>Ga0126342_10018348_pt1 | contig 12001 bp, 9 predicted proteins | sample Cyp1metagenome_FD_92528 | JGI IMG/M metagenome (GOLD analysis project Ga0126342, IMG submission 92528) | Coral microbial communities from Lord Howe Island, Old Settlement Bay, Australia - Cyphastrea 1 metagenome | ecosystem: Host-associated > Invertebrates > Cnidaria > Coral ... | reverse complement strand
TGAAGTGAAATGAAGTGAAATGAAGTGAAATGAAGTGAAATGAAGTGAAATGAAGTGAAGTGAAGTGAAATGAAGTGAAGTGAAGTGAGATGAAGTGAAGTGAAGTGAAATGAAGTGAAGTGAAGTGAAATGAAGTGAAGTGAAATGAAGTGAAGTGAAATGAAGTCAAGTGAAGTGAAGTGAAATGAAGTGAAGTGAAATGAAGTGAAGTGAAGTGAGTGAAGGGGCACAAAATCTCCGACGCCCGCGTCATTGGTGAATTTCCTGGGGTGTGCTACTCAACAAACATGAGAAAATCGTTAAACCATGTTGTCCGTTTGAAAAAATGCAATCAGTTCCTCATACAATCGTTGAAATGGTTGGTTTCCTCCATCTCTGTTTCAAACCGAGTTTACGCCAGTGCGCTGAAGCGAGTGCTCAGAGAAGGAATATTGCAGACTCCAAGATGCAGCTCTCCCATCACTCTCACTCTCGCTCTCACTCTCAATCTCACTCTCACTCTCACTCTCACTCTCACACTCACTCACTCACTTTCACTCGCTCGCTCACTCACTCACTCACTCACACTCACTCATTCACTCACTCCCTCTCACTCCCTCTCACTCACTCTCACTCACTCTCCACTCACTCACTCACTCACGCACGCACGCACGCACTCACTCACTCACTCACTCTTTCCCTCTCACTCACTCACCTGTACATGCACATACATACCCACACACACAAACTCACTCACCATCACCCCTCCATCACTCTCATACTTCCTCTTCCCTTCTTGCTTTCTATGCTCAGTCTATGTCTAGAGAAGTTGGTAACATGTGGAGTTATCCGGTCCTACAATTGTTTTGTTTGTTTTTTGTTCTGCTGGTTGGTTTCCTTGTTGCACCACTCTCTGCCCGCCCAAGGTCGGAGAGCGTTCTGAAGCGAGGGGAGGATCTCTTCTTGCCTTTGAAGGATTGCGATCATGTCTACTTCGTTGAGCAGGGATACGGATTGAAATATGCCACTTGGAACCACTTGATCCACTTGTCCGTTGTTTGTTGGCAGTCGGTATTTCGTTTGAAGCTGCCAGCTACGGCAGTTAGGGTGGGGACAGCGACGCAAGATAACCATGTACACCCTGTTGTCCTGGAGTTACATCACACTGTGGATGTACAATGTTTTGCTATCCGATCCCAAGCTGTGCCTTTAAGTAATATATTACATGATGTGTATAATTATGTATATGTTTTTTTACTAAAGGTATAAGATGGTATGTTAATATATAATATACAGATATGTATCCGGCGTATACGCGCATATATATAATATACATATATACATATATACATATATACATATATACATATATACAATATACATATTTATAATATACATATATAAATGATATAAATACATACATACATATATAAATATATATATATGATATTTACGTATATATATATATATATACGTATCCCTTTTGACATTTCCACTGCAGACATGGTGGAGGCAGGTCCCATACAAACTGGTTTTGCAGGGGCAGTTTTATAAGATTTTTGCGTTGGTGGCTGCGTTTGCACCATTTTATAACAACAGAAAATTCGATCATGTTGTAAAGGTTTATTGACATATCACAATATGGAATTCTTTAATGCAAGACCATTTTGTAAGAAAAACATGCGAATATGATATATAGTTGTGCAACGCAGTACTAGGTGGCTAGCCATTTGGCCTGTGGCCTTCCACCAATGACCAATCTGCCAGAGTATTTTTTGACAATTCTCGAATATATTGGATGATTGATGTATGTATTAATCACTGTCATTGCGGACACTGTTAGTGTCCGCAATTGTGCATCTTTATATATGTATATATATAGTATACAGTATAAGTATTTATATTTATATATATATATATTGATATGCATATATATATATATGTCCGTGGATGCTTGGGTATGATTGGTGTTTGTTGGTGTACACAATGGTTGGGCACCAACTAGGCATTACAAAATGGTTGGGTATGAAATGGTGATGGTATAACTTGGTATATTGACAAGTGTTCTAAAACATGTTTGCATGGAGGCCCCCCAACCATCCCAAGCTTTAGCCATACCCCGGCATTTCACACACCTCACACATAACATTCATCTGAGCCCATGTATGCTTTTCAAGTGGAGATGACCTCGCCATTTTGTACAATTTTGTAAGGATATGTGCATGGAACCCCTCTCAAAATCATGTGTGCTGGACCATTGGGATGATGCTAACCCATACAAATCCACTCCAGCAAACTACCAACAAGATCGAACACTTTCATCCCCACATGCGCACCCGTCTCTATGGACATTTCTACTAGGTAGTACAAGCCATGTACAAGATCAGGGGGTACAGAAAAAGGTCCTTCTGCAACTTTGGGTTATTAAGGCCAATTGTGGCCCTACAAAACGGTTTCTTGATATCCATTGTTTCGAGCAAGCGGCTATTGAAAATCAATTATTTTGTCTTAACACTGGTTCTACGAAATGGCTCTTATTTAGAGGTTTTTGCTGACCCCATTTACCTTTCCATTTTGTAGCCTATTATCTTCCCCATGCCAGGCGAGTTTGTAGGCCAAACGTAGGGCATACCAAACTGTACCTTCAAACATGGGGGGTTCCTGATCCTATGGGTCTAATTTTGGATGTACAGATATACAGTACTTGCATTGTAACAATTATAAAGATATTGAGCATTGGGTAACGAGTAAAAATATGTAATAATATCATTATGTGTTGAATATTTATTCACTCACATACGTGAGATATACACAGTCTGATTGAGTGATTTATTTGCTTCTTTTTTCAATACACAGCAATTCTGAAGGGGCAGATGTCTCCAACATCTCACAAGCTGAGGCATCGCATGGTTACTCAACGGTTGTGATGCCGGGTGACAGTGAACCAGCTGCAGATCTTCCCCCAGCTGGGATTTTCCAGTCAGCATGTTTTGCCCCTATGGCATTCCCATATTGTGAGATTTGTTTCAGCCTTGTATCCTTTGCAAGGCTGAACAGGCTGAGCGGAGAATCCGAATGGATTTGAGGTATAGCAATTTTACCATCATCAAATCGAGTTGGTGCAGTGCATAGTCCATAGTGACAGTAGGACAGCTCTCGAAGGCTGTGCCTTGAAACGATGGGGTTTGAACCACCAAAAGTGGAATGTTTGCAAACTGTCCTGCCATTTTTTATTGAGGTCTCTCCTGGAGATCCAACTGATCCAACTTCATGACAGACAATTTATTTTTAAACAATTTTTAACATTGGTATGTCACAGATGCTTGTTAGAGTTATGGCCATTTATTAGTTACAACTGGTTATTTCTATGGGATTATACATTCTATTTCCATGGGATTTTCTTAGTACTTATAACTGGTATAACTCGGTCCATAACTGCCATAACTGTAGATATTCTTAGCATCTGTCCATTGCCAGCAGATCAGCTGAGGTCTCTGTCTCCCAGCGATTTGGGCTGAATGGCACTACTGCGGTCGCTGCACGGCGGAGTTCGGCGCAGGCACGACCGAGCCCTGCGACCGAGCCCTGGAATCATGGTTAGTGAGGGAAATCATCCCCTTTTATGGCCGAACTATTCAGGTTAGTGAAATATTATAATTTATATACCCAGATATATGATATAACATGATAATATGACAGGCAGATAGATATATAGATTTGATTAGATTTCTAGAAACAAAATTATATCTAAATATACACATATTTAATATGTTTTTTGTGTTTGCATATGCATATTTCTAGATGGTTGCAACGAACCTGCTACTGGTAGCATTTACATCTTGATGTCAACATATTGTTGGAAGTAGGATCTTCAATCCGGTGGCTTCCCCATTTGGCTGTCAACTGAAGATCGCAGCAAACTGACTTTCACAGATTGTCTTGGAGTCTTTGCAGCTTGGATTTGGTGACCACCAATGGCCTCCCAAAAGGAAGAATCCCTCGCAGGATATGTCACTCGAGTGAATGGAGAGACCTTTGCAAATCTGGCGATGAAGTTTTCAGGAGAAGTCGCTCGCTATTTGCCCCTTGGCCTTTGGTGCGCCTGATGAAGCGGAAACAGCTGGGAATAAAACTTGGCAATATGATCAGTGGCAAAGGGCTTACTGACTGAACAAAATCCGTAGGGTGTAGAGTCAAAGACTTTTGGCAGCTATCCTGCGCAAGCTGCTTGTGCACAGATGCTAAAATAGATCCACCCTTGGGGTTCGCAGAGATTTCAAACAGTTTCAATTACGTTGATGGATCAATTATTGGGTTGGGTGGGGTGAGTGCGGGGTGAGGGCGAGGTGGGCCAGAAATTGATAAAACTTTTGCCTGCGTCCATAGTCTTGCAGCTTTCCGCAATTCGTGCTGCCGCGAGACCAGGGAATTCGTTCATCCAAGATATTGCCATTCCAACAATGTGACCTCCCTATCCTGTCACACCACCTTTTCCTAGTTTGACATGCCACGGCCCTTTGTCTAGTGTCTCAGCACAGATGCAATGAATATGTTGTTCGTCTCTGGGTGAAAGCCGACATTTTGGCACACGGAGGGTTTGAGAGCGCTTTTGCGTCAGAAATTCAGATCCTGGTCTAAGTGCTTTTAGATGGCTGAAACATGTCTTTCGTACTATCATTTTCAACGTTTCGACCTCCTAATCCACATGCATGAAACCGCTGCGGACAACATCCGACTGAAAACAAGTCTCAAAATCTCGCTAAGGTGCGTGGTAAACCCTGCAGGATGTTTACACTATTGTGCTTGTGGTTTCAAAGATGTTTCACCTACAATTGTCCCTAGCCCTAATTTTCATGAGGGTTGAAACATGTTGAAAACATCATCCATTGCCAATGAATGCAGCCCAATTTGTGCTGCGTCTTTGGAATCCTGGGGTGTCAAATCATTCCCTTCATCCAAGTGCCCCGATTCTCGAGAGATTTCGAGAGATGCTTCGAGAGATGCCAAATACAAAGAAGCAACATACCAACAAACCAACCATTGGGAAGACATCAGGAATCATCAGCAGTTTATATCCTTAAGAAAACATGCCTCGAGGCAAATCTTTGGAATTCTTCTGATTGGCGCTCTTGCACCTTGGCCTTCGGCTGTTGTGGATAGCTGCGTCGCTGCCCATATGTAATCTTGTGTGGGGTTCTTTGGAGAAGCCATGTGCCAAAACTATTTCAGATATATACATATAAGTATATGTGTGTGTGTGCCAATCCATGTTAAAAATTTGCTACATAGCATAGATATGTAGATAGAAAGGCAGACATATAAAATTGTGATGGTGATGGTGATGGTGGTGATGGTGGTGATGATGATTATTATTAATATATTACCATGCAGTAGCACCGCACAAGGCGGTGGCGGAAGTTTCAAAGATAGGACACTATAGGAGATGTGAGTTGTTGTGATGCATGGATGGCAGAGCGAACCCACTGATGGACCGCAAGGTGGTTGGAGTTGTGTTTTTTGGAGTGGTTGCAACGGTTGCAATGGTCACCTCACCCACATCTGCTGGATGTAGTGTGCTGGCTATAGCGCAGCTGTAGTTGTAGTTGTAGTGTTGTGGAGTTGTAGTTGTAGTGTAGTGTAATTAGTGTATCGCAGTTGGAGTTCTAGTTGTGGTGTGGTGTAATGAGTGTAATGTAATGTACTGTAGTGCAGTGTAGTGTGCTGTAGCGTTTTGTTCTATAGTGTGGTCTAGTGTAGTTGTAGTCGTAGTTAGTAGTTGCAGTTGTAGTTGTAGCTTTAGTTGTAGTTGTAGTAGTTAGTGTAGCGTAGTGTAGTGTAGTGGAATTAGCGTAGCGCAGGGTAATGTAGTGTAGTTGTAGTTGTCGTTGTGGTTGTAGTTGTAGTGTAGTGTACTTAGTGTAGTGTAGTGTTGTGTAATGTAGTGCAGATGGAGTTGTAGCTGTAGTCTTTGGTGTTTTGTAGTGTAATAAGCGTAGTGTAGTGTAATGTAGTGTAGTTGTAGTTGTAGCTGTAGTAGTATATGTAGTTGTAGTTGTAATGTAATTAGTGCAGTTTTATGTAATGTAGTGTAGTGTAACTAGCGTAGTGTAGTGTAACTAGCGTAGTGCAGTGTAATTAGTGTACTGTAGTGCATTTTATTTGCAAATGTATTTGTAGTTGTGGCGGGAGCGTGGTGTAGTGTAGTTGTAGTTGTAGTTGTTTCTCCAAGTAAGTATCTATCTATCTATCTATCTATCTACCTATCTATCTATCGATCTATTTGTTCAAGTTTGAAAACGAAGCTATGCTGCCAGACTTCCTCAGTTTTTGAGGTTGGCAACATCAAAAACGAAGCAAATCTGCGCGATTTCCACAATTGTCCAACCTGACAACGTCAAAAACGAAGCAATTCTCCGAGACTTCCTCATTTTTTTTTACTTGACAACATCAAAAACGAAGCAATTCTGCGAGACTTCCTTCAAAAATGGAATGTTGAGTGCAGCGCTGCTGGCCTCGTACCAATGCGTTTTGTAAATTTTCCACTAAAGTGCTGCGCCTGCCACGAAAAAGTGATGCCAGGTCATACTCGTGCGAAGTGCTGCACCTGTCACGCAAAATCTTAGCAAACCTGAAGATCGGATGCTCCAAAATGCAAACCTTCTCAGGAAATCAGCTCCCTGACTTCCTAACATCTCTGATTAATACGTCTCTCGTATTGCGCCTGCCATGCGAAATGCATCTTTGCAGATCCTCTTCAAATGTCCCACGCCTGCCATCTTTTTTGGAAACGCATGGAAGTGTTACAAAACCTTCTCAATTTGCTCAATTTTGGCAAGGTGCAGAACCCCTTGCGCCTGCCATGCAAAACAACATCTGAACGTCCAAAAGTGGTCTGAACATGCGGTGTTTTTAACATTTTGACTTGGAAATGTGCTTCGCGCCACAACGGCGTGCACTTTTTCGACATGTCAACTTCCAAAAGTGGTCCGAGAATGTTGCGCGGTCCGACACTGAGGTGTTTTTTGTACATTTTGACTTGGAAATGTGCTTCGCGCCAGAACGGCGTGCACTTTTTCGACATCTCGACTTCCAGAAGTGCTCCGAACCTGGTGTGTTTTGCACATTTTGACTTCGAAATGTGCTTCGCGCCACAACGGCGTGCAATTTTTAATTTCTCATTTGGCCGGATGGCTCCGCACCTGCCGCTTTAGCGAGCCTGCCTTTGGACCCGCCGGAGCCACAAATCATATTGTCGGAAGTTTGACTTCGAAACCTCTTTCGGTTATGTAGGAGTATGTCTCTGTGTGCATGTGTTTACATATCTTGTTCAAATATTGCTGGAACGATCAGGAGTGTGATGTCGACGCTGACGACCTGTGTCTCCTCCCACGAGTTACAGACGGATGGGGTGCAACGGTGCACACGCGATGGGGGTGCTCTTGGATAACATGGGATACCCGGTTGACGGGCAACGGTTGATGTTCAATGGAAACTCACTGAAATGCCCAGTTGCTTTGAACAGCGTTATATAGCTGAACGTGGAAGTCCAAGATGCGAATCGCGTATATCATGTGTGTTGCTCTAAGTGGAGAAACATATAGGAATAAATGTTCCAACTGTCTTGAATTTTCATGTCTTTGCTTAATAAAGTAACTCTTTGTATCTGTAGCACTGTAGATATTGTAGGCTGCGTGGCATGTTGCCATGATCCGGCTTGCAAAGGCTTAGAAGGCGTAGCAGCTGGGACGCGTCGAAGCATCCCTGAAAGATATCGATATGCATATAATGAAATTTATTACATAATGTTATGATGCACAAAATATCCGTACATATGTGTGCGTGTGTGTGTGTGCGTGTAATATAAGTTAATATATTCGTGTCCATGAATATGTATAAAGTATATTCCTTGTATGCTTGCCCCATTTGGAAACTATTGGAAACATACACCATCATGCCCGCATGCCTACACCCCCTGAAAACATCACGACTACATCCTGCCACAGTTGAGGTTTCAACGCGGAGAAAATGGAAGCTTTGGCCTCGCGCGCCCACATTTTTGCACATGCCAGCGCCACACAAACCCATGGTAGCCTGTTCGAGAAACCCGTGTCCCGAGACAATTTGCCCGATTTGTCCCCAAAAGGGAAATGGAAGGGAGGATTTATCTGACCAGATCTGACCTGAGCGATTTCACACATTCTTCACCACCATGGATCATCATTGATATCACAGCCATTGGGGAGCAAACTTGCCATGTCTTTCCATGGAAATCCGGTCAGAAGCGATTCAGATGCCGCAACTTCTGGACGTGCAAAGCATCCCCGGAGTGGCTGTGCTACGCGCAGGTGGGTGCCAAAGCGCGTGGCACCGCGGTGCCCGGCTTGGGACTGACCCAGTCCGACGTTTGTGATAGTTATCAGATTGCGCCTGATAAATTATGCCTACTTGGATTGGACACTTCATGGAATTTCATTGATATTCAATTGCATTGTCATGGGCTAACCATCTCTCTGTGTGTCAAAATTGCAGCTGTGTGGCTTGACCAGCTCCGAAAGACCGCATGACTCGATATGCTGCGTGATTTTGGATGATTTGGGGGTACCCCCCATTGTCGGAAACTTCCATATGTGTGCAAAATGGTGTACCTGGGAAAACCCCGAATTCCAAGACATCACTTTCTCCAGAGAAATGCCTTCGGTGGCCATTTAAGGGCAAAGAGGTTGCTGTCACGAGGCTGGTGAGTTCTACAGGGATCATGTATCCCATCGGAACAGGGAACGGAGCATCGAAAGCAGCAGATCCGGAAACAACCGAACCGACAGGCGTTGGTTTTTAAGAAGTAAATATGAATATATTATAATTTTACGTGTCTTCCAGGCACTCAGCAAGGTTACCTGACATTTTTTTTCCGTTCCCTTGAAAAATGCAAGATGCGAATATGTTCGCGCATGGATTGTCATCCTCAAATTGCATCTCTGAGCGCTGTCTCTAGCATGCCTAAATTGCAGCCCGTCATTGCTCAGAACAGTATGACTCTTGACCACTCCACATAACAAATCCGTGGATGCGGCAGGCTTCCCAGTGCAGAGATTGGATCTATATAAGGGTTTTTGTGCTCAAATCATCTCAAACCATGGAGACCTAGTTGTAGTTCTTGGAAGTTGTAGGTTCGGTGACATCATCAAGGTTATGTTTCAGACATGAACGCAGTCTTCCAGCAGTCATAAATGGAAGGTTCATATTGTGACCTGTACTTCTCTTCCGGGATCACACTGTTGCTAAAGTCCCAGGAAGAAGCCGATCCGGATTCAGACTTGTTTCACCCTGGTCATGCGCTGGCGTGCCGGTTTGCGGGTGGTCAAACAGAAGCCATGGCGTATTTGAATCCAATTGGAAGTTGGACCCATCGATGCTCCGTTCTGAAACAAGAATCCGCAAAACCAGACACAGACTATGATTATGACTTGATTGAATGCAGTACAATGCAGCGTTTCACATGTCACTAAGATCACATATTGTTGCCCGAAATTCCATGCAATTCCCTTTGAATTTGTAGTTGCCAGCTTTCCTTTTGGCCTACCTGGTTTATCAATGTTTATCATATTTTATAGCTTTGTATAGGTTCCATCGTTTCCATCATTATTAGTTTTTTCCCACCAAACTTGCGTTCAGTTTCTGGGCCCAGTGACCCCCGCCACCGCTCACCGACCTCGGCCTTTTCTCGGAGAATGACGTTCAAAAAGATGTGTTTGTTCTTAGCGGGGAAAGCGGAGGGGGGTGTGGTTGGAAGTTGACATCCGTAAAACGGGTAATTCATGGTAATTAGGTAATTTGATGCCTGGATGTTTTTGGGGTGCCACAAATGGGGATAAGTAATTAAGCAACCAAAAACATGGGGACCGGGACCGAGGAGGTTTTCCAAGATTGTTCAGGAATGGGATACGGCACCTACAACTTTCAGAAAGGTTGGAGAATGTTGGAGAGGTTTCTATGCAATTTGCCTACAAAGGGTGAAGAACATTTGGTTTTCCACCACAACCTCACAATATGATGTCATGGTTTGGAGCGGAACTGTATGGGATACAGTTCTAATGCGTGACAGTTATTTTTTAGATTGGTGAATTTTATCATATTTCAGCCATATGGTTCTTGAATGGACAATGTGAGGGTGCACAAAACGGGGCCTTGGCATATTCAAATTGGGTTTGAACAGACAGCGTCATCAAGAGAGTCAGATATTGCCAGTTTGCTGTTTTCTCGAGCCATGGATAAGTTTCAGTTGTAGACGAATTTCGAGGTTTCTGGCAAAAACACGGGAACAACTTGATATGATACACTTAGTACATTTTAGTATTCATTCTTCATTTATCAATTTTTGACATCCTTTAGAGGGTGAACTCTGGAGCCACGGCAGGTGGCCTCTAGCTTTCCCATGCTGTTACTGGCCACACGGCGACCGGAAGAGCAATTGGGTCCCCTCGTCGCATTCTTGCTGCTTGACTGAGGAGTTTCTTCAGCCGTTGTTGTTTTGTGCAGGAAGGCCACAAAATGTTCATTATTCAGTGATTTATGGAGGTAATCCCGAGATACATGGCCATGTAGTAATGATAACCTGCAACAGTCACGTGCCTTTCACTGCGTTCAACTTTTTGAGGCCTGGTTTGCTTAGAACTTCCAATCCCCCCGCCCTCCTCCAAGAGTATTAACCGCAAAAACGGGTGGCCTCAGATCCCACATCAGTCCAATTGTGTACGTAAATTCATTTATGTATGCGCCAATGCATCAAATAGTGTATATAAATCTAAGGTCTATAATTCTATCCCAATGGATCCAAGAAGGTACGGCTAACCACCCAAATCATACCCAAAGCCCTCCCTGAGAAGGTACTCAGATCCAGAAGATATAAACCCATAGATATGCATATAAATACATAAAGCTTGTGCGTCTTATGTGGTACATATACATAGTACATCATACTATAGATAGATAGATAGATAGATAGATAGATATACATATATAAAGAGAAGGTATGCCCTCGTGAGGGCAGTGACCACACACACATATATATATAGTTGTATATATATATATAGATATATATATATAGATATAGATATAGATGTAAATAATATACAGCAAATATAGAAAACTATAATACCATCACCGAGTTTCCCTTCCCAGCGCTGAGGCGCAGCCTGGGCGTCGCCCCAAACGCCACGAAGGCGTTGCAGTTCTACGCCTGGCCCAATGCGGCCGAGATGCTTCGGGAAACGGCGCCCGGGACGGCGGACAGATCACCGTCAAAACCTATGAAATACCATGGGTTTAATCATTGTTTGTTACCATTGGGTTTTAATGACCTATGAATTACCATGGGTTTAATGATCACTTATGATAAATACCATTGGCAACTTTGGTTTTATCATTGTTCATCCCATAAAACTGCGTGGAAACAACATGATGTTTTATGGTAAAGCAATATATTGGTTGATTAGCAACTGGGTATATTAGCCAGCAATCATGGGAATGATTTGAGCAACACATTGGAATGGATCAAAAGCTATGAAAGTTTCAGGAGAACATCACTTGACTAATCTTTGCCCGGCACGGTTTTGACCCACCAAACATGGACAGATGGAACACCTTACCATGGTGAAACCACGCAACTCTCGGTTGATGAGTTGATGTCATCTCAGGCATGGGGTAAAGCTAACAACAGCCCGCAATAACCACGCTGAATTTTAGCAGTTGCGCTCCACAAAACTCCATCAATGATTGGAGGCCATGTAGAATGCCAGACACAATGCCAGAAAGAATGTCAGATACAATGTCAGAGTATATACCAGAAACAAGATGTCAGATAGAATGTTGCAATGTAATTATATATATGTATGTATGTATGTATGTATGTATGTATGTATGTATGTATGTAATGTATGTATGTATGTATGTATGTATGTATGTATGTATGTATGTATGTATGTATGTAATGTATGTATGTATGTATGTATGTATGTATGTATGT
>Ga0126342_10018347_pt1 | contig 12002 bp, 21 predicted proteins | sample Cyp1metagenome_FD_92528 | JGI IMG/M metagenome (GOLD analysis project Ga0126342, IMG submission 92528) | Coral microbial communities from Lord Howe Island, Old Settlement Bay, Australia - Cyphastrea 1 metagenome | ecosystem: Host-associated > Invertebrates > Cnidaria > Coral ... | reverse complement strand
GCTTCCCTTCGCTTCGCTTCATTCCATTCCATTCCATCCCATTCCATTACATTCCATTCCAATCATTCACTTCATTCACTTTATTCACTTCATTTACTTCATTCACTTCATTCACTTCATTCACTTCATTCACTTCATTCACTTCAGTCACTTCATTCACTTCGTTCACTTCGTTCACTTTGTTCACTTTGTTCACTTCGTTCACTTCGTTCGTTTCATTTCATATTCTTTTTCACGTTCATTTCATGTTCATGTTCATGTTCATGTCATTTCATTCAATTTGATTTCATCCAATTTCATTCAATCATTTGTTTGTTCGTTCTTGTACTAACTCATTCGCGCATTCACTCATGCATTCATCATTTCATTTCATTTTTCATGGTTTATTTCATTCATTTCGATTCCTGTCATGATTGTTCATTCCATTCAATTGTTTCATGTCACTTTGTTTGACTTCACTTCACTTTATTTCATGTCGTGTCATGTCATATCATTTAATTTCATTTACCTCATTCGTGTCATTCATTTCATGTTATTCCGTTTCGTTCCGTTTCATTTCATGTATTCACTCATTCATTCATTCAATTCCATTTCATGCCATTCCATTCCATTCCATTCACTTCATTCATTCATTTCATTCATTCATTCACTTCATTTCAGTTCAGTTCAGTTCATTTCAGTTCATTTCATTTCATTTCATGTCATTTCATTTCATTTCATTCATTCATTCATTCATTCATTCATTTATTCATTCATTCATTTCATTCATTCATTTCATTTCATTGATTCTTCCATTCTTCATTTTATACGTGCATTCCTTTCATGTCCTTTCATAGGCATATCGAAGAACCAAGAAATCTTTCAATGATGCACCTAACAACCTCGATCTCTCATTGTTTCTACTTTTCACAGACATTCCTGCAAGTCATTGGTGTCTTTTAGTTATTGCTCTTTGAGCTCTTGTGAGCACTAGTCTGGTGGTACAAGTATCTGATATGTGGTCTGTTTCCTGGAGATTTGTAGGGCTTCGCGGCACAAAATACACTTGAAGAGTTTTCATGTGCATAACCGGGAGACAAAAAAGAGGTGCACACACGACCTCCGTGCGGCGCAAATGTCCCTGGCTCTGCCTTTTCCCGTCCATCAGATCTATCATTGGCCCACAATCCTGCAATGGCCCTCCAATAGCAGTTTGCATGCGCGGGGTTCTGTTGCGAATTTCGAGCTGTTAAACAGCTCAGAGCACACCCTTGCTCAACCCAAACTGGAGGGTCTTCCCAAAGCTGTGGCCGCTTTGGGGTACCCCCGCAGCTTCTAGGAAGCTTTAAGTCAAAAAAACTTGGAGCAAAGCCTTCAAATCTGTCAAAGATGAGGACAAAGGCAGAGTACGTACAGTCCATAAAAACGGTGCCGCATGAAGGAGGTGCAAGTAACATGCTGGGTTCCATGTGCAACCTGACAGTGCAGTTGTCATAGTGATACTCTGCCTTTTGCAAGACGGACTCTGTATCGAACAGCAGGTCAAGGTTGATCCCCTGTTCACTTTCAGGAGTCTGAACGAAGTCGTACCGAATGCGATGGTCCCAACATTTTTTCATGCGTCAGACAGGTCCAGGAGGGCCTGCGAAATTTGGGCAAGAGCTTTCAGATGCTCCAAATCCGACATGTGAAACGCATGAAACAAATGAATGAAACAAACGACTTTGCACACTGTATAGGCTGCAAATGGTATATTAAGTAACAGTATTAAATAACCCAACATCACAACTTGCAACAAAAACAGCTCCTGGAAGAAGTCATGAAGGCCATACCGCCGTGACAAATACCTGCCGGCATCTGTGGCAAATCGGCACGAGAAAAATGTTTGGAGTGTCTATTCAGAGTCATGAGTGTCTTTGAGTCTTGGAATTCATTGCTCGCCATCTGTAAATCTTTTAGAGAGAGAGAGAGAGCGCCTGTCATAACCACCTTGAGCGCTACACTTCTGCATATCCTGGACACACAGGTTCACTAGAAGCGCCACAATGGACACCGTTTGAAGCGGTCTACAGAATGCTACAGAAGCTTTGTCAGACCGAGTGCAATAAGGAACAAAATGCGACAGGTTCCGTCTTGAGCGCGACAAGACTGTGAAGTTCCTCCAAGACCTCCAGAAGAGCCAGAAGTTCCTGTCCAAAAAAAAATCATAAAACGATGTCCGAAGAGAAGAGAACTGCGCGCATCGCGTGTCATTGCAAGTGATCGTGAGTCCTGATCCTGCAGATCACCGTACCAGCTTCGAATCAAGACCTAAGCAATTCTCTTTACGCCCGCCATCACATGAAGCAATCAACAACCCTATACACTCCATGTCAACTCCAATCATCTCCACGTCAACTCCAGGTCGTAGCCACAACAGGACCTGAATTTGATAGTTTGAAGACAGTTTGCTTCTGGTAAATTGTTGTGTAACATCTTGTAACGCTTTTCCCGAATGCGTAGCAAAGGGTTCTTGTTTTCTTTCTTGAGGGCCTGGGCGTGGTGGACTGTTTGCGGGTCGTTTTCGTTTTGCGGTTCTCTAATCGCGTCGTCGCACTGTCTATAGGGTAAGTGAATCAAGGTGATGGTCTGTGACGTGTGAAGGTGCATTTCCCTTGGCAGGCATGAGACTTCGTGGCACTCAAGCGAAAGTTGCTTCGCAGCTCTCCGATGCTTACGTCGCCGCGCTGTCTATGGGGAAAGTGACAAAAGGTGATGCGAGAAGTGTGGAGTGTGAAGTGGGCAGTGAAGAGTGTGGAGTGTGGAGTGTGAAGTGCGAAGTGTGGAGTGTGAAGTGTGGAGTGTGAAGTGTGGAGTGTGAAGTGGAGAGTGTGGAGTGTGGAGTGTGAAGTGTGGAGAGTGTGGAGTGTGGAGTGTGGAGTGTGAAGCGTGGAGTGTGAAGTGTGGAGTAAGCAGTGTGAAGTGGGGAGTGTGAAGTGTGAAGTGTGGAGCGCGAAGTCAGGTGTGAAGTGTGTAGTGTCAGGTGTGCAGAGTGAAGTGGGAAGTGTGGATTTTCAAGTGAAGTGTGAAGGGTGGAGTGTGAAGGGTGGAGTATGAAGTGCGAAGTGTGAAGTGTGGAGTGAAGAGTGTGACCTGTGAAGTGGTGGAGTGTGAAATGTGGAGTGTGGAGTGTGAAGTGTGCAGTGGAGTTTGTGGAGTGTGGAGTGTGAAGTATGGAGCGCGGAGTGTGGAGTGTGAAGTGTGGATTGTGAGGTGTGGAGTGTGAAGTGTGAAGTGTGGAGAGTGTGGAGTGTGAAGTGCGGTGGAGAGTGTGAAGTGTCAAGTGTTGAGTGTGAAGTGTAGAGTGTGGAGTTTGAAGTGTGGAGTGTGAAGTGCGAAGTGTGGAGTGTGAAGTGTGGAGTGTCGAGGGTGGAGTGTGAAGCGTGAAGTGGAGTGCGAAATTTGAAGTCTGAAGTGTGTTGAGTGTGTGGAGTGTGTGGAGCGTGGAGCTAAAGTGTAAAGTGTGGAGTGCGGAGTGTGAAGTGGAGAGTGTGGAGTGTTAAGTGTGGAATGTGAAGCGTGGAGTGTGTAGTGTGTAGTGTCTGGTGTCAGGTGTGAAGTGTGAAGTGTGGAGTGCGGGGTGTGGGCTGTGAAGTGTGAAGTGTGAATTGTGAAGTGTGAAGTGTGAAGATGTGTGAAGTGAGAAGTGTGGAGTGTGAAGTGTGAAGTGCAGTGTAGCACTGGGAAGTACACTGCGCAATCTTTGTAGTACAAAGAAGTACTGGGAAGTACCTTGCGCAAGCATTGTAGTACAAAGTACTAGTGGGGAGTTCCTTGTGCAAGCCTTGTAGTACAAAGTAGTATACACTGGGAAGTGCCTTGTGCAAGCTTTGTAGTACAAAGTAGTACTGGGAACTTCCTTGTGCAAGCCTCATTGTAGTACAAAAGTAATGCCTTGTGAAAGCTTTGTAGTACAAAATAGTACTGGGGGGTACTCTGTGCAAGGTTTGTAGTACACGGTAATACTAGTACTGGGAAGTGCCTTGCGCAAGTTTTGTAGTACCATGTAGTACTGGGAAGTACTTTGTGCAAGCATTGTAGTACAAAGTAGTACTGGGCAGTTCCTTGTGCAAGCTTTGTAATACAAAGTAGTACTGGGAAGTGCCTTGTGCAAGCTTTGTACTGGGAGGTACTTTGTGCAAGATTTGTAGTACAAAGTAGTACTGGAAAGTGCTTTGTGCAAGCTTTCTACTAGAAAGTAGTACGGGGAAGTACTTGTTGTGCAAGCATTGCAGTACAAAGTCGTACTGGGAAGTTCCTTGTGCAAGCTTTGTAGTACAAAGTAGTACTGGGAAGTACTTTGGGCAAGCTTTGCAGTCCAAAGCCGTACTGGAAGGTAGTTTGGTGCAAGCTTTGCAGTACAAGAGTGAAGTGTGAAGTGTCAGGTGTGCAGTGGTAAGTGTGGAGTGCGAAGTGTGCAGTGGAGAGTGTGGAGTGGAGAGTGTGGAGTGCGGAGTGTGAAGTGTGAAGTGGGGAGTGTGGAGTGTGGAGTCGAGGGTGCCAAGTGTGAAATGGAGTGTGAAGTGTGGAGTGTGAAGTGTGGAGCGTGAAGTGAAGTGTGAAGTGTGTAGTGCCAGGTGTGCAGTGTGGAGTTTGGAGTCCGCAGTTTGAAGTGAAGCGTGACGTATGAAGTGTGGATTGTGAAGTGTTGGTGTCGAGTGTGGGGTGTGGAGTGGGGAGTGCGAAGTGTGAAGTGTGAAGTGTGAAGTGAAGTGTGAAGTGTGAAGTGTGGAGTGTGGAGTGTGAAGTGTGGAGTGTGAGGTGTGAAGTGTGAAGTGTGGAGTGTGAAGTGTGAAGTGTGAAGTGTGAAGTGTGGAGTGTGGAGTGTGGAGTGGAGGGTGCAAAGTGTGAAATGGAGTGTGACGTGAAGTGTGGAGTGTGGAGTGTGGAGCGTGGAGTTTGGGAGTGTGGAGTGGGGAGTGCTGAGTGTGAAGTGTCAAGTGTAAAGTTTGAAGTGTGCAGTGTGCAGTGTGGAGTGTGGAGCGCGAAGTGTGGAGTGGAGAGTGCGGAGTGCGGAGTGTAATGTGGAAAGTGTGGAGTGTGGAGTGTGAAGTGCGAAGTGCGAAGTGTGCAGTGGAGAGTGTGAGGTGTGAGGTGTGAAGTGCTGAGCGCGAAGTGTGAAGTGTAGAGTGTGGAGTGTGAAGTGTGAAGTGTGGAGTGGAGGGTGCAAAGTGTGAAATGGAGTGTGACGTGAAGTGTGGAGTGTGGAGCGTGGAGTGTGGGAGTGTGGAGTGGGGAGTGCTGAGTGTGAAGTGTCAAGTGTGAAGTGTGAAGTTTGAAGTGTGCAGTGTGAAGTGTGGAGTGTGGAGTGTGGAGCGCGAAGTGTGGAGTGGAGAGTGCGGAGTGCGGAGTGCGGAGTGTAATGTGGAAAGTGGAAAGTGTGGAGTGTGAAGTGCGAAGTGCGAAGTGTGCAGTGGAGAGTGTGAGGTGTGAGGTGTGAAGTGCTGAGCGCGAAGTGTGAAGTGTAGAGTGTGGAGTGTGAAGTGTGAAGTGTGAAGTGTGGAGTGGAGGGTGCAAAGTGTGAAATGGAGTGTGAAGTGTGGAGTGTGAAGTGCCAAGTGGAGTGCGAAGTGTGAAGTCTGAAGCGTGTTGAGTGTTTGGAGTGCCGAGCTAGAGTGTAAAGTGTGGAGTGGGGAGTGTTGAGTGTGAAGTGTGAAGTGCAGAGTGCGGAGTGTCAAGTGTGGAGTGCGAAGTGTGGAGTGGAGAGTGTGGAGTGTGATGTGGAAAGTGTGGAAAGTGTGGAGTGTTGAGTGCGGAGTGTGAAGTGGGAAGTGTGCAGTGGAGAGTGCGAGGTGTGAAGTGTTGAGTGTGAAGTGTGAAGTATAGAGTGTGAAGTGTGAAGTGTGAGTGGAGGGTGCAAAGTTTGAAATGGAGTGTGACGTCTGGAGTGTGAAGTGTGGAGTGTGGAGTGTGAAGTGTGAAGTGGAGTGCGAAATGTGAAGTCTGAAGTGTGTTGAGTGTGTGGAGTGTGTGGAGTGTGTGGAGTGTGTGGAGCGTGGAGCTAAAGTGTAAAGTGTGGAGTGTGGAGTGGAGAGTGTGAAGTCTGAAGTGTGAAGGGAGAAGTGCGTGGAGTGTGGAGCATGGAGTGTGAAGTGCGGAGTGGAGAGTGGAGAGTGTGAAATGTGGAGATTGTGAAGTGTGGAGTTTGAAGTGTGCAGTGTGGAGTGTGGAGTGTTGAGCGTGGAGTGTGAAGTGTGGAGTGGGAAGTGTGGAGTGTGGAGCGTGATGTGTGGAGAGTTAGGTGTGGTGTGGAGCCTGGAGTGCGAAGTAATACTGGGAAGTGCTTTGTAGTACAAAGTAGTGCTGGGAAGTGCCTTGTGCAAGACTTGTAGTACAAAGTAGTATATACTGGGAATGACTCTGTGCAAGATCTGCAGTATAAAGTAGTACTGTGAGGTACTGTGTGGATGCTGTGTAGTACAAAGTAGTACCGCGAGGTGCTCTAGATGTGCCAAGCACGAGTGTCCAACAAGAGTGTCTTACAAGAGTGTTTCAGAGTATTGTGAGAGAGACGGGGAGAGAGAGAGAGAGAGAGAGAGAGTGTGTGTGTGTGTTTTACCAGAGTGTGCCACAAGAGTGTCGAGCAAGAGTGTCAGGCAAGAGTGTCTCACAAGAGTGTCCCATAAAAGTGTCCCGCAAGAGTGCCCCACAAGAGTGTGCCACAAGAGGGTCACAAAAGAGTGTCCCACACGATTGTCCGAGAAGAGTGTCAAGCAAGAGTGTTCTGCAAGAGCGGCTTTTAATGCGATCGAGCATCTCCTGTTCGCTTTTCATTGTTCTGTAGGAACCCTGCCCTTCTTCTACGTGAGCTTTTAAAAAATGCATTCGGGTTCGCAGGGCATCACCAAAACAATCCTAGACATCTCTCCACAAGGGCACTGGCCTGCTTTTTCTGCATACTTTTCATTAACCAACAGCCGAAACAGTTCCGCGATATTTTCATGTGGTTCTCTTTGTTGCGCAGTGTTGCGCTGCTTTTGTTCGTTAGGTCTCTTCCCCCTTTCACAACTCCTCCAGTAGTTTGGTGGACAGGCTATCGAATATTGCCTACTGCAGTGGAGCTTGAGAATACGAACCAAGTGTATCCTAAGAGAGAAACGTGAAAAGGTGCCTCTGTCATTCTGTGTCTGGGTGTCTAGGTCATCTGTGTCTGTGTCTGCGTGCGTGTTGTGAATGAGCAACAGGAATCTTAAGCTCGCCTGTGTGAAACTTTGTGTCGTCTAGCACGGACGATACATGGAAACACAACGGAAAGGCAGGAACAGACAGTCCGACTCCGCGTGCTCTGTCACCAGTCATCAGTCTTTGGAGGGTCATGACAATGATAGTTATCTGATAGTTGAGACGTGCGAGCGTCACTCCTATGCAAACTTCGCGTGGTGCATCCCGATTGGACCTACTCCAGGTGCCAGTGCCTAGTGCGATAAAATGCGATAAATATGTCAACATAGCCTCAAGGCATGTCAACGCTTCACATAGCCTCAAAATGTTGAGACGAAAGCCTTTGGAGGCCCATCTGCTTGACAAATCTCCAACAAATCAAGCAGAGATAGGGCAAGCTGCGGCTTAGTCTTCCTATGTTTTCCTTTCGTCGCCGTGTTTATCTTCTTGTTTCGTCGTCAGGAGTCAAAACACACAACACAGGTCTAAGGCGCAAACGCCATTCTGAGCATTGCATGCCACAGAGATTGGCGAATTGTCGACGAGAACACACTGGCAGGGCAAACACATTCAACACATGTAAAGACAATATATCACAAGACAACTCAAGTTTTGCACATGTTTCTATCGTTCATTTTTGACCAAAATGAAATTTACTGTGTCTGTTCCCCGCTTCCCCTGGACGCACCTGGCTCAATGGTCTGCCCAACAGGCCCAGCTCTTTGAAGTATGCACCGCGGAACTCCTCGCGCAGAGTTCCTTCCAAAGTTCCAGTGAGTTCCTTCCAAATCCTTTGTGAATGGATTGAATATCCAAGAATAGATGAAGAATAGATGTGTGACCTGTGCTTTTCCAGTCACACTGCTCCAAAACATCACAAAAAAAATCAGAAGAGTGCACTTTGAACCCATTTTTCCTGAAAATCAAAGATGAAGGTTTAGACCGTCTTCTCTACAAACCGTCTTTGTTTACAGTTTATACCCAACTTTGCGGAAAATGCAAATCAGCCTGAAGATAGAGGAAGGGCGTTTCACATCGTTTCACTGGCATTAAATGCCCTGTTTTGGAGTCCTAATTTCAATTGTCCTGCCCCACCTAGTCTGCCTCCTATTCCTTGCCTTGCTGGTTGGTTCTTGATTGGGTCTGGTGCCAATTTGTCCCAAAAATCGCGTGTTTGTGAGTGTATGTTCGCACAGAATCACATGATGAGAAGTTGTCAAATGCTGCAAGGACAGATTGAAATGCCTGCACTGATCCTACCCAGCTGCCATGCCACCCAAAGGCCGCATTTAGCAGCAGAAGGCTGTCCGTACAGTGCTGCCGATAAAGCCGGTGGGAAATCAATGCCCTTGCTGGGTCCAAAGCATCAATGACCTCAAAAACAAACAATCAGTAAGTAATGTTTAATATGATACATTGAGATGGCTAGATGTAGATGGATGGGTGGGATATCAGGGCAGGATCAAAGATACAATAGCTACATTCGATAGAATAGATACAATAACAATAGGATACAATATGATACAATATGATACAATAGGATACAGTATGATACAATATGATACAATATGTATATACAGTAAATATGAACCATGGATGCAATAGATACAACTGATACAAGAGGTACAATAAATACAATAGATACATAGACACATAGACATACAAAGGGTTGAATTGAATATGATCCAAATGGATAAAATATACGGCAATATAACGGGTTTTATATGTGCATCAATTCACTCGCTCGTTGCAATGCTCTTCTTTTCACTTCATCAGTGTAGAATTTGGCTCGAGGCCGACACCTGGTCTGCATAGGATTGCTGCGATGCTGTGAAAACCACGACTTCAAAGGTTCTGGACACCACCTCAAAGGCTTCTCAAGATTTCTCAAGCATCTTGCATCTTCAACATTTTACACCATACGCACGAGCACTTTCAAATACTGAATCATTTAACCTACTGCCACCTCGAAGACGGCTCAAGCCAATCTAGCCACGAGTCTTCCTAAGTCTTGCCTCCAAGAAGATTTGCACGAACGGTCGGAAATGCACGCGGCCGGTACTGATGCCATCGTCAAACTGGCGAAAGCACACTCTTTGAAACAGCATTGCTGAAATTTGTTGAAACATGCTGAAACTTGCAGAAACTTGCCTCGACTATCATGTCTGGCAGAGTTGCCATCTGAGTCAAACCCCGACAACAGTGCACCTGCCCGTGGGCCGAAAACTCGTCAGCAAACACTCCAGTTGTCAAGATATGTCAAGAGAATTCAAGAGATGCGTAAAATGTGTAAAGATTACGATGGTAGACGATGGTTACAATGGTTTCGACCGTTTTGACCGTATGTTCGAACCGTTAGGACGGACCAGGCCCCGCCAAGGTTTCGTCCAGGTCTAAGACCAAAGTGGGCTTGGTGGGTGGCGGCAAGAAAGGCCTCCGAACAAAACTCAGCACATCTCAGCACTGCCGGTAATAAACCTCCAAAAAAAAAACATTTCAACAAAAATGCAGCAAAATCCAAAATTGTCTGGGAAAGAACCCAGCAACTTGCAGCAATGGATTTGGCAAAGTATTCCACTCAGTGCCTTTATATAATTTTGTAATTGGGCCCCAAGGGTTGGTGAACGAAAGCTAAGCAGGGGCAAGGTGAAGGGAGAGAGGTGGAGATATATGGCGGTTGATCTAAATTCCTTTATCTGCAAACGGCCATTCTTCGCGCATACCAAAAAAATCGTTCGCGAATCTTTCGCGAACTCCATGTTTATCTTCCGCGGAACCCATGTTGAGCAACAACTCCTCTTATGAAGATTCATTCATCACCTGCCAAATCACACCAAATTACCACGGATAACTTCTTCATAGCCTTGTAAGCATGCAGCTAGCATCACGGAAACCCCTTCTCAGGACAGGTTGTTGCTGATTAGGCAATTGTTTTTGCAAGGCTTACTAGGCCACTCCCTTCAAAATGCACTTTGACTTTCGCCCACTCGCTCGCAGAACTTTCGCGAAAATACCCTTATCCGCAGACCCCAGCCATAACCGCATCAGAGGAAAAGCAAACACCAGGGGCCTTGGTGTTTGGCTCTCGCAAAGCCTCACTTTTGGAAGCTCGGCTGCTGCATTTTGAGACTTCGGAAAGGAACGTTAGGCAGTACCAGTGGCAGGCGCAAGGATGCGCTTCACGACCATGGTTTTTGGCTGTGGCGAAGCCTCACCTTCGGAAGCTTGTCTGCTACCTATGAAGGGAAAGGTATCCCGGACCCCCGGTCGGCAGGAGTTGGCAGCCCTTAACAAGCTGTAATGATCTGTAAATGATTCATAATAATATCCAATCGCGGATAAAAAAAATATTTCGCGAACTCGCAAAATAACATGAAGGGTCTTCGCAATTAAAACTCTTTACAAGGACCTTTAGATCGATCACCATATTATATTTATGCTTTCGTGGAGTGACTTGGTGGAATAAGTTGGATGGTGACGTGGGTTGGGTGGCCTGGGTTGTCTGGGTTGGGGGTGGGAGAAGGTGGGGGGATTGAGCCCCTGCTCATCTGCTTCCAAGATGTGACGGGGGGAGAAGCCCAAGTTATATAGTTGAGCATGCGAATGTGCGGCTTAAGTCAGGGATAGCTAAGTGATGTAGCTAGCAATTGTGCGACTTATGTAGTAATACCACCACATAGGACCACATGTCATGGAACTTTGCGTGCGTATAGTCTCAAATGCTTTCATGGCATTTGGGAAGCTTGAGAAGAAAGCCATCTATCGACAGATATGGAGAATTCAGAGCATGCCGGCTATCTCAAATAAATGGTGCGAAGATCATCTTTATCCAACTACCAGCAAGGGTGCGTTTTCGATTTGCTCCAGTACATGCAGTTCATAGATCAAAGGCTTGGGAACCTCCTGGTACTATCTCTCCAAACAAAAGTTTGTGCAATCACAGGCAGATAGGTCAAAAGTTTTGAAAACGTTGTGAACCACCAAATCTTTTAAACTTCTCAGCTTCAAATCTTTACTGTTTTTCTCTTGCACATCTTGTCTGTTACATATTCTGACCGTGTGCATTGAGATATTCATTCCACGCAGCCCTGGCTGAGTTACAGTTGGAGGCCTGTAATAGTTATAGTCAATGCTTATTATGTTTTGTTATTGCGACACCCTAGCAGTTAGAATTCGTAAATCATGGTGACTATCACTTAGAATTGTGTCTCGGTGATACCTGGGGAGTGCACTTAGAATTGCCCGCAGTGATGTCAAAATAATGCACTTAGAATTAGAAGGCCATGTCACAACCAAGCACTTAGAATTGTGTCAACTCCTGGTGGTACCCACAAATCATCCACTTTTTCAAGGATTTTCCACTGCAAACCATCCATTTTGGGATACCCCTCATTTATACATATATTGGTTCCCCCTGGCTCAGTGCTTCCCCCTGTTGGTGTTTCTGTTGATGGACTGCTGGTGCAGATTCATGTGGAGGTGCCTGCTCTGGCAAGTCTGGATGCTGTTTCTGCAATTCTATGTGCTGCTTGTCTTGTTCCTGCGCATTTAAATTGCAGTTGGTGCCGGTTCCTGCTTTGGGTTTGGTTCGGGCCGTGGGGTATGAGCAGCATCTGCTGTTGCTTCTGCTGTTTCTGCTGCTGTTTCTGTTGAAGGGCTGCTGATGCAATTTCATGTGGAGGTGCCTGCTCTGGCAGGTCTAGATGCTGTTTCTGCAATTCTATGTGCTGCTTGTCTTGTTCCTGTGCATTTAAATTGCAGTTGGTGCCGGTTCCTGCTTTGGGTTTGGTTCGGGCCGTGGGGTATGAGCAGCATGTGCTGTT
>Ga0126342_10018346_pt1 | contig 12002 bp, 12 predicted proteins | sample Cyp1metagenome_FD_92528 | JGI IMG/M metagenome (GOLD analysis project Ga0126342, IMG submission 92528) | Coral microbial communities from Lord Howe Island, Old Settlement Bay, Australia - Cyphastrea 1 metagenome | ecosystem: Host-associated > Invertebrates > Cnidaria > Coral ... | reverse complement strand
TCAGAAGATTTGCCAGAACATATGCCAGATAGAATGTCAGAAGATTTGCCAGATAGAATGCCAGAAGATATGCCAGAACATATGCCAGATAGAGTGCCAGATAGAATGTCAGAAGATATGTCAAATAGAATGCCAGAAGATTTGCCAGTAAGAAAGTGTATAAATGTCATGGTGGGGATCACACGAAGTAAAGTAATTTTGCTTTTTTGCTTTTTTTGCTTTTTTTTGGAGGTGGATTAAGCACTCTCAGACTCTAAGCTCTATTTCCACTAGAAAAGGCTTGTGTATAGACAGCAAAAAGCCAATATTTCTTTAGACCATGGAAGATATTAGGGAAAATATCGTGTTTTGTTGCGCGCCCACAACAAGCCTTTCTGTAAACGTGTATATATATATATATATATATATGAATATGAATATATGATGTATGTATACTGTATACTGTATGTAGCTTCAAAAGTGAGTTGTTCTCCCATGAGTGATTGCCTGGTTTTTATTGGAATTTCATTGGTTGGTGCACTGCAGTAAAGCCTTCCATCAACGCATCAAAACGATTGCAGTACCTGCCTTGCCGTGAGCTTTGACCACCATGTGAGTTCCGCCGTCCTCCCCTGCCAAACATTTGAGAAAGTGCACTCATGTCAGTTCAGCATGTAGTTGAGAAGAGATTGCGAAATAAACCCATGTGTTGACATCATGGTGCCTCTTAAATCCACCATGGAACCCACAGCTAAAACATACACGACCTGAAGTCCTAGTCATCTCAGTCTCCATCCTGTTTTCCACGTAGCCCTGGTTCTCTGCTGGTACTTTGTATCAATATGTATCAATGCTGTGCGCAATGGAATTAGGTCCACCGGATCTCTCACACTCTGGCCATGAAGATGCGTCAGACTCACACGAAATCAAGGATTGCGCACAGATTTACACATAAAAAACATCTGGCCTCCATGCTGCTTACCTCTGAAAGCAACAACCACCACACCTTCGCCTCCTTGTCCTTGCCGCAATTGCTGCAGTGTCAAAGTGAATCGAAGTGTGGAAAAAGATGGAATGAGAATGATTATAAATTTAATTGTAAGGATTATTTAGGATAGTTTAAGATGGTTAAAGTTTATTATTATTAAGTATTATGAAGGATTTTCAAGGAGTCTATTGTGCAAAACTAGGCGCCAAACCATTCATATCTGCGCACCTCTTACTTCGCCAGAGCTTTCCAAAAGCCATCTGATATAAGAGACCAAAGAATGCCAAATGCCGAAGATGCCAAGGAGGCCGAATCGAGTGCTTTCCTTGCAACTTAACCGTTCCTTAACCGTTTCTTAACCCTTCTGTTGAAAGCTCCTATCTGTCTCCGTGCTGGGTAAATTGCACTTACGAAAACGGCAAACAAGATCTGGGAACCTGGTTTCAGGACTTTCAGGACTTTCAGGACTTTCAGGACTTTCAGGACTTTCAGGACTTTCAGGACTTTCAGGACTTTCAGGACTTTCAGGACTCCGGATTTTGTTTGAGACCTTGCTTCTCCTTGCCATTGGTGACCCCGCTGTTGAGGAACCTTGTCTGATCTTGTCTGACCTTGTGAGCATCTGAATTCTTTCTAAGCCTTGCTCTGGAACATTGGCACCTTGGCGTAAACTTCCCTTTGGCCAACTGGGGAACCTTTCGCCGGCAAATGACTCCTAAACGCTAAACCCTAAAAAACTGCATCACCTCGGCCTTAAAACAGCTTCATTCCAGGGAAACCTCAATGCGATATTACAGAGTTGGGCCACATTGAGCCAAATCTGCTGTATGGCCATGGCAAAACGGCCCGAGCTCTCGCTGGGAATCGTGAACTTGCACTACTTGCACTACTTGCACTTGCACTGAGATTCGAGAGATCGGTGGAGCTCAGTGCCCTGGGCCCAGCCTCCAGGGCATCCATATTCTGAGCCTCGTCCTTCCTCCATCATCTCCACATTTTTTTTCTCCTCCATTGAGACTGGAACGGACTCGAACCAATCTACTCTCGGTTCAAAAGGATTATCTTGGAATATCTTGGAATTACCGTCGATTTGATCGAATTGCTCTGTCCTTCTTGTCCCACCCAATGACGCCATAGCAGTCGACAATGTAAACTGGACACCTCAGTGCATGCACCCGTGCCGTGAATATTTGAATGCCTCACCGACCCGATAAATTCAAACGAGCCAGCTCTGGAATCAGCTGCAAGTATTGCAACATATTGACACATTTTGAAACATGTTGAAACACTGACCAATCTTATTCAGTGCAGCAAACTTGCAAATCATGTTTGATGGCGTCCTGGCATATCATGCCACATCCATGTCCTGACACCTGGGGCAGCGCTTGCTTCTTTTCTGCTTGCCCCCGTTCTTATCCTTCTCCCTTCATGTCTTCTCGCGATTCAACACGTGTTTTCCCTGTTTTTGTCATCCCCCTGTGAATTAGGGTAGGTCTCAAGGCCCGAGCTTTATAGCTATATATATAAATGCTATAAATAAAAAATCCCCCCAGACAATCACTATAAAATTCAAAGTGGATAGCACCCTCATGGCATTGAGCCTCTATAAAGTTGAAGTTGGGTACAGCTCAGAAAACCTACCCAATCAGGGGTTATATAAGCCAAAAAAATGTGTTTAAAGTTCATGCCTGGACGTGCCTTGGAAAAATGCTCTGTATTTTCACCTCATTTTCCGATGAAATGTGAACTTTGTAGAGACGATCTCTGTTCAAGTCAATCATAACATGCCCCATTTCCGGGACTCACCGAACCTCAGGGACATTTGTTAAGCAACGCTACAGGAAAAAAAAACTTCATCTGATAATGCAACATTGAACTCCGGCAAAGAAAGGTTCTGTGACAGTCCAGGAAAAACAATGATAAGCATGTATTCCTTTCACAGGTTGTTTTTTCATGAAAAAAACAAAGCAGGAAAAAACAAAGCAGTGAATAAAGACACTTTTTTATAAAGTTCAAACACCATCGTATACAAAAAAAGAAAAAACCTTTTCAATATCCCCTTCTTGTTGGCTGCCAGATTTGAACTTTTTAGAGGAAAATGCCTCTACAAAATCTAGAGATTTCTGGGTCTACAGAAACACATTTTAGAGAGGAAATAGGCAGGGAAAAATGTTGTCTATTTTATAGTACCTTGAAGCAACTTGATCACCTTAGTTTCTCAGTGACCTCCAAGTCGCTGTCCAAATACGGGCATGTTTAGACAGCCTAAGCCAGTCATAGCCCGTTGCCCATCAGCACCCGAAGCACCCAGACGTAGCCGAGGGCCGAGGCACATGCCATGGATGCCCAAAGAACCACCAGCAACTGCGGAGATGATCTCTGGCTTCACACCCAGTGAGAAAAAGACCAGACCTCGGAAGAGGTTTCAGATCGTCAAAAAAAATGGTTTCAAAGTTTCAACGTTTCAAATGGTTTCAGAAATTCAAAATCCAAAAGTTGACGGAAAGGTACGGAAAAGTGACTTTTGGACTTTTCTTCAAAGGCAATGAAGGTGCGCAGCATGACCAGAAAGTCGAAGCACAAGAGTCTCTCAGCTGTACTGAGGTAGCGGAGCAGGCTGAAATAGTCGGCTTCAGAGGAAGGGAGAAAACAAAGGGAACTATATAAATCGAGAACCTCCCTGTAGCTGCCATCCTGTCATACTATCTATCATTTCTGGAGTTGCCTCCACCATGTCACTTCAAATCGGCATCCGACTAAGACACGAGCAAGAGATGTCAATGTGCGCCGCCAGCGGTGCCACGGCCATGGCGAGCTTTCCCACATCAATCTTTGGACCCGGCACCTGCGCATCTATTTCAACATGTTTCAACATGTTTCAACATGTTTCAACGATGCTTACCATGGGCAATAGCTCCGTTTTGGAATTAAAAATTGATCAACTGCTCGACGTAAATTGCGCAAAGGACACCTGAGATCAATTATCAAATCCAGCTGAACATATGACCGATGTTCACTAGGTTCACTAGGTTCACTAGGTTCATAGATGATTTGAATTCTTGTCCTGTACTCTCAGAGAACCAAAGTCACAGTGACGGATACATGTCCGGGGCTCCCACCAGGAACGTGTCAATTGCACGGCGGCAAACCGTCGATCTACGTCTTCGAGCTCGCTCACGTCCTTCTCCCAACAGCCCTTCCCAAAAAAAACTAGCCGCTTCCAACTGTTGACATCGCAAAGGCATCTTCAATAGTTTCAACTGCAATTTGGCAGTGAGCGACAAGATCCATTTCTACTCTGCTGAGTTTCTAACTGTTCTAACTCTGCGAAGGTGAAACGAGTGAAAGAAAATTCAGCTCCACCCAGCTCCACTAAGCTCCACTAAGCTCCACTAAGCTCCATGAGTTCATGAGTCTTTCATAGTCTTTCAGTGTCAGCTCAGAGCCTTTAAGATCAGTGCCTGTCCAGCGGAGTCCAGCGGAACGGGTCGTGGTAGAAGATGTGGTATTTACGACCGTAGCTGCGTGGCGTAAATCGCAATTGCCCCCTTAATCCACTGGTGCCACTATCTGCTGCATTGTCATAAGATTTTGCAAAGATCGTCCAATCCGAGCTGACCGAACGGCCCCCTTTCTCCGATGCCTTTGGCTTTTCAGGCAGAGGCAACTCTAAGGCTGCAGCATGACCTTTGTCGCTCCTTATTCAAATTGTGATGAAGATGCTGAAAGATTCCGCAGAATGGCAGTATCCTTTTGGGCACTTCATTGAAGCATACGAAAGCTGTGCACATATGTCTGTCGAAGTACAGTATGTGTATCCATTACAAATGCGATAGAATGCAATCCGGTGCGAAACGGGCGGAAGAATGTACGGGAATATATCAGTCAAGAATTGTAATTACAGAGTACACTGCTATCAATGCCTTCCTCCACAATTAAACATCATGCCACTACAGCATCATATCACCTCATCTAAGATAACATTACTTGAGCGTGCCATTGCCGCGCACTACGTGTGTTTGTACACACATGCAAATAGAAACAGCGGTGAAAGATGTGAAGGACCACATGTACACAGCAAATGCAGCCTTTAGGCTAGAGATGCTAGAGCTCCAAAGCGGAGCTACTCGACTGGGATTGTTGGACGAAAACTGTGACGCGGGAGATCGCTCACATTTAGTGCAACATAAGTAAAATGAGCCAAATTTGCTGCTTGGAACAAAACTGCCCGAGAATACGTATAAATGTGGATGGGAGGCACGCAATGGCACGCACACAAAGAGGTTCAGCACAGTTGGTGTCTTGAATGAATCAACCCTGAAACTTTTGCATTCTGCAACATGAAACACTCTCGCCCTCGCTGCCCACTCTTCAACAGAAACATTCCACCATCTTTTGGTGGTTCCTTGAAACAAAATCTAATCTCTCTTTGGCTGCTCGTTCCCTTGAATTCAATCGACGCAGAGCCTATGTGAGTCTTGCACTCATTTGCACTCCCAGCATCATCTTCACCCAGGTCTTTTTTACAATGTCGAGGAGTTTCTCCTCACCCATCGCATCCTTTCAAGGTGCACCAGGCACATCATTCAACACTATTCAACTCTTTTTGCTTTGATCTTATTCATCTTTATTAATCATTTTTCAGCTTTATTCAACATAGAAGGATGCACTTGATGTCACTTGATATCATCGATTTGGCCTGGTCCCATCTCTGCATAGGTTGCTCTCCAAAGCATCCCCTTCAGATGCCAATTGGTGTCCGAGACAAAATATGAGCAAAAATGTTTGCCAGGACTTCGGAATCGTAATGCGCAATGCGCAACTATTTTCGTACATGTTTGTATACATGTATGGTATTGTATGGTGACATATGATACAACCAGAATATGAAATATTATGAAATATGAAATATGTCCCAAGCGGTCAAGCATGCACTAATAGCGTCAATATCTATTTGCACTCTGGAGTTAAGTGGAATTAAAGAGTATTGCCATGTATTGCCATGTATTGCCAATATTGCGTAAATTGTCTGCGAATATTGCACAACCAGGTGATGCGCCTTCTGAGGCTCCGCATGTTTCTGAGAGAACGGAAACCAATAGAATTCCAAAAAGACGAGGCAAATCACGTCTTCCAAGAGCTGGACCTCCTGGCCAAACGTGCAAAGAACGTGCAAAAAAGGTGCCAAAAAACGTGCAAAAGCTTACTGAAGAAAACAGTCGTGAAGTGGTTTTCCATACATGCGTATTACAGGCTAGTAGAACTGGTATCCGTATTTACGTTTGATAGTTAGCTTCATAACATCTATTACTTCAAGTCTAAACAAACATTGACTTCCTTGGTATTGTGTGTCAATACCTAGGAACAAGTTCTTTCTTAAGAATCTAAAACACGCACTTTGTTCACTGGTAGCTGCGGGTGCTTGGCTCCTTGTCCCCCTTGATGTCTTGCTTTGTGAGAAGTTTTGTGACCCGAGAGGCTTCTTTTTCACCGTAGCCAGCCTGCACATTGGCTCAAGAGATTTGACTATTAGCAAGTCTCAAGCTCAAAAATGCTCAATGCATGAGCCAAGTCCACAGTTTGCTGGCAGTTTTGCGATTCCTTGCAGTCCACTTGTTAACCTGCTTTGCCACAGTGATCCCTTCCTTCACCTCCATATTTAAAAGAGTCTTACAAGAGCTGCCTGTACTCAATCTCTAGTTGCCTCAACACATGTCACAACGTGTCACAACGTCCCAACAACCTGAATTAACCTGGCTTCACATGTTCCACACATGTTCCACACCTTCAGCATCTCTTCTTTTGCAATCTGAGCATGCATCTTCCCCAAGTCCTGCCTGAAGGCGCACGCATATGGTCTGGCCTTGCCTTCCTCCATTTCATGGAACATCATGGAACATCTGTTGAACATCTTGTCTCCATTTGTCTCCCATCTTTGTGTCACTTTGTGTCCTCCACTTTTTGTATCCAGCTGTTCCCTCGGGATAGGAACGTCGTTCAGACACCCACCGTTTCACGTGCTGAGCTCTTGCCGCAACCTGCACCACGTGAGATGCCCACGGAGCAAAGAGCTTCAGTCGCCGAGACATGCGTTGCCCATACAGCCATTCCTGGGACTTGGGATATCTGAGGGGACATCTTGGTAAACTGCAACTTCTACTGCAACACCTATGCCCTACACCTAGTTTCGACTGCATGGACAGTCGAGGATCGAGATGCAATTTGGTCCTGGCGAACACCTGTTCTGCATATCGCCTTTCTGCCTTACACTGCTTACTTTACACTGTACACATTTCCAAATTTCAATCTACAGTTTGCTCGGCAGTAGATTCCCTAAGGCCAGTACATTCCGTATCTACTTTATCCCAAGCCAATCAACTTCCAGACTTTTAAAGTCCCTGTGTATCCTTGCTTCATCCGGCCAGAAACTGGTTTGTTCAGATTCTGATGGGACAAGAATATGCAAAAATAAGAACATACCGTATGTTCAACATACCTCCAAGACAAGTCTCTTTAGGTCTTGTCCCCCTGCCGATGGACTCAGGCAGCTTCTCCTCACCTCTTTGAATCTCATCTTCCCGTGGGTCATCCCAATTGATCGAATCAATGGCAGCCTGGCAAGGCTCAGCAGGCTTAGCTGGCTCAGCTGGCTCAGCTGGCTCAGCTGGCTCAGCTCTCCCACTTTTGCAATGACGAATTCCGTGAATTCCACGCATTCCACAGTTCAATCTGCATGAGTTTTCCAGAAGACAAGCGCACACCCGCTCCACCAAATTTGACAAGAAACGAGTACAGTACAAAGCCTCCGTTGCCGGCGGAGGTACCAAGTTACTCCAAGGCCCACTGAAACCACCGAAGACGCCACGATGACACCCCAGCGATTTGGCTTTTCCATTACACAGCTGTCCACAGCAGGGATTGCCACGCTGCAACAAGATTTCTCAACATTTTCTCAACTAGGTGTACGGCACTCTCTGAAAACTAAGCAAAGCTGCTGTCTGGAAATAATTAAGTTGAAATTCCAATGATTTGCCAATCAAACACATGAGAGCTGCTTGGCATCTATGCTCTTTAGACTTTGATGCCTGAGCCAGGATGGACGGGACCAAATCTGTGCTTGACTCTGTTCATTGGCAACCGAATGGCTGTCCAAGATTTCCTCTTTCGTGCGTTTCGTGTCTTGTGCAACTTGTACTTAGCTGTTGGAAGGATCTGACAGGCTTTGTATTCTCCTGTTCTGCACAGTGAGAACACACAGTCACAGTGGAAACATTGCTTTTATGTTGGCACGTGGAAAACCTGCAAGTCTCTGTCCTCGGGAAAAGGCTGATAGGAGGAAGCCTGCAAAGCAAAAAAAAACGTGAAGCAAAGAATCTGTGCGACTCTTCACTCGTATATTCTCACCATCTCACCATGGAGCTGGCCGAATGTGACCCCAACACAAAGAATAGCGAGCACAAGAGAACCATTCAAGGTACGATTAATGCTTGAAAATGCTGAGTCTGTTCATTTTATTTTTGGATAATTGTGTAATATTGCGTAGAACCTGCTTTTGAGATGCACTTCCGCATCTTTGCGATCCTTTCCCATGCTTAACATTTTGCACGTCCTCCCTCTCATGCAGCACCATGCAACACAACACTGTCATAGGACGCATTGTCTTTAAATGTCTTTAATATATACATCATTCAGGTTGGAGCCTCTCGACTGCTGTCCAAGACATTGCGTCTCAACTCTTTGGTATTTCTGTTGTGAACAACAGAAGTGCCATGAACCTTTAATAAAATGAGCAGCAATGAGAATGCAACAAAGTGAAGGCAGAAAGTGGGACAATGTCGGACATGTCGGACATGTCGGACATGTTGCATTTTCACATGTTGCACGACTGCTTAGTTCGGCTAAGTTGGTCTCGCACTGTCTCTGCAATGTCCCGCAGCCTGAGACCACCACGCTGCGCAGCCCTCTGAACTGCGGATGCTGCGACTCAACGCCCAGGCTGGCCCCGCCCCTTACAGAAAGGCTGCGTGTTGAACCTGCCGCAAGTGCAGAGCAGCATCAAAGTCATCAAAGTCGTCAAAAGTCATCAAATACCCAAGCCATTCATCCAACCCCAACTGGTTCCAGGATTGCGTGGTCTTATAATGAGTCTTATACTAGTATATATGGTCAACACCTTTAGGGTATGGCCATGCTGAGAGGACCAGGGGTTCTACGGTTGGACATGGTGGGCTGGGACATGGGGACGAGGGGTTTTAGGGCAGGTTCTAACGATTTCATGTGACATCTTTAGGGTTTGGGGTCCCAAATCCTTCAAATGTGCTTAGCCAAGTCGTGCCTTCACTCTCGCGCCTGGTTTGCAAAGCTGCCTCAAGCGGTGGACTGGAAAATCGACAATCGACAAGCCTAGCATTGGCTGATTTTTCTGTATTTTCTGTATGATATCAAGGGCGTGGGGCACTCACATCACTATCACGACCATTCTCAACATTGTTGACATCATCAGCATCAGCAGCAGGTGCCTCTTGCAAAGGCTGCCAAAGGCACGGCACAAACGCCATTGCGACAGGGGTTTTACACCGCCGTAAATAAAAACTGCGGCAGAAAAATCGGTTCCTGAGGAGCAACTCAAGCTTGAAAGAAAGATGAAGTAAACAGGATGCCGACAAGACCAAAAGATTACCCTTCAGACCCTTGAGTCCCTTCACCGAAAGTGTTTGGAATGGTGGGAGGACGGGCCTGATCAACTCCTGTGTTTGTGCGCTTCTTTGCGTCTACAAGCAACACCAATGCCAGTCAACAATGGAGCACCGTTTTGCAAACATGCAGTCTGAAATTTTTTGGGGAAGATGCTAAAGGGACTAATTCTTGCAAAACCAGGATTTGAGGACCTAGATAAATTCAATTTTAACAAGTTCTCCAAAAGGACATGTGAAAGGAAGAAGGGGCCACCAAAACCAGGCATCCAGGATACAGCGCAAAAAATGCAGTTTGTGAGAAGCAAATGAAATAGAAGATAGACTGTATGGAAGACTGGATAAGGAGGTTTTAATGGAATGGTGTGAGGATTGGCCCAAGGAGCCTGATCAAAGCCGTGTTTTCGCGTTTTTTCTTATGAGAGCAATTGGCAAAAACAAAAACAATCAACAATGGAGCAATTCGCTGCCAACATGCAATTTCAAGTTTTTTGTGCAAACAGGTGTTAAAGGGGTTACTGGAAAAAACCAGGACCATGGGACTTGGACCCGAAAAAAAAAAATTGACAAGATCTCCAAAAGGAAATGTGAAAGGGAGCAGGGGCCACCAAAGCCAGGAACCCGGCATCCAGCGCAAAGATCAAGACGTTAGATTGTAAACAACATTCCTCTCGGGGATCTCTTGCATATGTGTTTATTTATGTATGTGCGAAGCAGCGGCCACTCTTGTTTTCCTGATGAGCCTAAGGCCTCAAAGTAATGTGAAATGATTCCATGTCTTATGGATTCACATGCAAAATGGTTGGTGACACTTCTCGATTTGTGCGTCTGTCATCCTTTGCGTCTCTGACCGTTTCTCTCAACTGACATCCATTGAAAGTACAAATGAGCACATGCATTCTGGAGGTACACACTGCTAGAAATTTTTTGCACCCCTCCTTTGTTTGGTGGAGCGTCAGTTCTCCAAACAACTCAGTGCATGAACCTCCTCCAGGAATGCAAATAGGATTCATACACCGTAGCCACATCTGGGTTGCCATGAAATCTGGCATAGTCACGCATTTCAGTGAAGCGCTGATTGAGCAACCCAAGAAAGCGATTGCGGCGCTCTGTGTTGTAGAATCCATTCTGGTGGCTGAGATCCAGCAAGTCCATCATCAAATGCTGAATAATGGTTGCATCGCGGTATGATTCCCTGGCCAGTGCTGCATTCAACTGAGTCACAAGGTCATCCTGCAAATTCACCATGCCTGTGGGGCTGCTGCTTGGTCTTTCTCCTGAACCAGAGCCTGCTGATGCTGTCACTGGTGGGTCATCGGCCTGTGAGTCTGTCTCTGATTCCACAGCCTCACCTGCATCTGTATTTTGGACACGTCCTCCACCAAATTGCTGGCGCACGCACCTCATGTAGTAATCTGCACCCATTGTGTTGCGTGACACCAGATTGGCACGCTCAGCAGTGTACATGCATCTCCTCTCATCAGGAGTCAAATCTGTCAGCCTTGTAAACCCTCCAAGTTCCACCAAGCCATGATGAACCGACTCAGATTAATCACTCACCATAGTGATCTGGCCCTCAACATTGGCCACCCAACCTTCCAGTGCACTCAAGCTTTCCTGTTGACTGTTCAGCCTCTGTTCTTGATTGCCATAGCATCGGTCCCCATCAGCCAATTGGTATGAATGGCTGGAGAGTTCCTCACGCACATCCTTGGCAAACTTCCATGCGTTGTAAATGAAACCGATCCACAACAAAAAAAACACTGCCATCCAGAAAAAGACCCAAAAGTGGCCATCATCATTGGATTGTACCACCATGTCTGCACTGCATTGCAAATCGTCTCCTTGGATTCCAGCACCTGCAACTGAAAGAGGCTCAAGGCCTAGCACCATAATGACTCGGGCCACCGGCTTTGCCAATTTGCTGATTTGTGGTCCACCCGTGTGACGCAAGCTTTGCTGTTCAAATTCTTCTTGTCCAACTCGAAATTCACCATTGCCGCTATGTACTCCCACTTCATGGAGCAAAAGCTGCATGCGCTGTTTGGACAAGGGTTTGTTCCAATGTCAGCAATATTCCAAGTTGTTGAAATCTGTGATATGTCCACATATGCCTGTCTCACATGATCCTGTATCCACAAAATCTTTCCAGAAACATGTTTTGCTTTGCCTGTCCCTTGACGACTGATCAGCTGACGCGTGATGAAGAATCTGTCAGTAAAATGTGTTGGATCTTGGCACCAATCACAAACTCAAAGCACCTTCGAATGTAGATGCCATCGCTCAATGTTGACACAAGGGCATGGAGTTCTGCTTCACATGAACTCAATGACACCACACGT
>Ga0126342_10018345_pt1 | contig 12002 bp, 12 predicted proteins | sample Cyp1metagenome_FD_92528 | JGI IMG/M metagenome (GOLD analysis project Ga0126342, IMG submission 92528) | Coral microbial communities from Lord Howe Island, Old Settlement Bay, Australia - Cyphastrea 1 metagenome | ecosystem: Host-associated > Invertebrates > Cnidaria > Coral ... | reverse complement strand
TCAAAAATCACAGCTTCAAAATAACAACTAACATGGACCAATTCCGGCTTTGTAAAAAACAACATAAATTCAACTAACATGGACTGCCGTTTTTTTTTTCGTAATAAGTTAGATTTCGGGAGATTAATCTAATCTAATCTAGTCTATCAAATCTAATTTAGTCTTACCTAGTCTAAACTAATCTAATCTAATCTATCCAATCTAATCTAATCTATCTAGCCTAACCTAACCTAATCTAATCTACCTAATCTAATCTAATCTACCTAAGCTAATTTAATCTTATCTATACTAAACTAATCTATCTAAACTAAACTAATCTATCCATTCTAATCTAATCTGATCTACCTAATCTAATCTAATTCTAATCTAATTCTAATCTAATTCTAATCTAATCTAATTCTAATCTAATCTATCTAATCTAATCAAATCATATCATATCATATCTAACTAATCTAATCTAATCTAATTTAATCTACCTAATCTAATCTTATTCTAATCTAGTCTAATCTAATCTAATTCTATCTATGTATTTAAATTCCGTATGATTATGAAATTATGTATGTATATGTACATTTTTGCATGGTGGGATTGCCATCTTTGGTGGATTTCCCTCATTTTTGTTGGATGCTACAGGTCCAGCAGCTCCAGCCATCGGCCGTTCTCCAGCAACCATTCTGCTTCAAAGTCACCAAAAATGACTCCAAAAAGATAGACTCCCCCCCCCAGAAAAAAAAACACATATTTTCAGACTTTCAGATAAAAAAAAAAAAAAAACTATTTTCAGACTTTCAGATCCAAAAAACAAATATGTTCCTCCCGAACGACCACCTTCTTCACCTCTTCGGACAATGCACGGGACGTCAGACTCGAGGCTTCAAAGACCTGGAGCGGGATGCGTCTGGCAGGGTGATGGGGTGTCCCAAAAAAAATTGCAGAAAAGTTCAATGGTGAAATTTCCCACTATACTTCGTTGATTTTGGTTTCAGACTTTAAACTTCAATTGAATCTTAATTTCTACAATTAGTTGATGTTGTTTCAAACCTCAATTCTATCTTGTCAGATTGGATTTTATCAAATTCTGGGCAGTGGATTCATAGGAAATTAAGAACGATTTTTTTTCGTTGAAACTCTTACGTTTGAATGTCAAATCCGCTGGATCTGTGAAATTCCCCTGGGTTCCAGATCCAACTTCCTTTTTCTGAACCAGAAATTGAACCATCCAGAAAAACCCGTGCAATGAACAGAAATTGAACTTACCCCTCTATCAATGGGAGATCTCCAGGATCCTAAAATGGAGGTACGTTAGTACCATATTTTTGGCCATATTTTGTGGGGATATTCCCTGAAATTTAGGCCTTACAGATATATATATATATACATAACATCATTTATCAAGTATCATTTTTGTAAAAACCAGTGACACCAGAGAAACATATAGAAACATGACATTAGAAGAACCTTGGATTGATCCCTAAAGTTCTAAAACCTGCTCACACTGCCCCTTTTTCGGAAAAACAACTCCCATATTTTCTCGAGAAAAGTTTGCTAAATCCCAACTTTCACTAAATATCACTAAATGATGTAATGTCCTCTCCAATCTAAAATATAATCATTTGGACAATTGAACTCGCACCCCCCACAATTTAACATGGAACCCCAAAGATATGGTCATCGAACCCAAATATGGTTTGAAACTCTTTGGAAAATGATTTTGTAAATATGATACAGCCATTTTGGGGTTCCATGTTGAATCTTGGGGGCGCAACTTCTTTCAAATCTTCCCACAAGGTCAGGCCCCCCCAGTTATATATAAGTTAGTCTAGTTCGTTATATTGCCCCCCAAAAAAAACCACACGTTCACCAAGTTATTAAAAAGATTCGATAAGTCAATTTTGCTACCATAAATCAGCTGAACAAATCTCACGAAATCCACGAAAAATCAGCTAAATTAGCTCGAAATCCAATGAATTCCGTGTTTTTTCCTGGTGAATCACCATATTCCGATGGTTTCAACGATGGTTTTTCCCATGGTCCCTTGATGTTTCCGTCGAAAAACGGCCCACCTCTTGTGGGAACCACCGAGCTTCAGGGCCTTCCAGTAGGGGAAGATGATATGATGATGAAATGATTGATATTTACATGATACAATTATATGATATGAAATAAAAATGATATGTTATGATGAAAATATCCTTAAGATGATGTCATTCAATATGATATGATGCTGAAGAAATTATAGGTACATTATGATATAATGATATGATGCTGAAGAAATTAATGATATGATGATATGATGATAGAATGATATAATGATAAATGGATAATAATGCCATAATGACATGTGCCATGTGGTAATGATGATAATGATGCTCAGGAAGGGGACGAAATGGTACAGTAAAATGATGATGGGTAGTAATATAGTAGTCATATCTCTGATGATGCCTACCAACCCATCCAGTGAGCCTAGGTAAATGGTGTTAGAATGAAAAGATTGATGGTAGAATGATGATATAATAATGATGATGTAATATGACCTGATGATGCAATTATGACATTTCATGATGCTTAGGCTTTGGAGGGAAACACCAAACATCTGGAAACCGTGTCATCATGGCTGGGAAACCCCCACAATGGAGATTTTTCCAGCAGGCCATGCTTAACTCACAAAAGAACAATAGGATTGGGGAATTTGGCCAAAGATTTGGCGATTTCCAGCTCAATATATAAGATTATCCCGCTACAAGTAAACATGTTAAAAATTCTCGAGAAATTAATGAAGCATCATGAATGAATCAGCAGTATGCAACCAACAATAGTGAGTAGTCCCGCAACAATTGTGCGGGTATGTATACCACATCCACCCAAAAACCTCTGGGGATTCAGCTACAAACAATACAAGAACAAGCCACCAACATAAGCATTTTGGCTCCCAAACACTCCGACTGGGAAGCACTGGCATCATTGGGAATGCAACACCAAAACAAAGATGAGCTATGAATGGGGATATTCGTATGACTTACATAACCATCTACCTGTCATTTCCAAAAACATCCAAAAACTAACCGACAAAGATGGGGGGATGTACCCATATGAAGCTTTCCCAAAATAGGGTACCCCTAAATCATCCATGTATAGATCGGATGTTGAAATAAACCATCCATTTTGATCCAGCTATTGGGGAAGAAAATCCCCATTTTAGGACCCCCCCCCCATAATCTCATATTGTCAATGTCAACCCATTCACAAACCCCAGTGATGGATCTACATGGCTACATATGGCCTGCAAGGACCTGGTCATTGGAATGGTTTCAGGGAAAATGCGCATTGGAAAACCTGTTGTGTTTCCCAATGATTCTAACATATCTGGTTGGTGGTTGAGCCACCCCTCTGAAAAATATGAGCTCGTCAGTTGGGATGATGACATTCCCAATATATGGAAAAATAAATCATGTTCCAAACCACCAACCAGATATTCTATCCATGTGATATTGCCGTTTGATCTCTCCCTTTCGGTTAAACATAGTATCAATGCCGAGCGACATAACATCAAGCGTTGACCCAACCTGAGCCACCCACAAGGTTTGTCCAAAAACATGGGATGAATTATATGGCATATTCCGATTCACCATTTTATGCCACTTTTAGTGAGGAACCTGATATGAACCGGACTTTTTTTGGGGGCATATTGTCAGCCCATATTTCATCGCCAACATGACGGTACTAAATTTTGTTGGTGTTCAGAATCCATAATGATCGCACCAGGTGAAACTACATGAAACTAGTTGGTATGTGGCCCCAAAACGGCTGTGGGTTCTTGACGTTTTTCCATGTGTTTTCCTTCGCATTGCTTTTGTTTCACCAGCTATGTTCGTTCTGGGCTGAGGGGTCGGAGGGACAATAGCGTTCATGTTTTTGCACTGGCAATGCATGCTATGGTCTTGCTGGGCTGCGTTTGCCAACCTTGCACACTGTATTATAGGTTGTTCATGTTCTTGCCCATGTTGCACACGTCACATAGGGCACTTGATATGAGAATGATGGTAACCCCTGGGCTTCAGGGGGTACACTAGTTTCAGACAAATCCATATCTATCATGACCTATCTATCTATCTATCTAGCTATCTATCTATCTATCCATCTATCTATCTATCTATCTCTTTCTCTCTCTCTCTCTCTCTTTCATCCAATTACCTATCTATCTATCTATCCATCTATCTATCTATCCATCTATCTATCCATCTATCCATCGATCCATCTATCTATCCATCTATCCATCTATCCATCTATCCATCTATCCATCTATCCATCTATCCATCTTTCTATCTATCTATCTATCTATCTATACGTGAGGTTATGTTACCCCCATGTCAAGGTAGACTTTCCTATCAGCGCTGTTTGAGAGTTCCGGGACGGTTGCCGTCATACTGGATTTCGTTTTTGTCATGTTAGTAAAGCAATGTCATAAATAAACCAACCAAAATTTGGTGGTTTACAGAACCCATTAAAATGGTAAAATTGGGGATGGTTTGTTGTTGCTTTACCAACATTTGATTGTTTCGAAAGCGAGAAACAACTCCTTCCGTCTTCCCAGAAACTCAAAACTCATTCCATTTCCAGCGTCTTGTTTGCCAGGCAGCTTAATCGACTCTTTATCATAGGACAACAAGAAGTCCTGCGCCCGCAAAAACAATGGGCTGGGAATGCGAAACATTGCGTTTTAAACATCGAGATGTACCTTTCCAATGGAAAAACAATGGAATCACAGTGTTGTTCCCAACATCCCATATATTATAATACGTGTATATATATATATACACACATCATTGTGTAATTATATTACAGTATATTTATACACTATTGGGGGCTGGGAATGGCTAAATAAAAAAGTCAACGTGTAACACTGCCAATCTTACCTTTTTGATGGGTTGGAGCAACCGAACGTAGGTTGTCATCCTCGATCCTCCAGGGATATCGGAACGATTGTTTGTTGATCACCGTCTTTGTTTTCTTTTCATGTTGTTTTTGAATATAGGATACAGTATGTCAATCTATGTCAATATATATGATTATACCAGCACGTTCAAAGGGGTGACTAATGAATTTCAAGAATTGAGATTCTTAAGGGGTGCCTAATGGACACCCCTTAGCGTTCATGGAGATGGCACACCAGAAAATGATGAGTTCCAACCCAAAATCTTCCAATCCCACCCGCGTTGCATCTGTGGTGCACCCGGCTTCATTTTTGGCGAGAAGAAATGCATGCGTTTCTTTTCGCGTCGGATGTAAATGTTCCCAAATTTCAAGAAAACTAGTCAAAATCGACACGGAATGACACGCGCAGGGGTTGTTCAAAAAGCACCCGACACGTTTCTAAGGGGTGCTTATTAGACACCCGTTTGCCTAAGGGGTGCTTATTGGACACCCGCTACCGACCGACACGACACGGCAGTGACACGCAATGACACGCATGTTTTTCTTGATTTCTCAAAAAAAACTCGTGACCACTTATGACCGACACGACACGGCAATGACACGAAATGACACGCATTTCTGGAAGCAAACGTGGGGAAATCGAAGAAAAATACACATATTACTATGAATACCTCATTATCTGTTAGTTTGGAACCTTAAAAATTAAGGGGTGCCTAATGGTTACCCCCCTTAAGGGGTGCCTAATTGAGACCCGTTTGTACATCCTGGTATATATATATATATATGTATATATATATATATTTCAGGTATAGGTCATCTGTTTTCTATTCGCATTTGAATATATATATATATATACATATGGGTCTATAGGATAATCGGATAGGTCTATAGGATATGTCGTGTATTTCAATGTATATGTCCGGCATAGATCCGTCAAAAATGCATCCATGGATCAGTCCTCGATGGTGCGGCATGACTTCAGAACTTCGCTTTGCATCACCTCAGCGTCACGATCCCAGGTTTGAAGGGCCATGAAGGGCCCCAAGTGGCTCGGAGATGTGCAGCACAGATACCCTCTGGTAAACTAACATAGCTATTGAAAATGGCCATTTATAGTGGATTTACCCATTAAAAATGGTGATTTTCAATAGCTATGTTAGTTTACCAGAGGGTAAAACGAACAAACCTCTGCCAAAGATTGGTTGAGCAATTCCACTTGAGGTTTGATATAGTCAAGTGTTGTTAAATATCCAGAATTATCCCAATCGTGCCAGTTAAAGATTTGAACATCTTGGACATACATCAGAAAAACAGGTGTCGCTGGATTTTGGGAAAGAAGCAAGGGTGTTTCCGAACATTGGCGAAACCTATAGCTGGGATTTCATGGTTCTTTTGCCAACCGTCAGGAGGGATTTCATAGGGATTAATGGGACTGGGACTTAATGGATATAATTGGAATTATTTATTGGGATAACCAACAATGGAACCAACAATGGTCGGTGATTTGAAGGAATCATAACGGATTTGCTGTTGGTTCCCCAGTGTTGAGAAACGGTGTTACGTAGTGAAAACCGTCGAACGACCGCTTTTTTTGCTGGGTCTACATCAACTCAAAGCTACAAGCTCCAGGTCGTAAGATTTCATATATAGAGTTATATATATGGTATATCAACGGTATATCAATGGTATGTCAATGGTATATCCATCAATGGCCATTTCAGGAACCCAAGTTGGAGGTACCCACCATATATAAAGCCTATGGAAAGCCTATGTAAGGGAATATCCCAGCAAAATATGGCCTTATATGGTACAGTACCTCCATTTTAGGATCCTGAAATTCCCATTGAATCCATGGTATATACAGTAGATATTCCATCTATAATGTTCTCTGCATCTAAATGGTATATCAATGGCCAATAGTATTCATCTGGGAAAATTGTATATATATTTCACTATATAACCTGAAACTTGCGGCCATTTGAGGATGATTTCCCTCTTGTTTCTCCTACTAACATCTACTAACCACCATTCCAGTGAGGAAGAACAGTGAGGTCGTTATAATTTACCCAGACATAATGGATGAATGTAACTGGGCGAAATTCTACAGGGACATGATCCAGGCAGAAACTCTCGCAGATTCCTGGGGACACAAGCCACAGAAGTACATCCATATTGTATCTACATGGGAGAACAGTGAGGTCGTTATAATTTACCCAGATTATTGTATATAATTGTATATATATATACGTATATATGATTCCATAGAAATCAGCAGTTATAACCATCATTAATCACGATTAGCCACTATTAACCATTATTAATCACCATGAAGATTAACATTTTCCACTATTAATCACTATTATTAACCATTATTTCCATGAAGAATCACTATCACATTTCCATTATTAATTAACCATTATTAATCACCAGTTATAACCATTATTAATCAATATTTTCAGGACATCTCTGACCATTCCGATGGCCGCTCTTTTTGAGCGATGGGATGCTGCCAAGCCACGCCCGCCATCCGCCTTGGCGAGACGAATGGGGCTCAAAATGACCCCCCCAAAATGATGTTACATTCAATAATATAATATAATATTTATATATATATAATATTTATATGATATACCCTTTTCTATTCGATCGAATCGCGAAGACGTCAAGCTGCTAACCGTTTTTGTCGCCTTCGGGAAAACTGTCGGTGATGGAAATCCCCCAGGCGCGGGACAATCATCGAAGCGGGACCTTTTTTCCAAGCCATGTGACAGACGACCAGAGAGTATCCTGCACACAATTACGTTCTCAGGATGCAAGTAGAACATTTGCCTTGACACCGTGAACATCAAAGGGCAAAAGCCACAGTTGATAGCTGCAGTCAAGGGGAAAAAACTTGGCTTCCTGCACGTCTCCACTAGCCCAACAAAGACTGAGACAATTACTGGTTGGTGGTTGAGCCATCCCTCTGAAAAATATGAAAGTCAGTTGGGATGATTATTCCCAATATATGGAAAGTCATACAATTCCATGGTTCCAAATCACCAACCAGATTACATGTCTTGTTGCGTTGTGGTGGATGGTTTGGTGAAAATCTTCGAAACATGGGCCCCCATCAGCTTTCAAGTTGACTACTTCGAACATCTGGAAAATGTCTGGAAATACACAGCTCCGTCTTAAATGCCTTCTGGGTTTGTCTAAAATTGGGTTCTCAGAATTACCATGTTTTTCCCATTGAGATGGATCGAAAAGTAGAGGGAATCCAATTTTTAAGTAGGAATTTCCCAATTTATAGTAGGATTTTACCAATGCATGGAATCCAACACATTTATAGTAGGAAAATCATGATTATAGCAAAAGTGTATTCATCATTGTCCTATAACTGAAATTGCGATAATTACAATGTTAGTAAAGCAATAGGATCTACCCAAATTGCCATAAATGGCTGGTATAAACCATCAGAATATGAGTGATCTATTGCTTTACTTACACTATCAATTATGTGATCCCACCTAGTTAAACTCTGGTAAGTTCCACTGGATTCTCTCATTTATAAATCAACATCTGTGAACGAAGTATGTTTACTGGCTTATTGCTTACCTTACATGTTTGGGATGAATCCCCGTGGATTGTTCATATTTTCCCATCATTTTCCCATGATCTTCCCACGTTTCCCCAATGATCTGCACCTGGACTTTTTCTGTGAAATCTCCCATTTTCAACCTCCTGGCCGGCATCGCCAAGCCACGTTGTTGCTGCCGCCATGGCCAAAAAACCCAGCGGCGATGGCCAACCCAGCGGTGTAACTTTGAAGCTGAGCCATTTTGGAAGTGGGAAAAACGATGGGAGAAATGATGAAGAACTGATGGAAAAAATGGGATTCACCCTTCATTTTGTTTTGGCCATTGATGGCAGAAAGGATTGAAAAAAACGTCATTCACCCAATTTTATAGATGGCCATTGCAATGGGAAAAAAACGGAACATGATTGGAACATATTTGAACCATATCAACCATTATGACAATCTATGGTTGCTACAAGTTGCCATCATCACATGACCATAATCTAATACTCAACCAGAGGGTTCTGGGCGGTATTTAGGATGAAGGCTGGTCTCAAGCAGCTACCCGCCCGCCATCCCGCAACAGTGTACAAGAACATGGCACCGGAAATCCCCAAGAAAAATGCAGCTTCTCATGATCAATCTATTGGTTTAATTTTAAAATTTTACAGAGCAACTCTTTTTTTCAAAAATCGATGGTGTTTCCGGTGATTTTCCTTTGGGTTTTTTTTCGGACTCACCCGGGGCATCCTTTGTTTTTCGGGGGATGATTTCCTCCGCTTCCCCAGCGCCACACCGAAAGCCGATGTTCGACCGCGCCCATTTTGCGTCAAAAATCGCCCGCAGCCTCCGGCCAATCTCCGTGGACAAAACCGGCATCTCTAAGGCCTTGGAGAAACAACACCATGGGATCTCCGAGGCCAAAAATGGCGTTCCATGGCGTAACTCCTCACGGTGAAACATATCACTTTTTTCTTACTGGTGCTAAACGTAGGGAATGGATGGGTTGCTGGGGGTTGCTGGGATGATGAACTTGATAGTTATTGTGGATCATTCCCGAAAATTTCCTGCCAAGCACCAGTAAGTTTTTATATCATCTACGCTACAGTTACAACTCTTAAGGGCTAGATCTGCATGTGGTTGCGGAATTTTGTATCACTTGGAAAGTGTTTCACTATTTTATTATGCACTGAAAATCATGGGATTAAACCCTTCCCCCAATGGTTTTTAACGTACCCCACATATAAAAACTGCTTGGTGGTGCAATAACCATGGTTAATAGTGATTAATAGTGGTTAATAGTTGTTATTAGTGATTAATACCTGATCTAATGAATAATATATATGGTTGGTGGTTTTAACCATCTTGAAAAATGATGGAGTTCGTCAATGGGAAGGATGACAACCCATATATGGAAAATAACAAATGTTTGAAACCACCAACCAGAAAAACTAGGGACCATTTCCAACCGTGGAAATTTTCGGTTGATCAATTTGATTTTGAATTGATCCTCTTTGGAAAACAATTTCAACATCAAGTTCCAATTTGAAGGCTTCACCCGCTGGATAATAATTAACAATAAGGAAATAACCCCGGGGTGCGTTTTCACTAGGGTCCGTCTTTGAAAATTGAGCATTTCATATACATATGTATATATATATATATATAATATTTACATATTATACATACACACACACACGCACACACACACACACGCACACAATTGGTGGTGGTAAAGAAAATAGGAGTTCGTCATGTCTAATCAAGAAATACTATAATTCGATGGATCCAGTTGAGATCCTCATCAGGCAGTTGGGGGTAGTGTCTATAACCATAGGCTGCTAACCGCCACCATCAAATGGACATAATTGGGATATAAGCCCTTCAACTATGGTTATACAATAATATAATCTGATATAATATATAATATATATATATATAGTATGGCTATGAATCAAAACCCTGACACCCGGATGGTTAATGGATGTTTATTCAACTTATTCCCAGTTATATGGTAATTTCATAAGCTTTGACCAATCCCCATAATGTGCTAAGGTCAAAACATGGTATATGGTTTATGGTCATCCATCCGATAATGAGAATCCAAACAAAATCCGTACTTATCTCCCTATTAATTGATTGATGACCATCCCCGAATTCGGGAAACTAGCCCATGTTTTGACAGTGGCACATGTGATGATGATTATCCACTTATAACTTATAATATGTTTTTGTTTTAGCTCTTTTGTAATCCACTATTCACGGGGCTCCCTAAACCCTGGCACTTGACAGTCTGATTATGATTACCCTAAGCTAAACCAACATAATTAGATGTTGAACAGCAACCATGCGCAGACTATTTTCCTAGGGCTTTCCCATGGGGTTTTCCACATCTATCTTAGTTTACCCTCGGCGATCCACTTCGTTCACTGCAGCCCACCGAGAACTTCACTTATCCCAGAACCTGCGCGCCGAAGGCATCGCGATTCTCTCGCGCGCGACGCCTCATGAAGAAACCCACATTTTACGGCTGTTGAATTGGGGGGTGTACCATTGAAGTATCAGATTACCCAAAGTTGGTTCTTAAGTGGTAACTGTAAATAGATTACCCAAATGTTGGGGGGTATACCATCAAATGATCACTATTTGGCAAGTACCCCCTAATTTTCATAAGCCATGGTTGACATTATTCAACAACGCCATCTGCCCTTCTGAATGGAAGCAGGTCAAATCCCAAACTTTTCCACAGCGATGTCAACTTACCACAGGGTAATAAGATCCATGTGAAATGACATGAATGATGACCCACATTTTCCAGGCACAACAAAAAATACCAAAAAAACACATGGCACAAGGTTCATTGATTCCTTCCTTCCATTGTTGTGCCAACAGTTGGAAGTCGTTCCCAAAAAAGGCAATTTCATCAACATCCTAACATGGCTGTGGAAACCATTGAAGCCATGGCCCATTTTTTGGGATGACTTACCTAGTAAAACTAACTGCTTCTTTCCCTACGTTTAATGCACCAAATTTAAAGGTCTGTGTGGATCCAAGCACCTCCGAAGGTACCTCACACCCTCCAAATCATGCCCCAAATACTTTTCTAAGAAAATACTTGGATCCATGAATGTCAGTGGTTTTTTCTGGTAATTTAACATAGCCAAAAGATGCCAAAAGGTAATATGATCAGAGCAGGTATCCCCCATCGCCACCCACAGAGCTTCACCTTTCCGTCCAAGACACAGCAACCAGGGTAAGACCTGCGCGAGTTTCGAGAGGTGTGACTCTTAAGATCAACAAACGACATGAAATTCCTTGGTTTTATGATGTTTTGGTTATGGGGTGGTTTTGGGCCTGTGGTTTTTCAGTGGTTTCCTGGGGGCCTTGTATCAAACCAAGGGTTCACCTTGGAGTGAACGGGTTCAGTTTAGAGTGGGAAGTGTCTTTAGGGTTCACCTTAGAGTGAGGAGAGCTCAACCAAACCAAGGGTTCACCTTGGAGTGAAGGGGTT
>Ga0126342_10018344_pt1 | contig 12002 bp, 9 predicted proteins | sample Cyp1metagenome_FD_92528 | JGI IMG/M metagenome (GOLD analysis project Ga0126342, IMG submission 92528) | Coral microbial communities from Lord Howe Island, Old Settlement Bay, Australia - Cyphastrea 1 metagenome | ecosystem: Host-associated > Invertebrates > Cnidaria > Coral ... | reverse complement strand
TGTAGTGTAGCTGTAGTGTAGTTGTAGTTGTACTTATTTGTTGAAGTGTAGTGGAAGGTGTAGTTGTAGTTGAAGTGTAGTTGAAGTTGTAGTTGCAGTTGTAGTATTGTGTAGTTGCAGTTGTCTATCTATTTGTCTATCTGTTTATCTCTCTATCTGTCTGTCTGTCTATCTAGCCATCTGTCTGTTTATTTATCTATCTATCTGCAAGCTTGAAAACGAAGCTATTCTGCGAGACTTCTTCCTTGGCAACATCAAAAACGCAACAATTCTGCGACACGTCCTCAATTCTTGAACTTGACAACGTCAAAAACAAAACAATTCTGCGAGACTTCCTCACTTTCCGAAGTTGACAACATCAAAAACAAAGCAATCCTGCGAGACTTCGTTCAACATGAAAGTTGAGTGCAGAGCTGATGGCCTCGTGCCAATACGTTTTGTGATTTTTCCACTCCATGTGTCTAAAGTGCTGCGCCTGCCACGAAAAATTGATGCCAGATCATACGAAGTGCTGTGCCTGTCGCGCGAAATCATCTTAGCAAACCTGAACATCTGATGCTCCAAAATGCAACCCTTCTCAGGAAATCAGCGCCCTGACCTCCGAACATCTCTGATGAACATGCCTCTTGTACTGCGCGCGCGACGCGAAATGTATCTTTGCGGATCCTCTTCGAATGTCCCACGCCTGCCATCGTTTTTAGAATTTCTACAACCCCCTCACGTTTTGCTCACTTTTGAGAAGGTGCACAATCCCTTGCGCCTGCCACGCGAAAGCACATCTAAACCTCCAAAAGTGGCGCGAACATGTGGTGTTTTGTACATTTTGACTTGGAAATGTGCTTCGCGCCAGAACGGCGTGCACTTTTTTCGACATCTCAACTTCCAAAAGTGCTCCGAGGCTGAGGTGTTTTGTGCATTTTGACTTGGAAGTGTGCTTCGCGCCACAACTGCGTGCACTTTTTCGATATCTCAACTTCCAAAAGTGGTCTGAGAATGGTGTGCTTTGCACGTTTTGACTTCGGAATGCGCTTCGCGCCACAATGGCGTGCACTCTTTCAACATCTCAATTTCCAAGAGTGGTCTGAGAATTGCGTGCTTTGCACATTTTGACTTGGAAATGTCCTTCGCGCCACAACGGCGTGCACTTTTTTCACCATCTCAACTTCCAAAAGTGCTCCGAGCATCGCGTGCTTTGTACATTTTGACTTGGAAATGTGCTTCGCGCCACAACGGCTTGCAATTTTTCATCTCCCATCTGGCCAGATGACTCCGCACCCGCCGCTTTAGCGAGCCTACTTTTCGACACTCCGGAGCCACACATCATTGGAAAAACACAGCGAATCGCAACTTTTATACCGTTTCGCGCGCGCACCTGCATCTTCTTTCTTCTGACTCTTTCTCTTCTCTGATCTTCTCTCTTCTTCTCTTCTCTTCTCTGACTCTTCCCATCTTTGCTTTTCCATCTGTCCATATTGTCGCAAGTTTGACTTCTAAACTTCCTTCGAATATAACGGAATATAATGTAATATAACATTATATATCATCACATATTAATTTAATATTAAATATGATATAACATGTATTTTATATAATATTAAATAAACATAATATATAGTATTATACTCGTGAAATGCTCGCATGAAATACTTTCCCTGAAATTGTGGCTAACTCCCCACGTTTGGAAACACTAACAGCGGTCCAAGAGACACACATGGGCAGGTTCGCAGCGGTACCTCAGCTCTGCAGCATGGGACATGTTTGGTGTCCTGAGCCGGTCATGTTTGGTATATTAATCCATTTCAATGGAAAACACACTCGAAAATAATCGGAAAATATGCAAAATTCACCAACTTAAAAATGGATGTCCATAGCTAGGAAATCATCGAACTAGCCATGGAGAATTTTCCAGCAGGCCATGCCCAGCATACACTATGACGACCATATACTATCATTCATGGTACAGTACGTAGTTATATTGCAATTTTTAAACATACTGTTTATGCACATGTACAGAAATATACTGGGTCAATGGGCAAATGTAGCAATTGGCTTAAAGTATCTTAAAGTCCATGGGAACCTCTATTAAAAAAAAAAGATGGAAAATGCCCTAAACAAATTTGATCTTCGGAGGAATTAGCGCACTGCACCTTGGTTGATGGAAAACGAGGGGTCGAACTCAATTTGGCACTGACTACTAACACTCACCGTCGACCATTTACTAATGTGCCCCCCTTCCAACCAATCAGTTATAAACAAAAACCCATCCATCTATTGGTCAGCTACGAGTACCTGGAGCCCCAAAATTGCTCTATTTTCTTGTCAACTTAATTTGCGAAAGCTATTGACTTTCGGCTTTTGGGGCCAAAAATTGTTGCTTGAAACAAAAACCATCGACTTTGGTGATCACCCCGAATGGTGGTGAAAATTTGATTTTTTTTCTGCCAACATCAGCCAGCATCCCACGGTTTGCGGCGCACAAAGCATCGGGTGAATGCGGATACGCGCGACGAATACGGAAAAATACAGCATGCTTCATACTTTTTCACCTTTTTTCGCATCTTTGTAAATTTTCAATTTTGACTAGAATCAACAGGCAACCGACTAGTGCGCACAACATCCAGCATCATTATGCATCATTTGTATATGCTTGATCGACTTTTGGGCGCAAAAAACAAAAACCATCGACTTTCGTTGGATGACACTTTTTTAGAGCACCTTGGGCTTCCAGGCCTTCGCGCGTACAAATCTTCCCACCAAATCTCGTAGCGGGCTGATCTGACATGTAGTCTCCCCAAGTCATCAAGTTTTGCCACGTTCCCGGTGAGTTTGACCTCCACAAACTCGTGGCTCAATGCGGTGTATAGTCATCTCTGGACGATGAGAAAATGCCGAAATCTAAACTATGAAAATCCACAAAACGAACGGAATGACCAGAAATTCTATGGGAAAATATAGATCCTCCGGCCCGTTTACCCCCTGATGTCAAGACAACCATTTTGTGATGGACCTACTTCTCGAACTTACACAATCAAGCTTACAAGACGGTTTTGTTTCGTTCCCCAGGAAGAACCGGTAAACCAAAAAAACTAACAAAGCTGCCTTGTAAAATGCTTGCCCTAGCCTCATTTCCCAGGTCCCAAGTCAAGCCATGTCTATAATATAAAATGGCTGGTTTAAAAAAAATAACTTGACCTATTCCCCATTAGACTCAACCCATTTTTTTGATGTCCATGTTTTCATCGCAGATATCTCGACGCCACTGATCCAAAGGAGTCACAGTCACATCTTCTCCTTTTTCAGGCTCAAATTTGGATCATGTGCCTTCAACTTACAACATCTTAAAACCGTAAACCATCCCAGGTTCACCCAAAATAGATCAAAAGGCAGGTCAAATCACCCCCAAATGGCCCAATTTTTTATATATGGCTTCCCCTTTTTTATGCTATCAGGCTACACGCTCAAAGGGTCCTCCACTGGCGTATAGTAACTAGTCAGGACTTTTGGCACATAGTCCTGCTGGCGAATCTTCGACATAGATGCCCATTTTTACGGGGCTGGTAGAGGTCACCCATGTGTGAAAATTGGTGAAACTATAAGGGGTTCTCATGGCGAATAATTTCAAAAAACATCTTAAATATGTTGAACCACATGTTTCAAACCTAAAAAACACGACCACGCAATGATTTTGGTTTAGTGCCACCAGTGATGGTTACATTGAAACAACGCAACGCGGCTAAATCGACTAAGGGTTTCAACACCTACCTTGACACTTTCTATGTTTTGGGGTCTTAGTATAGTGAAGAGTACTGTTCAAGGGACCCCAAATAAACACGTTGGGCTGGTGTGAGGTGTCCCTTCAGTTGTTCTGCTTTTTCTCCATACAGTCACGTGCGCATCTTTCCGGCCTCATCTCACCGTACCTGCAACAATACAATGATTTGTGCACTTCCTGTTACCGTGATCTAATGTTGTCTCTTACTGAGTATCAACTTCCCAACTGGTGTTGCTCCTTGTATAGCTAGCTGGCGTAGTGATGCGAAAATTCTCTAGGGAAATTTGTCCATCACTCGGACGTTTGCTCACTAAATTTCCTTTGATCAATAGACATCTATAATGTCTTCACCCCGGAGAAAACTGTGATCTTGAAGCGAGGATCATGATGCCAATCATCAGCATCATGTGCATATTCGTCATGCTATCATGTTTCCACCTTCGGCCAATCAATTATTGGCAGTAAAAGTCAGAATGTTCATGAAGGCCGGCAACACCATGATGATGCTGCTGATGATGACAATGGTGAATCATCATCATCATCATCATCATCACCATCACCATCATCATCAACATCATCATCATCATCATCATCATAATCAGCATCAGCAGCATCACCAGGGTCGACATCATCACCTAACACATCATGAATCATGCTGCTTTCAAAAGCCGCCTTCATTTTCTCGCGAGAGCAAGAGCAGCTTTCACGTTGATGAGCTCCTCCCGTTTTGGGGGGAACATCAACCCGGAACCAATCAGTCAAAGAAGCGCAGCCTTCCTGGCACACATGAGGCTGCGTCACACATACCAAGGCCGTGAACAAAGCGAATCAATGATACATGCGTGAACCGCGAGACATTGGAAAGAAATGAGGGAATGAAATTTGGATTGGCAATGACAATGAAACAAGCCAAAGCCAACCAAACTGAAGCTCAGGAGGGTCCGCACCTGCACGGAGGGAGGCTGCCAGCCTTTCTTCCAACACCTCCTGCAGAGCTGCCTTCTGGCTCCAGAGGTTGAAGAGCTCTTGCTGAAAAAAATCCTTGCCGCGACGTCAGGTCAAACTGTGGGCAGAACCCAGCAGTGCAAACACAACGCTAGTACACTCTGGAATAATGTCACCTAGCCGATAAGCCGGTCACCGTCACCCAGCCACTTGCTGGCCAATGCTAAGCCTGACGGAAGCCCATGTGATCCAATAAGAGCGGATCATCTATGTCAAAGGGGGGGCCTTTCATTCTGCATCTGGGTCCTTTATGTGTTGAGAACGTCCTCTATAGCACATTTGGGGCGGCGTTCACTCCTGAGGATCAGCGGGCTCTTCCCGAAGCATCAGCAAAGCAATCTTGATGCACCTGAGATGAGTCACAGATAGATCAGATAGATCAGATAGATCAGATAGATAGATACGACAGATCAGATAGATACGACAGATCAGATAGATCAGATAGATAAGGCAGATCAGATCGATCAGATAGATCCGATCAGATAGATAGATGGACAAGACAGATCAGATAGATCAGACAGATCTGATAGATAGATAGATCAAATAGATAGATAGATCAGATAGGTAGATAAATAGGTAGATAGATAGATAGATGGATAGATAGATAGATAGATCAGATAGGTAGATAGATAAAGCAAAGAGATAGATCAGACACACCAGTTGCACAGCATCAATTGATCTCTTTGACATTTCAGCATCCAAACATTTCACAGTCCTAGAGTTGGAAACTTCCGCCACGGCCTCGTGCGGTTCTAATTACTCGTGCAAAAATTTTCTGACAACTTCTTCGAACGTAGCCTGCACTGTTTGTGTTCGTGCATGTGTACATGTGACTAGGAAGGTTATTGTCACCCCGCCCCATTTCTCTCTCGCTGTCTCCACTGCGATCAGGTCACTCTGCCCTAGGCTCAACTCTTGCTGAAAAGTGTTAGAAACCACCGCATCTTTACCGGCGGGGTTAGCATAAACCACGGTTCCGCACAAAACCCCATTCGCTTGCTCAAATGCACTGGAAGGTGACCCGTGCATGTCACACTAGTCACCTCCAAGCAGCCACACACTCACACAAATACACCAGGCTTCTCAACGCAATTGACAACAAAGGAGCCGCCACCCCTTCGGCAAATTTCTGAGTGAAGCACTCCTCGATGTGCCCTTCGCCAACCCTTCTTTCGCCCTCCACCTCCTGCAACACAGCCATCGAAATAGGGGTATGATGCTGGCTGGTCTTAATGGTTCAAAGCCACATTGCATATCCTGTCGCCAGTGCCCCGAGTATCAGATTGTGTGCTCTAAGATGCCCCTGGAATCTGGAAGGAAGTAGCGAACAAGTCCCCCATGATTTGGCTCCCTTTCCCTATGCTCAGCGCCGGGCCTTCTTCGTGACAATTTGGTGCTTAAAGAGGTAGTGGAGGGCAGCCTGCCTATCCGGAGGGGCTCTCCGGTAGGCGGCTGCCCATGAGCCGCAGCCCAACTTGATAGGCGGGGCGGCACAGTCGGCATCTGACCTGGGCGAACAACAGGTCCTTGTTGAAAAGTTGTTTACGTGGTGCGGGGTGGCATGGTAACCCTCCTGGTAACTGGAACACGCAGTTGACGCTACCTTGTTGACATGTTGTGCCTATGGGGTGGGATACTGCTTATTTGCACATAGACCATATCATGAACTGCTGCCATATTAACCACCAAGTGCTTGTTCCCTCTCATTGCAACCAATTATCATCATGTCGTGGGTGACCCGAACTTCAATGACAATCATACTCTAGGCCCAAACGGGGGCACAAGCGACAGTCCGCACCACATGTGGCTCTTCGTTGGCTCAGCAGTTCACCTCTGAATGCAGTTGTCAGCCCTGACTCCAAAGAAGCTTCCGACCTAGAGTGCTTCAACATCAGGGCTTTCAGCGAATACGGACAATTCCCATCCTCTTCTAATTCAAATTTTCTTTTGCTGACTTAGGACGAAATCTACCTCAGACCCTAGATTTAGGACGAGTTTTTTTTTCAGCCTACCTCAGGTGGTACATTTCGCGAGAGGGACTTAGGACCAAAACTCAAAATCCATAGGTTTTGTTCAATTGATTCCGGGTCGTTCAGCCGGATTTAGGACGAACATTTTTTTCCAGCCTATCTCAAGACGCATAACCAACCTCAGGACGCACTTTGCTCTTATTTTTGCTGGCGGCTTGCAGCCCCACAATACAGGCGGCACAGGCCCATCCACTAAATATGCAAACTGACGACATCAGTTTTAATTTAGGTTTAACCCGTTAGAAGGTTAGAAAATTACGTATTCATACTTCTTCACGTTCAGAACAATGCAAGATATCATCTATATATTCAACCCGTGGAAGATCGACAGATTTGATCAACGCCACGACACGAATCCTTTTTTTAATCGTGAATGGATCTTGATGGTTGCCATTGGGTTCCGTGCTGGTTGGATCCAAATAGATGAACGGTTTAAATTTTGTTCGTCATCGACGTTGCGCCTCTGAATCTCATGTTGTATTTGGCACAGGGTTTCATGATTCCTTCCCATACCTTTGGTTTGGTCCTGTAAAGAATGCTGCGCACAATGAATTTTAATACCATGTATCAATTTCAATGCACGTGCAAAACCAAAGAAAGATAAAATAAAGCAAGACCTTGCGTAGACGTGCTTCTTCGGAGTCGTCGCATTGATACAACTTTATGCTATAGTATGAGAATAACGGTGCTATCAATATATATATATATATATATATATATTATATCCGAGTTCCTTGGTCCTGGAGTTAGAAAACAAAAGATAACTTATCTGCAACTTGGCTAAGAAAACATTAAGTAGTTAACATTGAAATAGAATAGCTCCTTACCAGACAATCTGCATACATATGGATCCGCCTGAAGAAATCAAATTTCAGAGAACCACTTTCAATCGCGGAACCTTCCAAACAAAAGCCGTCGCTCATATGTTGAAATAATATTTATATATATATACTTGTGCGTCCATATGTCCAAGAACATCTAAAAGCGTGAATGTCAATTCACGTCGAGGTGATTTTTCCGCCGCAGTCCTTGCCCAATTGTGATTCTCCATCTCTGAGATTCTGCAAAGTTGAGGAGAAAGGGCAATACAGGCCGTCATCTGAGCGAAAGAAAAAGCAGCGGTAGGGAGGATGGAAATTGAGCTGGGGGGGGTAACTGGACCACAGAGGTTGTCCAAGGATAGAGGATAGGCCCCAGTCTTATGGGCATTTTGGGTCAGGAAAATGATGATATTATCATATGCAATTTCAAATCAATTTTATTTAACGGTTTTCCCATGATTATCAATCAACCCCGCACCAGAAAAGAACACAAATGAAATCTGGAGGGGGACTGTGACTTGAATCACGTATATTTACAAAATATTAGAATTTCACGTTCTTGGTGGTTACTGCAACCAAAATGAACCAAACAACCAAAACTGTGATTAGAGCAACAACCAAATTCTTGGCCCCTCTGCGCCCCAAAGCTCACTATGAGGTCCTTTGGCATCAGAAATTTGGGAAAAATGAATTGTTCCAGCATCAGTCAAAATTAATCCCTTCCCCCTACAGTACTACTAGACTACTCCAGGTGTTCATTATTCGGGGGGTGTTTGTATGGGGGGAAAAGGATTAATGCAAAATCATATACAAACAGTTGCCAAAATATGGTTGTGACCAGTCGCAGCCGAGTTCGGGACAAAAATGCATGGGTGCTTTATAATGCTTTATATACATATAAATTCAAAATTCACCTATAATTCTTGTGATCTTCTCAAGGGACACAGATGTTGGTCACATGTGGCCAAGAGACCGCAACCCACGCACTCAAAGTCTGATCCATTTTGCCTGATTTCGGGCCCGATATTGATTCTGCCCTCCTCGCATCCACAGTCCTAGGTTTCGGATGTTCCGGGTACAGGTGACGCGAAGGGAGATCCACAGAGTCTGACCATAAGTGGAACATGATTAACTATTTACGATCATGTTTTTCGATCATGTAAGTATACCCTATTTCAAAAGTACCCTGTTTCTAGACAAAACCATGTGGTTCTGGTCTTTTCGAAGAAACACCATTGTTGTTTTGAGCCCCAAGGGAAATATCAGGACATTCGGTTGATTACAGGCGAAACAGCATTGCATTTAATTCCAATAAGTGGCAAGACGTGGATATATAGTTGGTATCAAGTGTAAATGCTGTCATAGTGCAGAATCAGGGTGTTTCTATGTGTGGTTCCTTTTCAATGACATGTTTTAATTGCATATCAGCAGCACAAAACGCCAATGTACCAATATCCCACTACAACACCGCCAACCTACAACAACCCGTTGGCAGCAAGAGCAGCAGTTTAACGGTCTTTCATACTAAAATGTTGGATGTGGATTTTGCGGGCAACAGCAAGTCCCGGGGCTCCACGATCACACCACTTCGGCTTCAGCATCAAAATTCAATTTAAACAATTACCCCGCCAAGAGACCCCAAACAGCGTGGTGGGTTATGAAACCAATGAAAGAGAATGTAAGAGATTAAAGCAGTAGTAGGTACGGAAACAGCAAATCAGGTTAGACATTGTCAGAACTGCAGCAGTACTGCAGCAGCAGGAACTTGTGTTTGTCACAAGCAACAGCTAACCAACCTCATACCAGGACCTCTCAGAGAATCTCAAAAGGTCGTCATAGAAGCACCTGCTAAAGAGGATCTTGCAAGATCTTCATGCGGGATCTTGCCAAGAGCATCTCAGAAAATTTTCGTGCAAACACCTCTAATACAGGGCATCTTCAAGATCTTCATGCAAGGACCCCAAGATATTCTCACAAGGATTTCTGCAAGATCTTGATCAAGAGCTGCATACCAAGACCCCGAAAAGAAAATCTCACAAGGTCGTCAGTATACACGAAACCCCCAAGAGCATCCTAGAAGCGCTTTCAGACAAACACCTCTGATACATGGCATCTTCGTTATCTTCATGCAAGGACCTCGTAGAGCTTTTGACTAAGATCTTAACAAGACACGAGCACCTCCACAAGACGACCTTGGTCAAGATCTTCATATAAGGACCTCTATGAGAGCCAAATGGTCATAGATTAGAAGGACCTTCCAGAGAACTCCTATAAGATCTCTTCGCCAGGATTCCTGAGAATCAGCTACTACGCTGCGCCACAACAAGTGCGATCTGACACGTGCAAAGTCACAAGAAGTTTGCGCGCGCGATGAGAGTCACAAAGTGACTAAAAGGTTCTGCGAACGATGTGAACATGAGCGCAGTCATGTACCAAATCAAAAACCACGACGGTTTCATAGACAAAGTTTGAAACCTGTCAAAACGTCGTCACCTCTCCTTTGGACCTGCATCTGCCAAAGTATTAGCAGCGTGCAGAAAGTATATACCACACCTGCCGCACAGATTAAAAAGCGTCCAATGTCCTGCGCCTGTGACGCAAAACGACGTTCCACACTTCAAAATGTCTGTGAGCGTCTTCGTTGGCGCAAGACTCAGCAAAGGTCCTCGCGCCTGCACACCCCCCGCAAAGCTATGCGTTTCTACGGCCTAAGGTGAGCGCTTTGACTGGTGCAAGACCCACCAAAAGATCCTTGCCCGCTGCAAATCTAAGTGTATACAGTGACACCAGGCACCATGCCTTGTGTCGCACACACACACACACACGCCAGATGATGCCAGATGTCATCGCCAGCTTCTTTTGCCAGCCCCCCCTCACACAGCCACTCTATGGCGAGCTCGCCAGCTCTTTGGGGCGCGCCGGACCCAAAGCTATCTGCAGCGGGGCGGGCCCGAACCCCAGCTGTCTGGGGCGCACCGGACCCGAACAGTATGCGAGCTCCCAGGTTCTCTGCCAAATGTGAAATAAAATGCCAGAGAGAGAGAGAGAGAGAGAGCATCAATAAAATGTCAGATAGAATGCCAGATAAAATGCGATATTAAAAAGCAAACATTATTTCAGAAAATATGTCAAATGGCAAATAAATTCACAAATTGAATTTAGATAGCATGACTCCATGTATTAATATATACATTATATATATTAAATATGTCAGATAGACGGTCAACTAGAAGGCCAAATGGAATGTCAGAGAAAATGTCAGATAGAATGCCAAAAATGCCAGAAAGAATGATAACATGTCAATCAAATAAAATGCCAATTCAAATGTGAGGATATTTGCCAGAATATATGCCACGGCGGGGATCACTCGAAGAAAAAAATGCTGCCATAATCCACTTGACACGCCAACCCACCCGAGCGTCGGAGAGCGACTTGGAACCGAAGCCCAACGTCGTCGTCTTCCGAGGGCAGCTTCTGCAGTCGGTCTGGCCAAGCTCACTTTGGTATTTGCCAACTTCGCAGCGTTTGCCTGAGATTACGATGGATGTTTGCTAGGATGTGTGTATATATATACTATATCATTCATATACAATATATATGCGGATAGGTGTTGAAATGTCTTCCCATGATCTTGGATTCTCCAGGGCTTCATGAATAGCCTGAAGACTCTTCTGCTGATTTGAGGTCAGTAGGTTTTTTGGAACAATTAAACTATATAGATGAATGCGTGAAGTCTCTTCCCATGACTTTGGATTGGCAGGGGGTTAATGAAAAACCTGAAGGCTCTTTGGGATCAATGGGGATTTCACGAAATTAAGATACGTAAATAGATGCTTGAAGTGTTTGTCCCTGGTTTGTGATCACTGACTTCAGGAAATGCAGTTCCGGCCATGCAATCCATAGTACCGGTTAAACTGAGGCCATTTTTTCAAAATCATGAAATTCATCAAAAAACACCGCAAGGTGAAAAAAAGCACCCTAATGAGGATGCAGGTGTATACTCTATATATATATATATGCTATAAATATACTATATATATACTATGTATATATATACTATATATATATACTATATATATATACTATATATATACGACATATATATATATATATATATTATGTTATATATAATATTTATGTATATATACACTATATATATATACTATACACTATATATATACACTATATATATATACACTGTATATATATATACTATATTTACTATATATATATACGATATATATATATATATATTATATACTATATATATACTATATATATATTATGTACTATATTATTCATATACTATATACATACATATGATTTATACTATATATACACTACATATATACATATATACACACCTATATAAAT
>Ga0126342_10018343_pt1 | contig 12002 bp, 11 predicted proteins | sample Cyp1metagenome_FD_92528 | JGI IMG/M metagenome (GOLD analysis project Ga0126342, IMG submission 92528) | Coral microbial communities from Lord Howe Island, Old Settlement Bay, Australia - Cyphastrea 1 metagenome | ecosystem: Host-associated > Invertebrates > Cnidaria > Coral ... | reverse complement strand
TTTTCTATAATTCAATATTCCCCCTTAAAATGCATTCAAATTGCGAATCGATGGACATACAGTCACCGACAGAATTATGGAAAAAAAAATAATTATGGAAACATTAATTATGGAAAAAAAAAAGGTTCGTAACTTTTCTATCATAGACAGGCGGCGCCTGTAAATTGAAACGTGTTTTTTTCCATAATTCTGTCGGTGACTGTATATGCATTACATACTTACTTACTTACTTACATACATACATACATATATATATATATATATATGAGATATAATTATATACGACATAAGGATGTTTTGTGTATTTATGTGTATATATATATATATATATATATATTATTATATATTTAATATACATACATATAAATTTGTGTATATGTACATGTGTATGCCTGCGATACTTTTTCCATATACCTATCTACAGATACAGGCCACAGGTAGGCTTTCGAACCAACCCAGCTATACAGGAGTTGATCGCCCACTGCATTGCCTTCCTTTTGCCAGCGCCTTGGGGGAGTCCATTGAAATGGTGCTGTTTGACAGATGTGTTCCTGGCATTTCTGGGCAAATTAGCGCGAACAAAAAGGCCTCGTTACAATGGTTATTCGTGGGGAATCAACCCAAAAATGACCCGAACAGTGATGATTAGGGGACTATACTCACCAATATATTGGAGAGTATCACATTCAATTAGGGAATCCCTTATCAACCAACCACTAGAAAAGGAGGACACAGGGTTTTGAACACTGCTCACGTAGCGGTACTTCTGACGAGTACAGATGGAAAAACAAAATCTGCCGAGGCTCAATAGCCCGGTGCTCTTGGGCTCCTGCGACCTCTTTGGAAACCCTGTGCAGGCGCAGTAATTTTGGGGTTCCAAGCATTGAGGCAAGTGCAAGGACATGGATGCCAGGGATGTGAGAGGCATCAAAGGATGTCACTTTCAGTGTCCCACATGGCACAACCAGAGACTGTTGCTGCGAGATGCAAATTTGACGCGCCTAACGGCTGAGAAGTATGGCTTCCAGGAACTTGTAGAGCACCCGCTTAGCACATTGCTAGGAGGCCGTTCTTGTCAATATGGTGAAGTTCCTGAAAGAGGGGCAATGACCCCGGAGTCCTCAGCCAAAGAAACACTGCATTTCACATCTATTTTACAGGCTCCACACGAAACTCGCTCGCAATACGGATAGTGTCGACCCCCGATTAAACGGTTGACATTCAAAAGGAGCTTCCAAGAAATCCGAGAGCAATCCATGGTGTTTACGAGAGCTGTCATAAGTCTCCAGGATTCATGGCCTCCTAATGCTAGGCCTATCGGCATCTTCGCTCTGGTTTGGGGGTGCCTTGGACGGTGTGGAGCGGGTGTGGCTCCAAAGTCTCAATCACATTGGCTACTTGGATGATCACCCCATCAGAAGTTATCATCCAAATCACCTCATAGATCCTCATAGTTGATCAGCCTACACTACAGCGCACAGCGGTGTTTGGGGGATTCATCCCCAGTGTAGAGCCCAAAAATCCATCGTGGAACGCCAAAGTTGTCACTGGTGGAACAATTTCACGGGCAAAACCGAGCACAACTAGGATGGAAACCCACAAATTCACACAGAATGCCAATATACCCAGAATAATCCAGAATATACTGATGCTGATTTTTGCTCCAAATCATTCTCTATCAATAGTTTGGAGGTTCCAGAGGCTGTTTTTAGATTGCGGGACATCGATTCGTGAATAATTTCCAGCGTCTCCCCAGAACGAACTGTTCGAAGTTCCATCTGGGGTTAAGATCTTGGTGCCCACCATGTTTGCTCAATCTTGGGATTGACAACCCAATTTTGGGGCGTCCAACCATGCCCAACCTGCCACTTTTTGTGCTTGAAGCCCGAGTTTCAACTCAGGTAACTATCAATTGTTCGTCGGTTGGATTTTGTAAAATCAAAGTTTCTGGATGGTTGAAATGTTTGAAATGTCTATCAAAAACTCATATCCCATAACATATCCCCTATATTTTCCATGAAAAGTTCCAAAGTTCAACTCCCACGTCCAACTCAACTGCTACGTCCAGGATTTGCTTCACCGTCCTTTGGGTGAAGGTCTTGGGTCTCTGGCCTGGTGGCTGAGGGAGCTGAGTGGCTGTTTCTGGAATGCACCGTCACATTTTGGAGGTACCACATAAACAATGCGGTGCACGCACATATATATATATATATATATATATGTATATATATAGTAACATTTTATATTATATTAAAACTTGTTATATTATATTAAAATTTCTTATATTATATTATATTATATTATACTATATTATAATATGTTATCTTATGTTTTATTATATTATATTATATCATATTATATTATAATATATTTGATCATATTATTTCTTATTATATTATAGTATAGTATATTATATAATATTATATTAAATTATACATTATTATATTATACACTGTTATATTAGTGTATATTATATTATATTATATTATACTATATTATTTTAAATTATACTATATTATATTATACTATATTTTTTTATGTTGTTTTATGTTATATCATATAATATTTTATTATATTATATTATATTTTATCTTATTGTATTACATTATTTTATAATATATTATATTACATTATATTATATCATATTTATGTCATATTATATTGTTTATTTAATATTATATTATATTATTGTATTTGAGTGTTCCTGTATAATTTAACATGTTCTGATTGTATATGTGTGTATACATACGCAGAAGTACGACGTACACGTACATATGTGTTTCGTTTTTTGTTGTGGAGCATCTCCATCCAGTTATCGAAGGCGATGGGACCGAGGCCATGAGGACATGATACTGGTGTCGCAGTGGTAATTATGGTTTTTAAGCGTTGCAAAAAGTGGGGGTTCCCCTGATTTTTTACAGAAATGAAGTTCAAATCCCCATGGGAAGCTGAGGCCCGCCACACAGCATCGGCTTCCCTTTTGTCCTTGGCAGCACTTTGCGATTCTTTGCGCCACTTGGTGAGGCTTTAATGGAAAATCGTAGGAGAATGTTGGAATGCCCCATAAAGGTGGATTATGTGGATTTCGGGAAACAAACCACAAAGGGATGACAATAGAGTACCGTACCAAACTGGGGTTGAAAATGTTACGTGGCAACGTTTCTGACCACAAAGCACTTTGTTGGGCATCATGAGGTGTGACCTCTCTACTTCGGGGCGCAGTTGGGCTCAATGGATGTTGATGAGTATAACCTCTAACCATGGTGATAACCTTCATAAGTATCCATAAGCTGGGATATTTGGGACCCTATGCGGGTTGCATCGGACCGCCACGCAGCCATTCGGCCAGTCAGAAAAACCAGATCGGACGCGAGCAGTGAGCAGCGCAAGAGATGCCGACACCAACACTATGGGGGGGTCGCAAGCAGCAGTCCTATCGTGGGAGCCCTGGTTCCAAAGGTCTCTTAGTCTATGGGCATGAAACCATGAAAACGATGAAACATCCTGAAACATCTTGACATGTTTTGATTCAGTTTGCAGGGACATGTATCGATGTTGTCTGTGTGTTCTATCATTATAGTTCAGGTTCATACATTCACTGTATATAGTGTATATATATAATACATAGATATACATATCAACATACACATACACATACACATACACATACATATACATATACATATACATATACATATACATATACATATACATACGTATACATATACATATACATATACATATACATATACATATACATATACATATCTGACACCAGAATTAAAGATAGCAGGTGGGTCGGCAGACTTGAGATTTTCAAGTCTGAACAGCTGTCAGACTTGGGATCCCAGGGCCCACGGATCCAAGATCCAAGATTTTGAAAAAACTTTTCTTGGATCCAGGGCAGAAATCTGATCCAAGAATTCTACCCTGGATTCAACAAAAGTTTGTTTTTTAAATCGTGGATCTTGGATCTTGGATCTGTACCCAAGATGCTTGCCCTGGATCCAAGAAAAGTTTTTTGAAAGTTTTGGATTTTGGATCTTGGATCCTTACAATGTCAGACTTGAGATGTTCAAGTCTGAACTCTTTTCAGACGTGAGATTCTCAAGTCCAAGAAACTGAGGTAAGACCAAAAAACAAAGCATGAACTTCAGACCAATTTTTTGTGGTTTTCTCGAGGTTTTGTTGCAATGCATATCCACATCCTTTAACAGTAGCAGCAGTAGGTTCAGCCAGATATTGCATAATTCTAAATTTGGCTAGACGCCGTCCAGATGTCCGTTTTTTGCTGATGTTCTCATGGTTTGAGCACCCTCTCAGAAAATTACGTCAAACCATGGGAAGAAATACGAGACGGCCAGGACTAGAAATGTAATAAGTAAACAAGTTTCAGCATGGAATTTGAAGTTTGTTGTCAAAGCAAAATTCTCCCATATAGGTCTTGTGAGCAGTATGTTTCAAAGAATCTGACATTCCTAGCATAAGAGCGCATCATTCCTTGCATAAAGCGACATCATGTTGTACAGTCTCATCCGAGAAAGGAGTGCAGCATTTATTTGAAAGGAATATAGCGTTATTTTCAAAGAGACTTATATACAGCTGTGCAAAGTTAATAAAGCAGTGCAGAGGTTCTTTGAAAGGAATATAAATATAGAGTTATGTTAAAGAGGTAAAGGAATTTATGGAAGGAGGACAGCATTACGACAGAATGGAATCCTTTAAGTATGCATTTTAGCCGATTATGGTATTCCTTAAGGAAGTGTTGGTGCGAGTACGTGCAAAGCCTGCAAAGCCTCCTTCACAAGGGAATGAACCATTTGATTGAAAACTAGAACCCTTGGGTGTCTGTAGTATTTTTTGAAAGATGTAGGCCATGGTCCTACGTATGCAATATGCCGTTCCATATGGGTGAAACACCTGAACAAAATAGACAACCTCATTTTGAATAAGTTAAGTCTGTCCTTTAAAGACTGTGGTTTCTGGCAGAGAGGCACCGCATTGTGGGATGATACATGAAAAAAATAATAGTGAGGCTGAATTTCATTGAAGGATGTATTGCATCTTTCCACACATTGCATTTTTTCTGCAAGAATGCTGCTTCTTATTTAAGGGGATACCTTGTCTTCAGGGCAATTATTTTAAAGAAGTTAAGTATGTTCTTTAAAAAATGGTCATACAAGAAAAATGAGAGGAAGGCTGAGCTCCATATATAAAAGGATGTATTCATCTTTTCACATTTATATGCATTTATAACTTTCTTGCAAGAATAGTGTTTCTTATTGGAGGGACTATCTTGTCTTCAAGGCAGATTGTAACCTGTACGCAGCATTTTTCTTTTAACAACAAACTGTCTTTTTCAAGGAATGCTACGATGAGCATCAACCATTGTACTTTTTCACAGCACTACTCAATGTTAATCACACACTGCATATTGTGTAGGAATCTGGTGTTTTGAAAGAAATACTGTATGATTGAACGAAGGCTGAATAGTTTTTTGAGAGGAAACTGCACTTCTTCAGAAAGGAACACTGCATGTTTAGAGGAAGGCTCTATATATTTGTAGGAATACTGTTTCTTCAAAGGGCTTACAAAATTTGTATAATCAAAGTAATTACATACTTAATTGAAGTGTGCATTGAATTTGAATCTGCATGTCTTTGGAAGAGCATTAAAGGTGGGTCTTGAGGGGGGCTAGCACATATCATATATATATATATGTGGAATGTAATGTAATGTAATGCAATGCAATGCAATGTACTGTACTGTACTGTAATGAACGTACGTACGGTACAGTACAGTACATTACATTACATTACATTACATTACATTACATACATACATACATGCACGCATAATCTTACATCGGCTTGTAGCTTGACCTGAGGCATTGTGGATACCTTTACGCCCACAGCAGACCCTGCAGATCTCCGCTTCTTTCCTCGTGGGGGAAGCTCAGCGATTACGCGGTGGAATTGTGCTGGTGGAGCCGAAACCCGCAAAATGTTGGCAAAAAGACTCACAGAGGGTTGACTACAGTTGACTCTATCTGAAAATGCCAACCGAGTCAGAGGTAGTCACGTACTGTAGTTCTTTCCCTAATGAATCCCTAGTGGTCAATTGTATTCAATTGTGTTTTTGGCACTGTTGATACATTTGCAGGGCACATCGAGTATGGTCGGATGGATACCAGCTGCCGCCGGAAAAAGTTTAATGTTCTGCCCCTTTTTGGAAGATGACTTGCCCAAGCATAAGACTTATATATTTCTTGGGGTTGTCATCGTGAAATGAGCTCCACAAAACGCTTCGGTTTTGTTGAGGACTCGTCGGAATGCCAAATGAGCAAAGTCACCAGTTGAAGGAGCCAAATGTATCTCTTAGTATCTGTTTATTCCATTTACATCAATGTCTTCCAGATGATCCCGGGATATCCCCAGCGACTTTCATATCTGATTTAATTTGAAAGAAATTTTGTTGAAGCACCACCTTGGTATCCGGCTCCGCCTGCCCAGATGATCTTCAACAGGGCAATCGCCACGGAGGCTCCATCCCGGCTCTAAACTTGATTTCATGCTCCTTTTTTAGAGCAGATCATGCAGATGTTTTGGGTTGGGTTTTTTGATACCCAATCCACACTGATGCTGATGGCATCAATAGAGTGGATCATGGATCTTCCTAGTACTTGGACCACCTTCAAATTCTGGCAGTTTTACAAGTCACTAGTCACTAGTCCTTTCATAGGTGGCCACGGTTTTCTCTGCGTCAACGGCCACGGTTTTGAGCCATGAGTTGTCAACCTCACTACAGGAGAAAAGCCTCGAGGGAGTGTGCAGAAGGCAAAGCCCAGGCATGGTATGGAAAGCATATGACTGGGAGACGGGGAGTAGGCCAGATATGAAAACTTGTAGTAAAACGAGTAAAACCAAGTAAAACAAGTAAAACAACCATGTAATGACTGGGTGTGCGTGTTTTGTGTTGTCTAGGTATTCGGGTGAGTTTGTAGGCACTGACCCCAAGATTTCTCGCAGCTCTGCAGGAACTCAGGGGCAACCACCAGCCGCAACATGAGACTGGTAGGGGCCACCCAGGGAGTGGGAAGCAAAGCGGGAGTCAGTCACTCTGATGTGGTAAACTCAATACCGGGTTGTATAAACCATCCTCAAATGGTAGTTTTATCGTTGTTTATTTTTGGCTTTACCACACTATGACCTTCTTTGAACTTCAGGTTCCAGTGTTGGAAATCCCGGACCTCTTGACAAAATGATCGTTGCGATCGTTTGGTTGACGTTCTAGAGACCAACTGGCCCAAAACTTTGCCAGCAGAATGTACGTACTTGGTTCATCTCGTTTCTCTCAGGTTTGTTGGGCTGGGGCTGTCCCAGAGCACTGCACAGGCTTAGTCATGGTGATCATGACCACATCGGTCTTGCAAAAGACTTGAGTGCATATCACCATTGTGAAAGGTAGGATTATGCAGTGCATATGTACTGTATGAGAATTAGCATTATTTGGCTCTATATACATATATATCATATATGCACAGACATACAGACGGCTTCGATTCCATGGCTACGTGTATATACAACCTATTCATTTGCGGTACCCCATTTGTTTCACTTCCGAGGCCGTGACCATCATAGGCCCTGGCGCCGGAATCCATTCCAACCAGGAGGCGCGTCCTTGGGATCATATGGATATCTGGTTGTTGGTTTTATACTCATTCCATGTATGGTCGAAAAACAATAAATATGTGAAGCTCCAACCAGAGAAAGTCATAAATTTTGGATTCTCCAGCAAGCCAAGCAAGATTACCAGCACATGTTCATACATCATGGCTGGTTGTTTTTAGGGGAAAAATCCCGAAATGGACCAAAATACGGTTGTTTTTTTCTGATTTGGAAATGATTGTCCAGCATGGATATGGCCAACTCTTGACTTTACCCATTTGGGTCTAAACCTACGAGACTTTGGAATGAACATCTGGCTGTGTCAGCTATGTTTACATTCACCTTCATGTTGGGGCCATCTCGAAGCAGCCGCTGTGCGCGAGGCGTGGGGAGCATTGGATCAAAATCCAAAGCTTTACCTGCAAGTCTATGGCCAATCAAGGCCAGCTTCTCCGGAGCATTGTGGACATCTGACCCAATGCGATCCGTGACTTCACATAATATAGCTGAGATCATTATTCTAGGTGATTTGCCAGTTTCATTGAGTGCCTACCTATCATCATACATACATACATTACATTACATTACACTACACTACACTACACTACATTACATTACATTACATTACATTACATACATACATATATATATATACATATATATATATACGGTTCTACATATGTATATATGCATGCATGCATGACAGACAGACAGGCAGACACGCAGACACGCAGACATGCAGACACACAGACAGACAGACAGACAGACAGACAGACAGACATGCAGACATGCAGACATGCAGACATGCAGACATGCAGACATACATACACATGCATACATTCAATCATACATTCAGACATTCAGACACTTAGACATTCATACATTCATGCACTCATAGATTCATACATTCATACGTTCATACGTTTATACATTCATGCATTCATACATTTATACTATTATACATTCATACATACATACATACATTTATACATACATACATTCATTCATTAGTGCATGCATACATGCATACATTCATGCATTCTTACGTTCATACATTCATACATACATACATACAGACAGACAGACAGACATACAGACATTACTTACATACACACACATATATTTATTCATACATTAATACATTCATGCGTACATGCATACATGCATTTATGCCTGCATCCATACATACGTACATTGATACATACATACATTTTTACATTTATACATACATGCATACATGCATGCATGCATACATGCATACATTGATACATACACACATACATACACATACATAGATATACATACTCATGTGTATACATACACATACATACACATACATACACATTCATTCACAGACATACACACACAGAGTCACATATATATACATACATACACATAAATATACACATACACATACACATACACATAAATATACACATACACATACACATACATTTACACATACATATACATACACATACATACATATACATACATCTACATATCTATACAGAACTATACATAACTATACATATATACTTATATATATAGTTTTATATACATGGTCCTGCAATTTTTGTTCCCCTCGCCATCGCCACCATGGCGCCAGGGGTGCCTATGACCGTTATCCCCCGAGTTGGCCTGGCGGATCCCCAGCACCCAATTTGGAAACTCGGCACCTGGAGAGTCGCCAAAAAATCACTGTTTCCTTGGATTGATTTAAGGGAAAATCTAGAGGAAATGATGGATTTTCCCATGAAATATAGGGGTTTTCCTGAAATTTTAGGGTGGTTTCAGATGTTCCCCTCTTGTAGTTCAACATAGCTATGGAAAATGGATTTACTACGCAATTAAGTTTCCATGTTAATTACTAACATGTAAAAGAATATAACATAAAAATTAGTGACTAAAGTTAACATCACCTGAAATTTAAATGATCCCCTTCGGTAATTCAACATAGCTATAAAATGGATGAAAGTGGACCATTTAGATCCATTTAATTCGGCGATTTAGCTGTTAAAATGGTGATTGTCCATAGCTATATATATATATATCAATTTTAGATTATGTTCACCATATTGGGGTACATAAAGGTACATACCCTATTTTGAGTTCCAAATGAAGGATTTACTCACCAGAAATTGATGTTTCTATTTGAACGAAGAATGGAGATATGCCCTGGGATGCATAGAATACAAGTGGATAGCCAATGGAAATGCTGGGTACGGGTCTATATTCAAGACGCCACGGCTCGCCGCTGATTTGTGCTGTCGGTTGTCTCCTTTGCATCCAAAGATGCTCTTGCTGTAGTCTTTGGATTGCATTCCTGTTATGTTTGAGACCCAGAAAATACCCAAAACAATAGTTGTGACAAGCAAGACTCCAGAGCTGGCTGTTGATCAGGAAAGCCTCAGAGAGGAATTTTCTATGGTTTCCTTAGGTCACCACTACTTGGATCATCCGACTCAAAACTAATGGATTTGTTTAATGCTGTTTTGATCTTTTGCTGCATCCTTTTGCTGAGCACACCTGGGGACTTGGGATAGTCCTAGAGACGCCCGCCCAAGGAATCTTTAGCAGAGGACGGCATCGGTGTCGTGGTCGGTTTCGGCTTCTCAGGTTGGCACCCCTTTGGACTCTTACTTGTCAATTCGTACCATAGACTGCAAATTTTCCTGCTGGGTATCAGATACAGCGCGCTGTTCTAAATCACTTTGAAGTTTTTTGGACGACCGCCTGGTAACGAGTGTGGTGTCATCGAGAGGTAAATCGGGGATCGCCATATCCACCCCCCTATTTACAGCATCAGCTGTGGGTCACGAGGAGCTGACATCCTCTGGTGTGGTTGAAAATTCCCATTGTACCTTGGCTGTGAGGGATGTCGCCCTTGTGGAGCTATAACCCCAAAGGGTCCAAAAAAGTCACCTGCAGAGTGCATGTCCAGCCCGATCATAACCTATGTCATGTTCGAGCTACCCTTTGGTTCCAGCCATCTCTTTGATCTTCCTACCCCGAGCTTCTGACTGCATTTTCACGATCCCAACTTACATTATGATGGTTGTCTCAAGTGACACGCAGCCCACCAAGCACTTGGATATGCATCCAAGTCACGTTGGAAAATAATGCTGATGAGTAAGTTACCCATCCTTGGATTACACGTTCATGTCTGCACTACTGAAATGGTGATTAACCAGTTCTCCCATCATTTACGGGTGATATCACCTTGTTTTGTTGTTTGAAAACATGATTTTTTGGTGGTCGTTAAATCCCAATTTTTGCCGATCAAATGCCCCATGTGTGTTGGTTAAACCTCACGGCTACTCTGGTGATGTGAACCGCACTTCCGCGGTGATTCACAGTTACCATTCCCGGGATAGCGCACACCAAATCGGTTTTACTTCCACATTTACTCAAGATGAATTACTGCGACCTTGCTGGCCAATCTCATGAAAAAACTGCGTACTGGTTATGGTTAGCAGGGGGAACAACCCCAAAATGATTTGGGATTGCCAATACCTTTTGGATTTTATTGGCAAATACATTCACTTATCATAGTTCTCAAAATTTGTTTATTTGGATTTGATTGGACATATTTTACGATTTGACTGGGCAACCATCTAAAATTTGCTTAGTTTCCATGTTTTGAATCTTGGGAACAAAATGAATCATTTGAGAATCATGATATGTGTATATGTTCCCATATTAAAGGGAAAAAACGCGAAAGTGTTCTCAGTATATTTTCGCAATCCCAAAACAAAATTATGATGAATTATACCCCAAATTTTAACGTGAAGTCCAATACAAAAAGATTCGGAGGATTATCTTCTTATTGGATATGGCCATGTCATTCCATTTTGGGGTCCATGCCAAATTTATAGTAACCAAAAAAAAGATAGACTTCAGTCATTCGCAGCCAAATTTTAGGATTGAATTTAACTAGCTTCTATCTTTTGGGTTGCTATATGGCTTTGATTGAAAATAAGGTACCCACAAAATCCAGTGGGTTAATGATCATTTTCCTGTTAAAGCGCTAGTTTGGATATAATTATATAGTTTAAAAAATAAGCTTCGGTGGTATCCCCAACAGCCGCAACGGTTTATTTTTACAATCTTTCTGAAGCGTGCTGTGAAGCCAAGCGCTGGATACACCTCAGCTGGGTTTCCGTGAATTAAATGGCCGCGAATCCTGTTGAACCTGAGCTGGAACCCTGTTGAACCTGACCTGGCTCTGCACCTTCTCCGGAACCTTCTCCGGAACCTTCTCCGGAACCCTGTTGAACCTGACCTGGCTCTGCACCAAAGCCTCCCAGACCTTCTCCGGAACCTTCTCCGGAA
>Ga0126342_10018342_pt1 | contig 12002 bp, 12 predicted proteins | sample Cyp1metagenome_FD_92528 | JGI IMG/M metagenome (GOLD analysis project Ga0126342, IMG submission 92528) | Coral microbial communities from Lord Howe Island, Old Settlement Bay, Australia - Cyphastrea 1 metagenome | ecosystem: Host-associated > Invertebrates > Cnidaria > Coral ... | reverse complement strand
TTACTCTTTCTCTTCTACTCTTCTTTCTTCTAATCTTTCTCTTCTCTCTGCCTCTTCCCTGCTCTGCTTTTCATCTGTCCATATTGTCGGAAGTTTGACTTCTAAACTTCCTTCGATCATTCTGTGTCTCACTGATCACCAGGGACGCAGGCCTTCGGCATGCCCTCACCCTGCAAAATGTGCAGTGAATGAGGTTTTGGCACCTTCAGCGAGGAGCGGCACAATTTTTTAAACCTTCATCTGGGAATAAAGGTGGATGAGAGAAGGACTGTGAAGGCTTTGGAAATTGCTCCTGCCTGGACCGCATTACAGCTCAGCACGCCCAATGGTGTTACAGACTCCACTCTGCTTGCAGTACAGTCGCAGCTCGACCTTTTTTGCATGATTCATTGCAGTTCTCACGCGTCAGCTACGCTTCACTCTGGGGCGACAGGTCGTAACGCGTTTGCTGCAGAAGCCAGCCCATGCTGTCTGACAACTGGAGGGACAGATTGCCGCTTCGCAAAAGCTTGCAACTTTGGCAGCACCTATAGTTGGCATTGCCTTCTGACATTTGCAGCATGACACCTGTTGACTCTGAGTGTTGAACTCTGGATCCCAAGCCGAGAGGTCCGTCAGCTCAACAGGCTCCTTTTGGGATTTTGCATAAAGGCGCACCACTCGCTCCTCCTTCTCTTTTTGCTGCATCCGATCAAGGCTGGCTGCATGCTCCATGTATTTCGGATCGTAAGCATCAGGCCGCTGGCCAGCCGTCTGGGTCTTCAACACAAAGGCCTGTTGCCGAGTGATGGATTTGCCCTCCACCGGAACTATCTCCTTCAAGTCTTCCATACAAAGTTCTCGATACCTCAAATGACAATTTCCAATGCATTCTTGGTAAAGACCTTGCACTGCCTGGCCCTCTGCATTTCTGAAATTTTGAGCCGCCACATTCTCCTGGTAGAAAACTGGCCATGCATCTGAGGCTTCACAGTCTGACAAGCTGGTGCAACAAGGCTTCTCCTTTGACTTGCCCTTTACTTTGCACTGCTGACTTGCGGCATTGAATTCACCACATGCACACTTCTTGAACCATTTCATATTGCCCTTGTTGGAATAACCTGACACAAGACCAAAGTTGAACCTTTTCTGCCTGAAGTCTTGATAGTGTTGTTTGATGCGTTCCAAGGCTGTGTAGACACTGCGGCACTCCACCTTCTGGCACTTGCTCTCAAGTTGATAAGGATCAAAAAGACCACGCTGGAAAGGCTGAAAATTGCATTCAACGTCCAAGCCACGTGTCATCAATGGGCTTGTGGCTGGACATTCACTGGCCCAATTCCCGCAACAGGGTGTTTGAGACCCGTCTTTGGCTTCATAGCACAGGCCAGAAAATATGGGCTGGCCACAGCTGCAACGCGGAGTATCTGCAGCACGCTCCCGAAGAGCTGCTGCAAGACCGCAGAGCGCCAAGTAGACAATCAAGGCCCTCACAGAGGTCATCTATGTCGATATAGATGTGCTAGACTTGCTAAACCACAATGTTTGAGACTGAGCCGAAATTGCTCAACGTTGCTCAACATTGCTCAACAAATCGACCTTGGACTGGTTTTGACACATTTTGACCATGAATAATTTCAACAACTGCAGCTCTGAAATGCTCTGAACATCTCCAAACGTGAGCTGCTCGGGTCAATGCCACACCTTGTCTGGTCGCACCGTGATGTCACGGCCATCGAGGTGCTGTAGCCTGGCTCGGTGCTCGACGCGACAAAGGTCGGACTCAATGAGGACTTCTGAAGCTTCGGCTTCGGTCATGCGAATCAGTGGCACGGTTGCAACAGCGCGGAGTTTTATGAATTGTCTCTCCAACACGCAGTCAGTAGTCTTATATTGTTCCTCGCATCAAATTGTAATTCAGTGAAACTTGTGTCAGAACAAAAGCCAATGAGAGGTAGATTGATCGAGTACAGTACTGTGTAAGCAAGTTCCTGAGCCTGGGAAAGTGTCAAACGTCTTGTCTACCACTCCCAATCCATGGTTGCATGCATCGATGCCCCATTGGTGGAAGTGTCCGTCACGCCATGCAATCACTTTGAGTCTTTTCAACCATGCACGATGCCACTCGCGTCACAAAATATTGCCGACCAAAAACGAAAAATCTGGTAACGTGCACATCGAATTTCTACACTGCCAACGGTTCCAAGGATCACCCTGCCTGATGGCTTCTTGAAGCAAAGCATCGGAGAGACTGACCTCTACGGCCTGTGAGAAACAAATTGGTGTTGAAAGAGCTGTTTTTGTTCAGCATCTTGGCACTTCAAGGCGCTTCTGTGCTTTGTTGAGCTTTGCTGGGCTGCCAACCAGGTGCAAATCATCACCAGATCGCTCAAAACGCGCGTGACGCTTCACCTTCACTCGAAAGATTTTTCTCCAGGCAAATCTGCTACTCTGATGTGTTGCAGGTCATGTTAATGTTATCTAATGTTCACATTCTCTTGCAAAGAGCCGGGACCACCGTGACCAGGCACAGCATGTCGTTGAGTCTCCTGCAGCTGTACAGGTCACAGCCTAAGGGCACTTTCTCTGCTGAGACAGCCGGGCTTTCGTCTCCGCACGCCTGCCATCTAGAGAGTAGAGAGGAAGCAAATGCCTCGGAACAAAACACACGAGCCCTCGGCGAAACGGAAAAAAATGATGTGGCTTCACTGTTGTAGCAATGAATCAAGCAGCAAAGCAAGAATTTGGCTGGTTCTCTGTTTTGCAAACAACTATCATGAATTTATGATAATAAATACATGAACACAAACGGTGCAATTACAACTCTGTGGAACTGTAACACAGAATACTGGAGCATACTGAAACTAAGGTGTCCACCCATCTCGCACTCCAGGAGGAATTGCCACTGACAGCTCCTGGCTTCGATTCCAACGCCTTGGAGGTTGCCTTACAAAGCCCTTGATTTGATGCAGTGAGTTCAATGAATTTCAATGAGACATGAGCTGTCATAAGGTGGTCTTTTTGGAAACCAGGTTACAAAAGCGTTACTCTGCTTTTCTGCCTGAAGCCTCACGTATATCGGAAGGTACGATATCGATTGCAGACCACTGTGCCGTGGGACAAATGCTTTGCATGTAATTCTGAGAACGTCTTTTTTTTTGTGGAGCGGGCAAACCAAAAAGGAATCCTGTTTTCAGGATGATGACAGTTGTCTCACCCATTCGCCCTCGAGCCTGTGTTTCCTGCAACCAGAGCAGAGAATCTTCGGGGTATGAAGGTTGGCAGCTTGTATGTTTGCATTGGTGAACATTGCGAAGCTCGTTTGTTTACATTCACCGCAAATCAAATCCTCCATTCAATGGGTGCAGACCAGCATCTTCATTTCTTTTTACAAGCTTGGGTTTGCACGTACTTGTCAAGTACTCCACAGTCTCTTGCAGAACTACACTTGATACCCCATGTTTGGTCCTGCCGCGTGCCACTGCCGTGACACTGGCTACATGGCTGTCCAACGAAGCCGCGACCACGGCACTGCGGGCAGGTGACTTGTACCTGACACGGAGTAGAGTGCTACTGAGTTTGCAAATTCAGATCTTTGGCCCTTGTGAGAGATATGGAAACAACACAAACAGTTTGTTACTACAAAAGGAAGCATAAAGAATACATTATGCACATCGAAAATGGACGCCAGTGGATTAGACGCTATAATTTTGCGGAAGTGTAACGAATGCAAATTATAGAACACTGGATTTCTTGCGCTTTTGTAGTACCACTTTGCCGGAAGGTGCTATAACCTCTGGAAAGGATCGGCAGTGATCAGTATTCGAAAATTGATCTTGCATCAAAGTTTCAACTCGCCAAAAGACTGAGGAAAGAATGGCCTGCTGTAGGAAGCCAGGCCCAGCACGACGATGAATTGAAAATCCAGAGCCCTGGTCTAGTGCTGTTTGAAAGAAGTGCTTTTAGCAGAAAGATACTCTACACTAGAAACATGACTTAGGTACCATGATAATTCTGACACATTCCATGTTTCTGAAAGGCGCCGGAGTATGCAAAGTGAACTGCCTCAATTCTCAGGCTGGCACAAACATGCAGATTAGAACAAGTGGTCAAGAAGTGCCCAGCGGCTGCCCAGGTTGAATATGGTTGAATCATTCGAATCATATTCTTCGCACAACTCCACAGCACCAAGGAGTACAACCGATTCGTGCCTGGCAAGCAGTACAAAGGACTGATGCACCTTGGCCCTGACAACTGCTGCAAGAGACAGTCCTGGCAGGTGACATGTGCAACGCCTGGACATATCTGGACATCTCTGGAGATCTCTGGAGATCTCTGGAGATCTCTGGAGACCGTGACAGCATTGACAGCATTGACAGCTGAGTCGGCCTGAGGATCCGAAGTCGGCGGGAAGTGCCGAAGTATGCCTCCTCCAAGGTCACTGACACTTGAACCTGCACCGCCCCTCAGCTCTCAATCACGTCAAATATGTCAAATATGTCAAATGTATTCAAATGTGGCACTTGTTCAAGCAGAATTGAGCGCCTGTTGAGTCCCCAGGACCTACTGATTCACACCTTGTTTTTTTTTTGTGTGTGTGTGTGTTGCTGTGCATCTATCATTCAGCTTTGGAACAGAAACATGAAACAAGTTGCACAGGGCTTTGAATGGAAGGTCTCATATCACGGAAACCCATTGATGTTTCATCAATTTGAATGCAAAGAGAAGGAACAAGAGCATCTTTATGAACCACATCAAATCACATCGGAGTGGACTAAGGTTCAACAGAAGTCCGTTTTGAAGATTGTGATGGAAACATTCTACCGCCAGGTAAAATAAAACGACATCTGGAAGGCTACAACACCACAGATCAAGCAAAAGCAACGGGTTTGTACAAGAGTTACAAGAGGAAAGGACACACTCAGGGGAAGCATGTGCCTGAGTTGGCTTTGAGCGGACAAATCCAAACTCTGCAAAAGCACCTGTGCAAGTCCCTTGACGTACTCAAGATCTTTCAACATCTTTCAACAGGTCGCTTTGGTCTGTGGACTTCATTCAGTGCCCCTTGTTGATAATATTCCGCAGTAGACAAGTCCTCAACTTCAATCTAAGCAAACAAAATTGCCAGCAAGTAGCTATGATACTCTTGATTTCCTGAAATTGGACGCTGGCTGGTGTTTACTTTCGACAAGTCCACACCTAGGTTTGGAATAAGAAACAATACCACACGGATTTGATTGCTGCATCGAGGCCGAGGCCAAGGTGAGAACTTGCTGTGTGATATCTCAAGTAGGTTCCATCATGTTTTATCCTTTGTAAAGATCTGACCGGGACCTTTGCTTTACTAATGGAGCCTCCACCCCGAGATCCAAGGATGTCGAAAATGTCTTCTGCAGGATGTCCTTGGTTGCCAGAACACCGAGGCTCAATTCGTACCGTTTCGCAGACTTGAGGACCAAAGAGAAGAAGCTTGACATTCCAATCGATTCCCGGCATCTGAAACTTAAAGCCATTTCCAGAACCCCATCTCAGCATCCGGCTCCGAGGTGAGGGCGACAGAGCGTCTAGTGGGCCCTTGGAACAGAGGGTTGTGTGAGCTTGTGCAGTTCCAGAACTGAAGCAGTGCCTCGTCTCCAAATCGATCGTAAGCAGCTCGCCGCTCCTGCACTGTTGAGGAACACACATCATGAAGAAAACATGGCTTTCCATGGCTGACAACAAGCCCTACCCAGCCCAAGCCTCATTTGAGAGCACCTCATAGGCATGAGCCAGCTCCTGCAGACTGAAGCTTGGCAAGCGAGGCTTGAACTATCTCTAGTGCCACCGCCTACTAAGGGCAAAGATGCTCTTTCTGTGGCGCCACGCAACTGGAACAGGCTTGGATACAGGCCAAGCTTGTTTGCATGTGTTGCTGGAATATCACTCTTGCGCCCTTGTTGGACCCACATGGCCATGTAGACCATTAGGCTCTAGAAGGCGCTCAACTTCCAAGACTGTATAAGCCAAACCAACCCTGCCACTGCTGCACTTCTCTCACGCATCAAGTTTGCTGTGGTACCAAGAAGCTAAAAGGATCCTGTGGATTCAGGCGCCTCTCTTCTACTTGGCCTCTCGCTCTAGCGCCCTTGTTGGACCCGCATGGCCATAACAGGCTATCAGGCTCTAGAAGGCGCCAAAGGCACACACCAGGGACCTGCTAAGCTGCAAATCGGATCCAATCTGCATCTGCAGTGGTCCTGGAAGGCTTTGGAGTCCCCTCCTCTGTCGGGATGCAGCTTCAAGGCTAAGCGCCTCAAGCAACTCAAGCAGCTGGTTCCAACTGTTCCAACAATCTTCTGGAAATTGTCCGGAAATGTCTTCCCAATGCTTGGTTTCCGTTTTGCAACCAGTGTAGACCATTGCGTGGACCTTGCATTCTCACTCCGCATCCCTGCCTGTAGGCACGTCGAATCTCCTCGTGTGAAGCTTCGGGCTTCACGCCCAGAAGATCATAAAGCCGAAGGCGCATGGCCTCCATGCAGTGATACATATCAGATTGAGGGTACGTATTGCAAGTCTGAATGGCTCATGGCATGGACTTTGTCTCTATATGTCTCTATTATCCAGTCAAAGTACATAAACCAACTGGCAACTACCTCAACTAATTAATCCAACAAAAAGCAAATGCAATGCTGCAGCAGGGGCCTTGTCATTCAGAGTAGTATCTCCATGCGGCCAAGTCTAAAGGACAGTAGAATCCTTCATGTTGCCCTTCTCTGCCATATTATTTTTTGAATATTGTTGGTATATTGGGCTGTATGGGGGTAGTAACCCAGGTAGTAAACAGTTCATGCTGAAGGGCTTCAGTGATCCAAAGTGAACGGCTGTGGGTACAAGATTCACTGCATATAAATTTGCATATAAATTCAGCAGCTTTGGGCAGCATCATCTCTGAAATAGCCCCTGCACCAAAATCGTTTTGTGGCTGTCTGTGTAACTTCAGCAGAAGCGTCTGATTGATGGCTCAGTCTAGAATAGACCAAGAAGATGTCATAAAGACCAAGAGGCATTGCTTGGCTTGGAATGTTCGAACTGTGCGAACGACTTTACGCATTTGATCTTACCAGAACTTCTGAATCATACGCTTTGAGATTCCAGCACGCGAGTCATGGAGAAGTCACTTTGTCCCTGCGTGGAACCTGAATAGAAGGACCACATGATTCAGAGGCACATGCAAAGGTGCAGCAAATTGCAGCGAGGTTCTGTTCTCCATTCTAAAACCAAAAACAGGCTGCACAAAGTCTGTCGAGTCAATGAATGGTCCCGCATTGCGACAAATTTGCACCTGACTGCGCGGATACAAAGCGTTTTGTGCTTGTCCACTGTGCTAAATCAGTCCTAGGCTCATGGCTTCAGAGCTGAAGGCGATACACGACGTGCAGCATGGGATGAAACGAGTTTGATTCGCCTAGCTAGGGGACCCGCGTTGGCTGCGCTGACGGCAGCAAAAAAGCACCAGCACCTGTTCGCCAAATCAACCCTGTGCTTTACATGTCTTGTAAATTGCAACTGGATTAGGTCCAAAGCTGTTCTTATCTTGTAGTCACTGTAGTCTATCCCAAGTAGCTAAGGGACCAACCAACACAAGAGGCCGCAGCCATGGAAAGCATGAGTCTGGCCATCCTGCTTCCTGTTGGGCACGGGTCAGCAACAGAGCAACGATAACAGTCAGTACTTTACATGTTGACAGATGTTGACAGTGGAAGTGCTACCATGGCAACTTTCTGCCGGGATCACTTTCCTCCTTTGCAGACCCAGCCGTCACACGTTGCGCCGTGGCCCCTTGAGCCAGGCTTTCGAGAGATCGTAATGCATCAACACCGACAAATCGTCTGCAAGTAGTAGCAGAAAGAACCTTCAAAGACTAGAAAGCCTTTGGAAATTGTCAAGACTGCAAGACTGCCGAATGTTGTCATTGCGCAAACCTCAGGCATCTCTAGCCCTTAGAACAGACAACCTCACCTTTAGGTTTAGGTGCAAGTGCAACAACTTTTTTCGCAATCTTGCGGCGCCACCTCCGATATCGATCTTTGGGCATCTAAAACTCGCTGCGGCGAGCCTGTTGCCTCAACGGTGCAACTGGCACACGGCCACTCGCAGGAAAGGCAACTCGAACTCCGTCTGTTTCTGCTACTCGAAGTAACTCTGCAGGCAATGGGGCAACGCGAGTACCACTGTCGGCAATAGAGTCCAATCACAGGGCCTTGACCCCCAAATTTGGTGTGGAGCAAAAATGGTTTGACAAACTTGACAAAGCAACAGGAGAGGCATCTTGCTGCATTGCTGAGTCTGAAAGAAGCCACATTTCACTAAGACCTCAACTTGTTTGATCAGTCTTGTGATTTGGGAGCCACACCTAGCTACTTGCAAAATCTCAGCTGGAAACCGAGCGCATAAGACTCGAAGAGTCTCGAGCCACGTAAGCACAAAACATTCTGTGAGACCAATCTCCTCGTGTGGAGGGGCTTGAAGTGGGCTTTTGGCAGTCGCATCTCAAGTGACTCAGGGTTTCGAAAACTGAATAAGATATCGATGGACTTGCTTCTGACACTTCTGACAATATGAAGTTGTCAGCGTTCTTTGCTGCCAAAGCAGTCATGCCCGGTCAGAAAGGAAACACTGGCCATGCAATTTTCTGCATTGCCACGATAACCTGACACAGTTGCACTATGTTGCACAGTAACTCTGCTCACTTCACAGCCCGTTCTAAGACGTCTAAGATCTTTGGTGAATCGAGCTGCACCATCCTATAGAATCCTATCTGGTTGGACAAACAAACGACACTAACATCAGCACCCTGAAGAGCCGCTCTCTCTTGCGGACCTTGCACCCAAACCCACCGGGCACCACACTTTGTTCCATTCCACGGCCCTCGCTTGGGTTGGCGTTGACACATTGGCTCCGTTATCTCCCTTTGGGTGCTTCCTAAATATATATATATATATAATTATATATATATGTATGTATTATGTATACTATTTCTGGGACATCTCGCATAGCTGGATGTATATTTGGGCAAAGGGATACGACATCTCTACAATATGCATTCTCTACAATATGCATAAATGATCTTTCTTCATCCTCATGTGGCTGAGGGTCGAAATGCTTCATTGCAATGAGAACACACAACAAAGAAGAAAGACTCTTTACGGACCACACCCTAGCTCATTGAGAACACACAACACAAACATTCAAACAGGCCCGCCCTTTCGGTGACTCTGCTTGCATCTGCTTGCCTCATTTTGCAGATCTCATGATACATCACCTCATGACAACAGATTGGAGAATCACTGAGTTGCAGCAGAACTTTCCTTGTGAGTTTAGCATCTAATGATTCTAATGCCAATTGATTCGGAATTGCTACCATCATCTGCCATCAATTTCCACGAGAACGCAGGAATGAATTCATCCGATTCTCTTCATGCATAATCATGCATCCAAGAAACTGCTGATTCTTCCAATCGTGGAACGTGATAGCAGTGTTGCCAGGCAAGCAAAGGATTTTTCTTCATCAGTCCACCGGCTACTGTGTATCATTTCCCGAACATGCACGGGGGTTCAACTAAGTAACTAAAGAACAAACTGAACAAGGAAATTAAAGTCATCCATCAACAACTTGCAACATCTGTATTGACTTGGAGGTGGTTTTCAGGGTCTCAGCAATGCCCATCGCTGCCAGGTTCTGAAGTTTCTTATCGTTTGCTGGTGGTTTTGCAGAGGATTTTTGGATACAAGAGACAGACTATAATCCAGGACCAAAGAAAACCTTCAACACAGTTGCCTTTCCATTGAACCGGCCTTCAAAGCGCACGCTGTCGACGGGATCCTAGCTGGGCTCAGATGGGTTTAGCTGATACTGACACTGACAACCATGGTTTCGGCAACTGCGATGCCTCCGTCCCTGGTTGGCATCTCTGGTTGCACCTGCCACAAAGTCCAGTATCCTCATGTCGAATCAGTGCTGATGTAGCGTTACTGACAGGCAAAAAATCAATAATTTACTTCATGCGTTGTGAAATTGTCTGGTGGTGGATATGTTGTTTTGAAACTGTCAAAATAATTCGAAAATATGTGTTTCTGTGAGCTGTCTCTCATTGAATTGAGGGGCGATGCCTGTTGTGCTTGTGGACGCCTGTGCCTCAGAGTGTCGGAGCTGCGAATGCAGCACGACGCGGGACACCTTTGATTCGCTTTTGATCAGTGTGTTCTTACCTCCTGCTACCCGATAGATTAACGCAGCCTGAAGCAGCAAACGCCTTTCCCAACTCTTTTTCTTGAGCCAAACGTGTCCAGAGCACAAAGTCACGTCGGCGGAAAAAGAGCGTATGCCCAGTCCAGGGGCACTTCAAGTACTTCATCCGGAAGCCAGGTCACTCGGAGAAGCACACAAATTTTAAGCCATCGGTCACCCAACCAACAGCCACACGCATTCAGACGGCGTGACATAGGGACGCCAATCGTAGAGCTTCGTCCTGACTGCCTGGTGCTCAGCCATTCTCAGCGGACAGAACCCCTCCACCTCTGCCTCTGCAGCGCCAGCAGAAACTCCACCAGGAGGCTTTTAGGAGACCCTTCAGGATCGGCTCATCAGGAAAGGAGCGACCCATTTCATCCAGAGCCAGTCTTCTGGCTCGGTATAGAGCAGGTTCTCCATGGTTTCATTCTCGAGGGAAACCCACATTCAGACTCATGGCCATCATCACCCCCATCTTCACCATCACCTTCGTCAGGAGTAGGAAAGGGCTTCACATCTTGACCTCGTATCTCAGCCGGCATCGCTTTTGGAGGTGGGCTTTTAGGAACCACCCGCGGCATTTTGACGGGTGGCTTTGGAAGAACAGTAGCCATAGACTCAGCTCACCGCCAGAGGGGCTGCATCTCCTTCACCATGTGGACGTCCATGACCATCTTTTGGTAGCAGAGCATCACAACCAGCACCATGTGCACTGGTAGGAGTCCGTTCTGGTAGCGGAGCAGCACGCACATGACCTTGAGCAGCTTTCGGACTTGAAGTGAGAAGTGGCATCGTCATCTCTGGTGCGAAGTGGAACTTCCACACCTTCACCATGAGACTTCCAGTAGCCGCAGTGTCAGAGACCTCCCCCTTGGGCTTGGCATTCGCACTGCCACGGTTCCTTCTCGGAGGTGGTGGTGGTGTTTCCATTGGGAATGGTGTGGCTACAACGCCACCAAACCATTCATTGATTGATTCGACGGCCGCAGTCATGGCCGTAGTCTAAGCAGGAGTAGTCTTAAGATGATCACCTGGACCAGCACTTGAAGCAGCCTTTGGACGAGCGGCAATTGGAATGGCTTTTGAAAGATCCCCCATAGGACCTTCAATGGCCGGTGCCTTGGGCCGCAGGGCCGCAGGCGGTGGCTTGGCCTAGGTTCAGCTTCTGCCTTCTGCTTGCCGGAAAATCAGCCACGACCGCGTCCCCATGCTCAAAAGACCCGATGGGCTGAGGAGCTTCGACATGTGGTGCTTCTTCTGTCCCAGCAGCGAGTGCCTGTAGCAGACCCTTCAGTTTCAGATTTTGGGGCCAAGTTCACCTCAGTGGAAATAGACCCAGTTGTAGATTCGGCAACACCAGAAGATGTTGGAGCGGTCTCAGCAGAGGCCAGTGGTAGCGGAGCAGCAGGTGGAACTTCACCACCAGGACGCTCGAAAGGGTTGCTCCGGGACAAGTAAAATCGCAATTTTACCTCAGTTTTTGCCGATCGACCTTCATTTCGTGCGAAAGGGTTGCTCCGGGCCAAGTCAAATCGCAATTTTACCTCAGTTTTTGCCGATCGACCCTCATTTCGTGCGAAAGGGTTGCTCCAGGGCAAGTCAAATCGCAATTTTACCTCAGTTTTTACCGATCGACCCTCATTTCGTGCGAAAGGGTTGGCGTTTCGTGACTCGCCGCCGGCACCACCCTCGGCCTTAAGAGAGAAAGATAAAAAGAAGGCGTGAGAGAGAAGGTGAGCAGGTGTGAAGA
>Ga0126342_10018341_pt1 | contig 12004 bp, 10 predicted proteins | sample Cyp1metagenome_FD_92528 | JGI IMG/M metagenome (GOLD analysis project Ga0126342, IMG submission 92528) | Coral microbial communities from Lord Howe Island, Old Settlement Bay, Australia - Cyphastrea 1 metagenome | ecosystem: Host-associated > Invertebrates > Cnidaria > Coral ... | reverse complement strand
ATAGTATAATGATATATATATATATATCATTATAATATATAATGATATATATATATATATATCATTATAATATATATATAGATATCATTAATATATATATATATATGTATATCATGAATATATATATATATATATATCATTATAATGTACACATGTACACACACACATATATATATATATATAAATCTCATTAAAATACACATATCACTATATAATATGTATATATATATATATTACAATGCGCCCCAAATGACTTTTTTATTTCTTATTTTTGCCCAGATACTTTTCTGGCCCGAACCATATTAGACATCAGGGTGAACCACTCTAGGATCTCTGTAGGATTCCAAAGTAGGCTGGGTCCACCACCGACCATCAGAAAGATGACCCCAAATATTGGTTTTTGTGGTGTATTTGAGGAATCAGCAGTGATGCACCATCCTACTGAGCCACTTTTTATATCTTTTTATGTCTTGTAGATGATGTAGGTGCAAGTTTCAGACTGGCACTGTATTGATAGCAATTGTTGATCATGGATTCAACTGATGCAATAATTGAAATAGTCTGTTGGTCCTTTGGCATCTTGTGCATGACCCTGACTGCATAGAATCTCGTGACTCATGACTCATGACCAAGAAGCCCTGTTTCGCAGGCACCCGGCATGGCGTTGGTTTTTAAAGCCGCAAATTTTCGTTCGGTGGACCGGATGCCCGAGCATTCTGAGCCCACACCGCGCTCTTTTGCGACTGCTGTTCACAAAGAGTTTTCCAGCTGCTCTGTATTGATAGACTGCTGGGCCAATTTCAAGCGACCTCATAATTAACGACCTCACCATAGATGATGGATTCATAGGGGGAACATCGGGAATCACCTCCGAAATATCCTGGCCACATGATATACCCTAAGTGGACTTGTCAGTGGACACCAGAAGGATACCAGATGTGGGATGATGTGGGTATAAATCGAAATTTAAGGTCCAGGGGACCACAAATTCTGGTCATTGTTGGCTGTCAATCCAATTCTCTCCAATGTGATTTTCAGGTACTAGTACTTTCAAAACAGGCATTCGTAAACCCCAGTACTTGTAAAACACATATTCATTCGTAAACCACCCTGCCAACTCTTGGCATACCATGGAGTACCCATGTTATGTAGACACACACACATTAATATCCACAAATAACATCAAACAACATAACCGAAGGAAGTTTAGAAGTCAAACTTCCGACTTATGGACAGATGCAGCAACAGTGGTGAGAGCAGGCAGAGAAGAGAAAGAGTCAGAAGATAGAAGATCAAGGTGCACGAAAAGGTAGAAAAGTCACGAATCACTGTGTTTTCCCAATGTTTTGTGGCTCCCGAGGGTCGAAAAGTAGGCTCGCTAAAGCGGCAGGTGCGGAGACATCTGGTCAGATGAGAGATCAAAAATTGCACTCCGCTGTGGCGCGAAGTACATATCGAAGTGAACGCGTTGAAAAAAAACTCTGCGGGTTCGGAGCATGTTTGGTATTTGCGATGTTTAAAGAGCACAAGCCGTCGTGGCGCGAAGCATATGCTTTTGGAAGTTGAGGTGTTCAAACAGTGCACGCCGTTGTGGCGCGAAGCACATTTCGAAGTCAAACTGTTAAAAGCACGCCACGCTCGGACCACTTTTGGACGTTGAGCTGTCCAAAAACAGATAGATAGATAGATAGATAGACAGACAGACAGACAGACCGACAGACAGAGAGATAGATAGATGGATAGGATAGGATAGGATAGGATCAGATAAGATAAGATAAGGATTAGATTAGACAAGATGAGATTAGACGATATGAGATTAGACGAGATGAGATTAGGTTAGATTAGGTTAGATTAGGTTAGATTAAGTTAGATTACAATAGATTATATAGATTTTAGATTAGGTTAGATTAGATAGATAGGTAGATAGATAGCTAGATAGAGAAGGTAGATAGACAGATTGGCAGATAGACAGATTGGCAGATAGACAGATTGGCAGATACACACAGAGAGAGAGAGAGAGAGGGAGGGAGGGAGAGAGAGAGAGAGAGAGAGAAATGAGCGGGTTCGCTCTGCCATAATCCATGCATCACAACTTTAAATGACTTTCGCTGAGGTCACCTCAGGGGGCCCAAAAGTGACGGCTAAGGGCCAGAAACAAGGCGACTTGCGACGGACCAGGCGCGGGCGTACCAGAAATCATCATCGAACCCCATGGTGACTTGGGGTACCCCCTTTTTAGGAACATTGAGGAACCCCCAAAATCATAAGACATGGGGAGTCTAATGGGGATATTCATGATGGTTTGCCCAGAAATGGGGGAGTTACGGCCAGGTTATGGCTGTGTTAATGAGTAAAATGAGGTTCTAAATCATCGACTTTGGGGGGTGTATCTTATTTGAAGACAAACCTGATGGATGGTGATGAAATGATTGAATGGTTCAGGATGGTGATGAATTGAATGACTTTTGATGGGGAAAATGCTGGTAATCCACGGTGTTTGGGGATATCCTCAACTTTTGAATAAAACAAATTTAATCTATCTTCAAATATAGTCTGCAATTGTTGCAGTACGCGGAAACACTTGCATATTAATTATCCGGAGGGTGCATCTGAGCCAGCATTTTCTATAGTTTAAGTCAGTGATTCATTGAAACCAATATGACGTATCTTCCATTTGCGGTCAAACAGGGTTTGGTTCAACATCATCAGTGCTTGGTGAAAAACAATTTCCCCAATGGACATGGGACAACCATCACCATGCCATGGTTGTGGATTTCATACAAAATGAAACACAATGTGTTCAGTTGGTAAAACCAATAATTAACCTACCTACCATTTGGGATTGTTTATAGCACCCATTTTGGGTCATATTTGGGATAGTTTATACTTGGGTTTACCACACTATCTGTATATATAATTCCCCCGATGTTTTTCTCTTTTCATCACCTCTGTATCAGGCTCCCAGACTGATCCACGTGCCAAGCACTTTCAGGTATGCGGCTAGCACGAAGGTCCTGGGCAACCTTGACAGCTTGCTGAGTGGGGAACTTAGCAAGTTGGAGATCAGAGGTTGGCATCTGCTGTTGTTGTTATGTCAGATGTGAATTGGAAGGAAATGGATTTGGAAAGTGCAGCCTGAACTCAGAAACAGAATCATCGTTTTCACAGGCAGCAACTCTTTGTTCAAGCACACGTCTCGGCCGGTTTCGTGACAGCTTCCGGCAGCCAGGACCAGTGACGCCGCCACCGAAACCCCAGCCTCCGGTGCCTTTGGGCTGTGGCAGCTGTGGCAGCGGGATCTGGCAATGGCCGCAGGTTTTGAGGGGCACAACTGTTGTTTGAAAGTGTAGGTAGTGGCGATAAAATGCTACGTGAAGGTGGTTGCCAACTGATACTAAGTCTGATACTAAGTGTAACATACTGTGGACTGCAAGGAAAGATACTGCAAGCTGATATGGCTACCTCTGCCAGGCGCGGCCGGTGACCCCCTGCCGGCCGGCAACACCGTGCCGGCCCGCGACACCATGCTACGATAGCAGGCCGGGAGCTACGACAGTGGACATCCATTGAAAGCCCTAACGGAGCTACGAAAATGAAAAATCCAAAATTTGGGTTGGGCATTGCTCGAACTTAATTTCCCACCAAAAATTGACTTGTTGAGTGATACTTTTTGGCCCTGAGTAGACGCGGGTGTCCATCAACCTCAAAATCCAGGGCTTTGCTACGGGCCCGCTTCTGTCCAACTATTTTTTCCAACAGCCTTCAACCATGCAAAATGCCCTTTTTGAACTCCCGAAAAAAGCCAAGAGGATCCGGTTCGCCCAGGACAACTTCCCAAACCTGAGATGTTTCACTGTCACAAAGTTGGCTGAAGCCATGCCATCCAAAGATGATTCGCATGGTCTGGGACTCCTTTCATGGACGGCTGCTCCGTCCAGACCGCGCCACTTGGTGCCCCTTCAGAACACCTGGGATTTCGCGATGTCCGCCATGCGGAAAGATGTGGTTGGCAGAAGTGGGTTGCCGCACCAACGAAGTGAGGGGCATGTAAAATTTATTGCCAGTGAGGGTTTTGTTTACACAATTTACAATTCCTGATTGTTACAGTGACAGCACCACTAAAAGAATTAACATGAAATCATCATCCACCATGTAGCGAGAAATGAGTGAAAAGGAGAAGACATGAAGCTGGTCTTTGTTTTCTCTACAGGCGTTCTACGCAGGGAGACTGCAAATATCTGCAAATTAAAACCTGATTCAACTTGAAAACTGCCAAGACATTGGATTGTGTTTCATCTATATATTATACTGCATTATAGTGCAGCAAATTGACAGAGGAATGTGTGCCGCAATTTTGACATTCAAGCCCGTCACCACAACGAAGTGGGTTGCCTCTTGCCAATGGCGCGACTATTGCAGGCGCTCTCCGTTCGTGTTTGCCTGGAAGCAGTTCTGTTCAAATGAACGACAGTTCGTGATAGAAAGACCAATTCAATTGATCAGTTTGAAATTAGAGGATTCTAAATTGATTAAATTGGAACAGATTCAGCAGGAGCGGCAGATTGATCCATTCAATTCAATCACTTGCAAGAGATCCAACCGTTGCTGCGTAGGTGTTCCTGGCGGCACTGCTGGCGCCAACTGCAGCCTTGGTAGCAGAGCCTCTTGGTAGCGTTGATCAACAAAAGTGATGGGAGATCATGAGAACATTGCAACATTTGATAACAAAGATAAACAATGATAAAGATATTTTGATGATTTTTGATGCAGCTTTGGGGGCATGGAACCAAGGAGTCGTGGCGAACCTGAAACGGGAACAAAGGCTGACACCGGCTGACATGACCTGTCATTGCAAAGAGATTGCCCAGATGCGCAATCTGCAGTGCTTTCGTTATGACCCGTTGATTCATGTCCGCCAGGTGAGTTCCAACAAGATCACACCCTTTGGCCGGGACTGCCACAACATTCACATATATTTTCTAGGTGATCGGCGTTCTCTTCTCCCATGTCACGTCCCCTCCCAAGCTTCATTGAACTACAGGTGTTAACCCCATGATGCACTGGTGGATGATGCAGTGTTGATGGCTTTGCGTCCACTGCTGGCTGACAACAAATCACAACTGAAAGAAGAACTGTTCAAGATAGTGTTAAAATCCCTTAGGATTTTCCTCTGTAAAATTGGGGGGATACAGTACCTACCGGATAAGAACTTTTTTTTTTTAAACACACATGTTTTCTCTCATTTTTAGGGCTCGGGTGTAGCCCCTATTTTATAGAGATTTTGGGGGGGGTCAGAGCAGCATGTTAGAATGATGTTCACCTGCTGGGTGACAGCCACGTAGAACGTCATAGGTTCCCATCCTATAGAGACTCTAGAAAATCGCTATTTTCCAACGTCATGGGTTCCATTTTATAGTAGCTGAAACTGTTATCACCTTTTTTAAACATACATCACCATACCACACCATACCACACCATACCATACTCTACCCGTCCCATCATAACCCAACCTACAGTATACAACTGGGAGTCGTTCCAAAGGTCCATGTAAGGGTTTTTAATTGCCAAGGCCGCCGGGTTTCAACATCAAACCCCGCGAAAACTTTTTTTTTTCTAAGTTCGCGAAAGTTTTTTTTTTTTTGCGAAATATTTAGCAGCAAATTTTAATATGAGACCCCCGCGAAAAATACACGTGAGGTTCTGAGGTTCGCGAAAGACTCGCCAAATTACTTGTTTTTATTCGCGAAGAATGGCCGTTTCACGAGAGAGGAATTTAGAACAACTGCCACTATAAAACGGAAAAAACACAGAAATGCCACAATTTTGTTGCTACATATTGCTACCACATGCTACAATTTTAACCACATTTTACAAAATGCATCCAAAAGCTTCACGATACCCAAAATTGAGGCATATTACACTTGTTATAGAGGCATAACCTGTATATATCTGGTCTGAGACCAACTTTAGGAAAATAAAGATAGGCTCGACGGTATGTCAGAGTGCCCCATTTTATGGTGTTGGGGATGTGGGGGGGGATGTACCCCGGTGTTTTATCTCTATAAAATGGGGACCCATGACGTTCCGACTTAATTCACAAGGGGTTGTGGTAAATTACCATTGATTGCTAGCATTGACTAGCCAACTCTCACTGAAAGTGTACATGCTTTGAATTCTCTACCTTGCATGAATGTGTTGCCTGAAGATTTGTAGTGTAATGCAGTATCATTTCTCACGGAGTGAGCATGGAATTCTGTGGGATACGCTGTTTCTAGCAGCCTCCTTAGAAACAGACATGACTGATGCTTTCCATGGGCTTATGCCTCCTTAGACTTTCCTTGATTGGTTTGTTTTTTCCTTGTATTTTCTTTTCCTTTGTTGCTCCCTTGCAAACCAAAGGAACACACAGGAAACCAACGGAAAAACAATAGAATCCACCCAGCCCCAAAACATCCGAACCAAAGGAACTCAAAGGATACCAAAGGAAAAAAAAAATAATCTAAGAAGAATTGATTTTAGCTAGTTCCTTTCCTCCCACAATTAAAAGCCATATTTTGGTGCTACGCATGCGTTGGAAAGGTTGACACTGCTAGCTTTTGGCCCATACCTTGGTGGAAATGTGGAACACCTGTTACAGAAAACACACTTGTACTGATCGGGGAAAAACACAAGAAAACCAGAGGTTTTCAAAGGAAAGGGCAGAGTGATCGCTTGTTCAGTGTTTCCTGTCATGATCCTTGATGCAAGATGCAACCGTTTTCGCTTCAGGAGAACACAGCTGGGGAGCTTCAAGATAGAGCATCCAAATCTCAGGAGATTCACAACGCAATGCAATGCACTCTTGCAGTTGCCAGGGTCTCATTTCTCATCCCTTTTTGTGTAGGATATGATGGGACATGTTTCAGCTGATGGTCTGTTTGATATGGAGTAGAGTGGGTGTGTTTTGTTTCCTTTTCATGTTCAACCATGGAAAATTTGGTTATCAAGACAGCTCTTGTGTTGATAGGACACGCTAGTGGACGCCGTTGAGAACGCAGAGGCACGACTCGTTGTGGGTCCAACTACCAGCTACCAGCTTCGCTCGGTGCTATGTACAGTACAAGGGACCGCAGAGGCATTGTGTCTCAAATCAAGAAAGAGCACGCACAAACACACACACACAAGACGTCAAACGTTGAAAGATACCTTCGGTCAGTGTTGGACATGGAATGGAGACTATATCGATCTATATCGTACTATTTCCTCATAGGTTTGCAATTATGGAGACATATGGAGACATAAGCCTGCAGATAACATGTGTGCCATGGTCAAAGTTGGATGATATGGATTTTGGGGCATAGTCATCAGTCCATCAATAGGGGTTTTTAAGTTAATATACCCACTATATGATAATATGGAATCCACAATGATGGCGGGATGATCATAAACCATAATATTACAATGAGATAGATGGAGAATGCAGAGTTGCTGTATGATCTGTATATGCGCTAGACTTCTCGAGTTCGGTGGAAGCAAAGGTTCGAAGGTATACGTCGAAAGATTAACTGCTCTTGGACAGAGCCAAGAGCCATCAACGGCTCCTAGCCCATCCTCCCATTGGAAACCCGACTGATTCGGAAACATTACAAGCGGAAAGCCATCTAAATTGCTTTTCTATTTCATGGTAAACCGGTAAACCTCCGTTAAACAAAACAACTTAGCTTGGCACGGCGGCATACCCATCATCAAACATGGCACTGGGAAATCCGGTCAACTACGGAGGTTAGTAACGGCCTCCCAGTCCAGGTGGCCGAAATCAAGCGCGCAGTCTTTCGGGCGCTCACCCGGCTCCGGGCCGCCACCATTAAGGCGGGATCCCCCGGAATCCTCCAGGGATGAAACCTGCAATTCCTCAGGAAAATGCGGATGAACAGATGATAAAAACCTATAAAAACCGATTGAAGATTGAAGACTAATAAAACCTTAGAGTTATTTGCAGTTGGGGTTGGTGGGCTATTTTCAGAAATAGCTTGCAATCATGAATGTTCATACCCCACTTGAATATATTTAAATCGTAGAAAAACAAATGGTATTGACCGTTGACACGTCCCAATATCATTGGGCCCTATATTGTATGCAAATGATGACAATATCCTGTTTGTCTGAGTTGAGAATCGTGGTATTGCCAAAGATACAGATTGTCATGAGACGTGGTGATCTAGCAACGTAGGGACTGTAGAGGAGAGAGTAATGCGGTCTTGTGCCTATCTGATCCTGCCAGCAATGTGAGAGCAACCCTGCTCCAAAAAGATCACAAGATATCATAAGCATTGAGGAGTTGATGACCTTACTATGCTTCATCTTGGAGCAGGGCATGGGACCTGCTTCACCCCCCAGGAATTTGACACCATTGCGCGTCTGGAGACGCAATCGATCGATGCATACAACGATGCTCATCACTACCGTCCGAACCGATTCACGGATCGAGGAACTTCTGGAACTACCGGTAGGGATTCCATAGGATTCCTGGAGAACTTTTTTAGTGTCTTATTGGGACCACACGGTAGAATCCTGATGAATCCTATTCGTGGTTTGTTCCACCAAGGTCACGAGAATCCCCTGGCGCATTTGCACGAGGATGAGGCTCCAGTGCAGACAGACAAACTCACGTGCAGGACTCAGCCCGACTCAGTATGTTCAAATCTATAGAAATGCTGGAGCATGTGGAGCACTGTTATTGTTGATTGCAAGATGTGGAAAGCAATGAGATTACAGTGACGTATATGCTGCTTATTGCTACTTCATCAGTACCTGTTGTACTTTGTTTCAGTACACACAGACACACACACACACAATTTCAGTGAAGCACCTGTTTTTGTTCCTAAAAAGCTGCGGCGGAGCGAGTGAACATGTCACAGGTCTTTCCACTGAGCTGAATCTCATGGTCCTCTGTGAAAGCAGTAGTCCCTCCCAAGATGGGAGCGTAGGATCCCGCCCGACGGACGTGCAAAATGAGAGAAACTTGGCTCCGGCAAGTCTCTATCATAGATTGTTCAGCTACCAATTTCCAAAGAATTGAGCCATTATCTGTACCCCAGTTGATGGATGAATATGGATTGATTAACATGGGTGAATATACGAACTGGTGATAACTGGTGTATATATTGGGGATTGCATAGCTCAATCCCCAAATTTGAATGAAATCTCCACAGCAATTGTTACTGACTTCCACGAGTCATGAGTCAGTTGCCTTCCAAACATGTTTGGTGATGTCATGATCACGTCGCAGCGTTGAAGGGCTCGACACCACGTTGAACCTTGAAGCCATTCGGGGGTTCATGTCCCCATAGCTGGAGGTGGAGGGCTGTGCAAATATGTGGAAACTACAACTTGGATCCAAGCAGATGAATTTCCAAAACACTCCCCTAATCATAACGGAATAGATTTTTATCATGATAAAGTAAATGTATGGAAATGTATCCTAAAGTTGGATCTTGGTAATTCTTCGTACATAAATGATATAATTTTATACATTGGCGCAGCTTGGTGCAGCCCAGCCAGGTACCATGTCCTCTCCTGGTGACCTGAATGGTGTGCCCGTTTCAGCCCCTGAAGTGCCTGGGCGGTGGCCACGGAATGGCACGGATCAGGGGTCTGGTGTGTTTTTGTTTTGTTCACTTGAAATTGATCATTCTTCAAACAATATATATTAGATATATAATGTCATATTATGTTATATATATAGCTATTATTTAATATCATATTACATTATATTATAGTATAAACATTATATATTATATACATATCATCATATGAATTAACTATAGCTGTAACTATTCACAAATGAATATAAATGAATACACTGTGATACACTGTGATCGCTTCATGGAGTTGTTTGTTGCAGACTTCCTGATAGCACCAATCTTTGGCGGGATGAAGGTCCCTAACCACCAGCTATTTTTGACCTCCTACTCTGAGTCTGGACCTTTGGCATAGCTCCAGCAGGTCTAGTTTGCTTCACCTTGCTGTTGTAGGACCCAAACACGTTGCCAGAATCTGTGTTTATTTACTTCTAACACTTCCAAGTGCATGGAAATGCAGAGAAGAGACTTTTGCTCCACACAGATACACACACATCATACCCACCTATCCCATCCACTCGCATGATCACACAATTTGCTGGGTGTTTTCAAGGCGCCTCAGGATGGCCTGCGTGAGCCCCATGCCAGCATTCAAACGAAGTTGCCGTGGGTTCTGGAACGTGGGCAGCAACACCAAAAGTGATACCACCAACTTTTTGGGCTGCACCAGAATTGGAAAAACACACATCAAAATCATTTCAAAATCTATTCTCATTTTTTAGGTCTTGGTCAATCTTGGCATTGACCATCCAATAGTGGGTCGCCTACCAAAATTTGACCCACACCCATTTCATATGTAACTTTTTAGACGGCTCACAGGAATCCGAACAAAAACCGTTAGTTAGACATGGGCCATGGGTTTAGTATAGTTTAGTCCACAAATGGGAACTTATTTCACACATTTCACTGGTTGTAAAAACCTGTAAAAACTCGAGGTTTTTCCAATGGGCTCATGGTGATCCTCCAAGTCCAACCCCCATAAGGCGAGGATCCTTCATCGTCTTCGGACGTGCATTGGGACCTTCGCCATTCACAGATCCAGCGACTTGTCGATGGTGCAATATGGTGCAATGGTGCAATATGGTTTGGCTGTCAGTTTCAATGATGGGTTATACCATGGTTATACCATGGTTATACCAACTGTTTATAACTAACTGCTTATTGGGGACTATTATAAGATATTATAAGCCCGATTAGGTCTTAGCCAACCAGTATTTCATGTGTTTTTTTTGGGAGGCTGGGTCTTGTTCATGCCTCATTTGCCCGAAGCCCTGCAGAAAGAACTCCTAGAACTCCTGATATGTAGATCCACTATGTTCCACTTTTCAATGTTCTTGGCATCAAAGGAATGACAAAATGTGACATAATCATGATCCCAATCGACTACTTCTGCAGAGTGGTTTTAAGACAATTACATACAATTACTCATTGAAACGCTAAACACAAAGAGATCACAGCAAATTCACGACATTACACGGCCAACATCCCAGAACAAAGTTTCACAACACAGGCGCCGTCACAAGGGTGTTGAAAGATTTCGGTGCCCCAACGTCTATTGCCAACTCCCAGGGCTTCGCACATCATGCCAACTCTGAATTTGTTGACCTCTCGCGAGAGTATGAGCAACTTGGATTTTTCTGATCACAAAAGGCAGCCTAGGGATGCCCAGGCTACTTGTACCCGAGTTCCATGTACTGTAGCACTTGCGGCCTCTGCCTTGAATCGCTGATTCTTGTCCGGTCAGTATCCTTTCTGCACCTCCTCCTTTCGATTCCTCGCTGGTTTGGGAGATTTGTTCAGATTTAGCTGCGAGCGAAGAATGCAGGGCTGTGTTCATTAAATATTGAGCTGTGAACAAAATGCAAGCAGTGCGCTTGCCGCTACAGGTATCCACTTCAGTACCGGAATCTCAAAGGGCTGGGCCTTATTTCCGCAGTAGGCTCCTTGGCAAGAGCACGAGCGATGTGCGATTTGGCAAAACTGTACTGGTCGTTGACAATGCTACACTCTGCCGTATGTCGAAGCGACCGTGCTTTAAAAGGTTCGCATGGCATAAATAAATAGTTTGAGAGTTTGAGATCTAATCAATTGACTATTGAAATTTTGTAAGACGTATGCTACACGACATTTGCAGATTTGGTTTGAAAGGCATTTGACATGCCAATTTTTCTGCCTCGCCATTGTTCCCCAGATAGCTGGAAGCTATAGGGGTTCTTACTTCTCTTAGGTGGGGGTCTCCGGTGGCGAACTTTGCAGGGTGCTGTCCAGGGTGCGGTGGCGAAGTCTGGCAAAGGTGCTGTGCAGGGTGCTGTGCAGGGTGCTGTCCAGACTGCGGCGGCGAAGTCTGGCAAAGGTGCTGTGCAGGGTGCTGTGCAGGGTGCTGT
>Ga0126342_10018340_pt1 | contig 12005 bp, 11 predicted proteins | sample Cyp1metagenome_FD_92528 | JGI IMG/M metagenome (GOLD analysis project Ga0126342, IMG submission 92528) | Coral microbial communities from Lord Howe Island, Old Settlement Bay, Australia - Cyphastrea 1 metagenome | ecosystem: Host-associated > Invertebrates > Cnidaria > Coral ... | reverse complement strand
TAGATAGATGGATAGATGGATAGATGGATAGATGGATAGATCGATAGATCGATAGATCGATAGATCGATAGATCGATAGATCGATAGATCGATAGATCGATAGATCGATAGATCGATAGATCGATAGATAGATAGATAGACAGATCGACAGATGGACAGATGGACAGATGGACAGATGGACAGATGGACAGATGGACAGATGGACAGATGGACAGATAGACAGATAGACAGATAGATAGACAGATAGACAGATAGACAGACAGATAGATAGATAGCTCAAAAGACAGATAGACAGACAGACAGATAGATAGACAGAAAGACAGACAAATAGATAGACAGATAGATAGATAGATAGATAGACACACAGACAGGCAGAAAAACAAACAGATATAGACAGACAGATAAACAAATAGAGACAAATGGAGACAGATATAGGTAGATCGGTAGGTGGGTAGGTAGACTGATTGATCGAATATTTGATTGAGTGATTGATTGATGGATTGCTCTTAGTGTATATACGTATATATATATATATAATTTTCAAAAGGATATATATATATATATATACATGGATATAAAAAATAATAAAATGAGATATAATGACATATACTGGAGAATGAATCTACTTGTTTCAATTCCACGGTCGAAGCCTAATTTCTCCAAAGCGGGCTGAGTCGCTGCAGCTCCCGAAAATTCAAGCCATCAACCAAACGGAAAAAAGATGAAAAAAGTATGACTCTGGCCCGGCACGGCGCCCAATTTTGATACCATGAAACTGTGAATACCACTGAGGTTGATGCAGCTTCTCACTAAGACTTTGACCTCAGCATGGCCCATGGGATCTACTGACCATGGTGGCGATGTAAAGCAGTGCAGGGGTGTGCCATGTTCCAAACCTGCTGGGCAATTTGAATTGGTGTGAAAATCGCATCAATGAGTCCCGGAAGATCTCTTATTTTCCACACGTCCCCCAAACGTGGAAACCAGACCTTGATCACACACACACAGGGCCCAGGGCACCAGGGTCCATCTGCTCCCGTGTCGCAACATTTTTCTGCAGGTCACATGGTTGGATCTAGCGCTGCCAAGCGGTAGAGGTACCAACCAGTCGCTGTTTCCTTGTCCCACAAGGATGCCAGGTTCACTGGCTCATCCCAGACTGGATCTTTGCAGCCTGCCTGTCGTGGAAAGACATGAAAGTCAGGGATGCTTGACAGAGATACTGTAAAGATCTGTAAAGCTGAAAACTTGTAATGATTTGCTGCAGTCCATTCCAAGATTTCAAAGTCCAGAAAAACAGAACCCAGATGTCAAGACATCAGCCCTAGAATGGAAACAGCTCCAGCAGCATCAAAAAACTCTCCATGTGCCTGTCTGTCAATTAGCCCCAAACCGCCAGTGCCATCGGGTGATTCCGAAGACAAAACCGCCCACCTCAAAGTTGAATCAAGAGTGTAAAGAAAAAATAAAAATGTTATCTCCTGGTTATCTAGAAGAAAAAACCTGACAATCCCAAACTCAAACCCTACTTGTCTTTCCATTTGTTTGATGTCCGTCTCTGCCAAGCCCTTGGGCCACAGCAGTCTCGGCAGAATTTCATCCTCAGTCCGAAGCCCAGATTGGTCATAGCATTAGCAAAGGCCTCTCGCTCTCTGAGACGGTGACGCTGAAGACCGGATCAAGCAACACCTCAGTGGTCTGCGGTCAGGCCACTAGCAACTGCTCCAAAGTCGCGTCACGAAATGCCGCGATCATTTGGAAAGCTACATGGGTAGCCCACTTTCTGAATGCTACATGGGTTCCCAGTGGGTTCGAAAGTGGGCTACCCATGGCTACCCCACAAATCCCACGCGCGGCCGACAGGACTCCGGGCCTCTTGCATCGTGAAGCCTTGCACTGAGATGTTGACCTGATGGGCAGCTGAAACGCTTGGTGTGTAACTCAGCAACTGATCGTCCAAAATGGGTATCAACAACCCCCAGCTGGGAAGTTGATCAGATAAAAGCAAAAAAAAGTACACAGTTGTTGGCCTGATCATCTGTTTCTATGTGTGTCCATCAGAATTCCGGCACATCCCAATAGCAAAACTGCATGATTGGTATCCAAAGCAGCGCCTCTCTTTGAACATCAGCAAGGCTTTCAACAAGCCTCTCAGGAGATGTCACCTGTAGAGCTGCAAAAATCCAGGCACAAGATTCACGAAATCATAAGAGTTCGCCAAATTTCGCTCGGGCGGTTGCCTCATTGGAGTAGCCCCTCTCGAGCTCTTCAAGTTTCTCGAGAACCCTCTCGGAAGGGAAGACTTTGCCTTCGCTTGTCTCCTGAAGCTGGAGACGAAATGCTTTGGAGGTTGCGACCGCAATAACGCATAAAGCACTGAAAGAGATCCAGACTTCAGAGTTCAGTCCAAAAATATGCAATTTCGGTCGTCTTCCTGTTGTCTTGGACCATTATTGATGTTGAAATATCCAATTTAAACATATTTAAACATCACACACTTGATCAGCGAAAACTGCTGTAACAAGCATGGATGAGTACACGTAGTATTTGTTAATGGTAAACATCACCACTTCGACAAGCCTATTTCACCTCGGACGCCGAGTAACACCCCCGTTTTCGTTGGCTATATTCCATCATTGTTGCTTGAAGTTGGTAGTTACTATCCCCTTCATTGTTGGCTGCATCATGTTTTTCGATTAATATCACCCTCACTGTTGGTTCTTGATATGCCAAAGATTGTTGGTTTAGGTAAGACCTCAACATCCGCAGTTCTATCCCAAAGGTTTATATGGCAGTGTGTCAAAACCTTGTACCCCTGGTGAACATCAAAATAGCTGGTAAATGGATGTTCATCCCATTAGAATTGATAATAATAGGTTTTGACCCACCCCCATATTACCCACATTTCCCCACCTCAAGTGAAACATTTAGCAACCCGTTACCTCCACCAAGTTGCCTCCCGTCGGAGCCGGCATGACAGCTGCTGCAGAGCTAAAATCACTCGACCTGGAGATGGTGTTGATAGTTTTGATCAACCCAACAATGGGTTGATGAAGGGTTGACGTTGATGTTTTACTGAAAAGGCCCTCCTTTTCCTTCCGATTCTCCTTACGTTTTTCTTTTTCTTCGTTTCCTTCGTCTTTCATACCTCATGTTCATTTTCTTCGTCTTCGTCTTCCGTCTTTTGATGTGGTTTTTCTTTTTATTAGTGTGTTCCTTATGATTATTTTTTATTCTTCTTTTCTTTGTTTTTTTCTTCTTCTTCTTCTTTGTCTTCTTCTTCTTCTTCCTTATTCGTTTTTCTTCTTCCTTCTTCTTCCTTGCTCTTCCTTGTTATTACTTTTTCTTCCTTGTTCTTCCGTGTTCTTTGTTTTGCCAAACACACTTGACACTTGCTACAAGTATGCAGCACAGCGCCTCAGGTTGTCCTGGCATTTATCAAAAGAAATTGGGAAGCAACCTTCCGCGTTACTGATAAAATGTAATGCAGTAAGAATACATCACATAACAATACAACGCATAACAATACATCACGTAACGGTGCATCGCGTAACAGTGCATCACGTATCAATACAACACATAACTTGACAGTACATCACATAACAATACGTCACATATCAATACGGCACATAACTTGACAATACGTCACATAACAATACACCATATACCAACCAGCACACTCGAGCCGGCGATGAAGGGCAGCATGCAAACAAATATTTACCAGAGCTCATTTAACGACAACAACTTCTGAGCTGCGTTACGCGACACTGCGGTACGCAACACCCATGGCGAACCAGATCTTGCTTTGGCGAGGACTCAATCAACTTATCGCATTTAAATAGTTTCTATTTGAAAAAATGCGCTTGCCCAACCTCCAAAAAGCTAGATGTTGCAGACAAAATTGGGAAATTCATAGCAATCTGGGAGGTCAGGAGCCGGACGAAAAAACAATTTGAATATGTTCTACTTGAAAAAATGCGCTTGCCCAACCTCCAAAAAGCTAGATGTTGCAGACAAAATTGTGCAATTCATAGAGAGCTGGGAGGTCAGGAGCCGGCGACGAAAAAACAAATTGAATATTTTCTATTTGAAAAAATGTGCTTGCCCAACCTCCAAAAAGCTACAGTAGATGTTGCAGACAAAATTGGGAAAATCATGGCAATCTGGGTCAGGAGCCGGGGACGAAAAAACAATTTGAATATCTTCTATTTGAAAAAATGCGCTTGCCCAACTTTCGAACAGGTTTAGAGGCAGAGGCAGGCAGGCAGGCAGGCAGAGGCGGGCATGGCAGTTTTTTTCCTTTTGGACTTCTGCGGCTTGGATTTCTAATGGTCTTCCGGTCTTCCAATTCTATCTGCAAATTTCGGGGTTTTGCTGGGCAAAAACATGTTTTCAATGACAACATGTTCTGTTCTTTTCTTCCTTGGCTCCTGGCGGCCTAAATTTTCACAGGTTTTCCAATTTTTGTTCCAAAATTCACTGTTTTAGAAGATATAAAACCGCTATTTTTCCCTTAACCCTTGGCACCCTAGACTTTCTTTTTTTTGAACATAGCTTCCAAATCCAGCGTTTTGAAGGTCAGGTATTGAAATCGGTTTTTTTCTCGACCCCTGACACCCTAGATTGTCAGATTGCCATAGCGTTTCCATTTTCTGCATGTTTTACAGGTTGTGCAGAGGCAATTTTTCAAATAGAAGATGTTCATGATTCTTCCATCAAGAGAACAGCACGCAAATTAGTATTTTGAATATTTTCTATTTGACATGGGGGTTGTTGATGGAATATCTTCTATTTGAAAATTTTGCCAGATCAGCTTTTGTGAAATTTTGAGATCCCAAAAAAGCATAAAAAAGCTACTTTTGTTCGAGGTGTTTGGCGGTTTTTCTTGAAATCAACACAAAAGCTAAAGTTGCAACAATGTCCTTCCGAAGACCTCAAGGTCCTCTTACTTGGATTGTCCAGTTTGACTGTAAAACCTTCGCAAATACCACAAAATTTGGCAATTCCAGTGCAGATTCCATCTGACAGATTTTACAGGCAAATTTACAGTCCACGAGCAACCTGGTGCGATTGCACCAACTTCTATTTGAAATGGCTCCGGGCGACCCCTAAATTGGCAACTTCTATTTGAACAAATCGTTGAATATCTTCTATCTTAGCGTCTTGAAATATATACTTCCTTCCTTTCTGGCATTTTTCCCAACAGGTCCTAACATAATCGTTTCTTGGCTCTATCACAGCTGCAATCACCAACCTCCAAAGGCTACTCGGGACTATCTTTTCTTGTCAAACAATCCGGCATACAAGCACCACAGTGACCCACGCCCACCGCTTGTTTGAATTCATCGCTGTTCATCTTGGTTGCGCTCCGCACTTTTGCCCCCATCCATCAGACGAACTCACTTGTAGTACAAAGTAGTACTGGGAAGCACGTTGTGCAAGTTTTGTAGTACAAAATAGTACTGGGAAGTGCTGACAGCAAAAGCTTTCTGACGCACAGAATCTCTGAGATGAGTTCAGAAGAGCTTCCATGAGATCAGAAAGGTTGAGCAATGGTCAGCTGAGATGAAATTAGTTGAGAAGAAATTAGATTACATATATGAGAAGAGATGAGACAAGATGAGGTGAGGTGAGAAGAGATCAGATGAGATGAGATGAGGTGAGATGAAGTGTGAAGTGTGAAGGGTGAAGTGTGGCGTTTCAAGTGTGACTTTTGGAGCACAAAGTCTTCGCTTGGCGTTGCATTGCAACGTGGTCGTGTGCGGGCCATGTTCTTGGACAACAACAGTGCAGCAGGTTCACACAAAGCACGCACGCATGGGCCTCGCTGGCGCACCGCGCATGCAAGTTTTATAGATGGAAAAGGTCTCATAGCATGACCCTAGGGCAACTTCCGCCCTGCCTCGTGCGGGTACTACTGGTATAATGTGTTTTTCGTTGCAGCTAATTTCCAAATTGGGAGAGCTCAAAGGGGCGGGACAGTGAAGGCTTAGTTTGCATCTGTATTCCACTATGTTCTTTCAGAAATTTGATTTAATTCGAAACTTCTGAAACCTGACCGAACATCAACCGGCACTGTTTGAATATGTGCGAATTCTGACAACGTCGGGAAACTCCAAGAGGTTTCCATTTTGGCAGGTGGCCTATTTGCCACACTGGAATTCCACGCCTCAGCCAAAACAGAGTGCGACATGATACTTGCTGCCACCTGTGCCTTTGGAATGAAGGGGGGACATACAGCCAGTAAATCAACTTGCAACTTGTCGGAACCGCGAGTCTCTTTGTTGAATTAAATCATGAGCAAACACTTTGGCAAGCTTTAGTTCTGTATCTGCGTACAAGTGCGTACACTACTGCAGCAAGTTGGTCAAGAGTCTGAAACCAAGAACCCGAGGGATGAAGAAATGATTGAAAAACTCAAAAGCCAATGACAATTGCTGTCCACTTTTTACGTGTTACGTGAGGTGAAAAAGAGGTTTCTGAGTCTCTGTCTCCACAGTCTTCGTCCATGGTATGAAGACCCTGGCGACATGGTGTGAGCCTATTCAGTCTTGGCTGCAACCCAAAATCATGGCAAGTCAGGTCTCTTTCTCACACTCAAATCAGGTCATGGCAGGTGTTCTTGAGCTTCCAGTTCAAGTTCTTCACACACAATGAAGTTTCCAACATTCCCCCAACAACTTGCTACTGAGGTCACTTACCCGGTTGACACGCTTGCCTGTGCGGCTCCGGTGGCTGAGCAAAGAGGATCGGCCAGCTGGTGCTCCAGAACCAACTCCTAAACAGCACTGGCTATTGTTGTGAATCTTTGAAAAAAAATCGGAGGGAAGAAAAACTCGTCAAAGGTTTGGTTTGTGTTTCTCCGGCCATTTCTAGGGGTGGGCGTCGAATGATTGAATCAATTCTGATCGATCTACAGTAATTCTATGTAAAAAACAAGCCACGTCGCTATCAAAGCAGGTCTGAAATCTCAACCAAATCTTGGTTTGTCTCAAAATAGGGTACCTCATTCCATCCAATTGTTTGTTCATCATTTTCCCGTTCAAGAACTGCCGTTTTGGGGGTGTTATTTTCCGACAGACTCCCAAATCGGATAGTTGGTTACATATTGTAAAATGTATGTATCTATCTATCTATCTATCTATGCATGCATGCATGCATGTATGTATGTATGTATGCTATATTGTACGGACATACATATATATATATATATATACTACAGTAATAATAATATATATATATATGTATTTATTTGTTTATTTATTATAAGATGATGTATCCCAAGATATGTCCATGAATATCATTTCATAACCAAATATCACCATCTTTCCCCAACAACACGTTGGACATGGACCGGTCCCCACCAGTCCATGCACTTCGGAGCTGCTTCCACCGGAAGGGCGCGGCAATGGCGCGGGCAATCCTGGGATCCAGAAAAAGTCTGAAGATCGGAATCATTCAAGTTGGATTATGCATGTAACATGTGAAATATTGTTAAAGTATGTATATATATATGTTAACTGTTAAATTTCAATTTGAATCAAGTTCTGTTGGATAGTTTGACTTTGGAATTTAAGTTGGATCCATTTTGGGTGATCGTTGGATCTAAGTTTGGAAATTCTAACTTTGATGGGACCTCACATCTTCATGCTCGGCCTCAGTCGTGACAATGTCTGCGATGCCGCCCAGTCTCTTGAAAAACACCAAGTTTAGGCCTCACGTTGTCACAGGAGTCCCCTCCCATTGACATCTCGCTAACCGGTAACCTGTGGATGAAACTAGAAGTGCAGGAGCTGGGAATCCTGGGATCATGGTGCAGCCATGATACGAACATCCCCGAGCCAAATGCCTTTCATGGGTACCTGCAAGCTAAAGCCAACAGGGAAGGCCGTTCTTAGTGAAGCGTCCCACCCTCTTGATGCGTCTGGGGTTCAACGATATCAACGACATTTCCACACGCAAACGGCTGCATCAACAAACGTGGATTTCACTGGAGCACCATGTGGTCTGCAAGGTCATAAAGAGCAGAAGCCTCAAGGCTATCCATCTCTGGTCCTGACGTTGGCTCCACTGACAGACTGTGTATCAAAGCCCTGAAAAAATCTGATGAAGAATCGAATAGATCATTCCCAAAAAAAATGTATAAAAATTTTGTATATATTAGGTTTTGGTCCATCCCGTAACTGAATGCAGAATAATTGTTCTCCGCGAGAAATCTCAGGGACATTCACAGCCTCTCGGAAGTGAAGAAACTCAATCCGAAGAAACTTGGCGATCATGGTCTCTTTTGGCCATCCATTTCCTAGGAAAACCCACACAACAGCTGGTAGATGTCCTATTTTCCGCTGTTTTTTTTGCACAGTCAAGCAGTGCCTCTCAGATTTGAATGTCTGGACCACACAGGTCACAATCCAGCCACAGGGATGGCATTTAGTGGGAAGCAACTGGCACCTGGCCAGCACTCCTCTGCAAATGCTGCTGCAACTCTTTGTAAGTGATGACAGAAATGGTACCATCACCATCCATAGTAGGGCCAGTAGGGCTGCTATCTCCACCGGTCTCGCCTTTCTTCGCCTCCGCAATGAGCTCGCGCATCGTCTTGCCGTGGAACTCTGGTCCGAACACCAGCTGCAAGTCCTCCTCTGTTAGGTAGCCCTTTCGATGGATATCGATCATGGAAAATGCTTCACTAACATCTGTCATTGAAATGGTATATTCCAAACCCAACAGTGCTTCCAGCAAAGGTTTTGCATCTTGGGAACTCAATCCAGACTTGTTCAGCAGCTGAAAAATATGAGATGCCGGTTGCGGTGCAACTCTTGGATCTTGAATGGCTTTCACCAAGTTCCCATCGTTCACGCAGGGACAAGTGTGCACATTGGTGCCATCTACAGATTCACAGGCATCGTAAGCATCAGGGTACCATTCTCCGGGGTGAACCTTGATCCAAATCATCAACATCAAGAAAGCTCTGCTGAGACTATTTAGCGCAGCTGCCGACGACAGCATAGGTAGCAAAGTGAGGTTGGAATATGAGAGCAATTTCCTCAGCGCCACGAAGCATGTTTGGGGAACTTTGGTCTGTGTCCGTATCTCTCGTCTTTCGTGGCTAATTCGTCCTCGAAAGGCCCTAAAATGCCCCATCGGTATGCGAAGCCTCTTGGCCTGAACACATTTGAGTTTCTCGGCCCAGGGATGCTTCGGATTAGTTTGGCTTACTCAGTGTCCTGTCTATGTTTTAGATCCCTGTTCTCTGCATCAACTTCAACTTGCCAAGCATCACACCTGACCGCCTCTGCAGTGTTTGATTCAGCCAAGGATGTCTCAAGGCATCAGCTGTGGAGGGTCGCTTCGTTTGATCCACCGTCAGCAGGCTCTTCACGAAGTCTTTGGCATCACGTGGAAGCTGCTCCCAATCTGCCTTGGGTAGCGAACAATGAGCGCAGCCAGGGAAGCAAAATCCCCTGGCATCCAGGCGGCATGCGAAGCAGGGCAGCAGTTTGTCGACTTCGTACAGGGTGCATACAGGGAGGTGAGTAGATCATATTGCTGTGGATTGGTATGAACACCAAAATGACTGGCAAATTGCTGTTTATCCGAAAACAATAATATGATCCTATTGGTTTTGACCCATCCCGATTTCGATTTGATTGCCAAGCTCTTGCAGCTGAATATTAGCTCCGAACGCTGAACGCTCGCAAGGTGGAGGGAAACAAAGCACAAAATGAATCAAAATGATACAAACATGCTGACTGCAAAAAAAAACTGAAATCGTTTCCTCGTGCAAAATCTGTTGGATCTTAATGGACCTTATAATTACCCGAAATCTCTGTCCAGACTTCACCATTTTCGCCGTGGTTGTGTCAGTCGAGTCTCTTTGTTACGAATAATGACCTTCCCTGCGAGGATGTACCGCTGAATTTTGGCTTCGAAGTTTTGGGCCAGCAAGGGATGGACTGCCACTTCATCTTGGAAGGGGAGGTAGCCAAGAAGCATCCGAAAAACCACCACCCCCAAGCTCCACGTGTCGCATTTGAAGGTGTACCTTGATGACAAAAAGTGCAAACTGTCCAATCTGTCTATGAGTCTATGTCTATTTACTGGTGTATGTGTAAATTGTGATGTACACATTCTCTGTGGCAGTGCTGGCACTTCAAGTGCTTGCCTCTTTCTTCTACTTTCTCACTGTTTCAATCAGCATCAGCCAGATCTTCGGCTGTTGGTTCCATTACCCTCTGGTAAACTAACATAACTATGGAAAATCACCATTTTTAATGGGAAAACTCACTATAAATGGCCATTTTCAATAGCTATGTTAAATTACCAGAGGGTAAGTATTTCATCTAGCCCTGACATCGAGCCACTGGTGTTGAAGTACCTCCGGAGCCATAAAGGATAAGGTGCCTGCCCGATGGAGCGATGGAGCCGATGGAGCGATGGAGCAAGAGAACAGATCCACAAACTCCACTGGAAACTCCACAACGGAAATCCATAATTAGTGCCCTATGGCCCGGCATGCCTTTGTGGCTTTTCATCATCTTTCCTTCTCTGAAATGTTTGGAAAAGCCGAAGTCTATGAGCTTCAGCACTCCTTCACCTGGTCCTGCAGTGTGGCACCATGTGGCACCCAAATACAGTCGATACCAGGTACCATTGGACCCTTGGACCATCCGAACTGCAGGGACAAAGGTAAGCTGGCTGTGTCTCACAAATGGTGGAGTTTGAAAATCACTGCGTTAGCAAATGCTTGACAGTCCTGGCCCTGCAAACATGAAGTTATCCTTGGATGTGTCACTTTGCTCTGCTGAGACGTGAGTGTGTTTGTTGTTCAAAGATCCCGAATAGAGTACTGTCCATGTTTGAAACTTGGTATGCTCCGAAGCAGCTCAACAATGCACATGGCATGTGTTGCCCTATAAGCCTTATCCTAAAACTCCCAAGTTGTGCCACAACTCCCTGTACCAAGCATCAGAAACAGTGGCCCCTGAAAGCCACAGCACACTGGATTCCATGTCAGCCAAGGATCCGGCTTTAAGTCTCGGTGGACAATCCTGAGTCATCCCCCTGTGAATTCAACGTGAATTCTGCGTTTCTTGATCTTCATGATAATGAGGATAACCCAATAATAAGCCATCCTCAATTGGAGTTTATTGTGGTTACACTAATATCTCAGATCTCCTGTTGGATTTAGTTATCATTCCTTGTTTCTTCACTGTTTCCATCCAATCCACTGCCAGGTCTCGAGTTGCTGTGCAAGTAGCCGATGGCCAGGAACATTTGCTTTGCAATCGGGACAGCTTCCTGCAACGATCGACAGATTCATCCACCTTGCAACCCAACAGCAGCGTTTTGGGTTCCCAGGGTTCCCAAATTCCTGGTTCCCAGGTTCTCCGGTTTGAGCTTGGCAAGCAAACCATGCACCATTCCTAAACCCAGAGATTGAAACCCTAAAGGCACGGCCACGCACTGCGCTTGGGAATCGAATATGAAGACCCCCGAGGTGGAAGCAATACAGATGTTGGACCTGTATCATGGCAAAATTTCCGTCCTGCTCATGCAGTTTATCCTGATCCAAAAGGAAGCTCTGCAGTGTCCCTCCTGGGTGAAGCTGGCAGGTGTTCCAATCATGGGGTGTCTGAGAAGAAACAGAAAGAATTTTATAAGAAGGTTGATTGATAAGTTGATACATCCCTCGACGAAACCATCAGTCTTTGGTGTTTCAAGCTTCAAAAATCAGCCATGCGGACCGCACCTTTCAGCAATTCTGTGACGACGGTCATTGATGAAGAGCCCTCAAAGGCATCCAAAAGCTCCACCACGTGGGGATGTTTGAGCGACAGCAACAACTCCTGAGACAATGTGCTGTCATTCTCCATATTATCATATATATATATATACCAGCACCGCCAAAGGGGCCCCACTGTGTTTTTGGAAGTTGATATCTTTAAGGGGTCCCACTACGGGAACCCTTATTCCCAAGGTCATACCAACTGTTAAAAACATAT
>Ga0126342_10018339_pt1 | contig 12006 bp, 9 predicted proteins | sample Cyp1metagenome_FD_92528 | JGI IMG/M metagenome (GOLD analysis project Ga0126342, IMG submission 92528) | Coral microbial communities from Lord Howe Island, Old Settlement Bay, Australia - Cyphastrea 1 metagenome | ecosystem: Host-associated > Invertebrates > Cnidaria > Coral ... | reverse complement strand
TGATGGTCATCCCATCCATAATAAGGATCCTTATAATGGTTATTATAAATCCCTATGAACCATTGGATGACTAGCCCCTATTAATGGTTATTAACCATGAGTATTGACCATAGCTCATATGGCAATGGAGGAAACATGATGATCCCTGACATCTTGAAAAGCGTGCTTGGTTTGAAAGAAACTCGTTTAAGACATCAACGGTTGAAAAAAGGGGGGGACTCGGTCACAACATGGCGGCCTCCCATCGGACCCGGGTGGAGGACCCACTCCTGCATCGGCACACGAATTCTTGGGGCCCAAATGGAGAGTCTCACGGTGGCAGTTTGGATTACCAGAGGGTAACATGGCACCCACGAACTTGCCAAAGTACCCCAATCTATGAGCAATTCATGATGAACCATGAGATTTTGGTGCATTTTCAGACAAAATCATATGAATTGCTGGCAATATGACCTATAATCGGATGGCTGGCTGAATGATTACACTTACTGAGGGATGATCATGTTATCTTCCAATTCTGGGATGGATATTCTGAGACTGTTATTCTTCTGGACAGTCTAAATTTCGCATTAAGTCAGGAGAGGTATCTCTTACCTTGCAGTCTCCACAGATACTTGTTGGAATTGTGTCCTTCGTATTTCTGTTCAATGGAAATGTGATAGAGATTGCAGACCTGTGAGTCATCAAAGTTATGGATCACATATCTGCTATTGTTTTCTTATAACTAGCACTTAAGCGATATATGATTTCATGTTGCGATTCCAGCTCAATCTTCAATCAAGGGCCCCATATCACAATATCATTCTGAAGTGTCCCCGTGTTGGTTGTTTCAATACCAACTTTGCTTGGTTGCCCAGTTTGGTTTGTTAAATCCCAGTGTGCTTTTGTTGATTGGATACTGACTTTGCTTGGCAAAATATCCATTTTGCAGGGGTGTTCCCCATGTCCCTAAAGTCGTCCTAAGCTTCAGGGCCCACCCGCTGGTCCTGCTGTCTCGAAAGATGCGCCTGGCAGCATTTGGACAACGTTGTACCAAAGTTGTATACCCTCTGGTGAACTAACATAGCAATGGAAAATCACCATTTTTAATGGGAAAATCCACTATAAATGGCAATTTTCCATTGCTATGTTAGTTCACCAGAGGGTAGTAGAAACATGTAGAAACCAGCAAATGGAGGTTTATTCTTCAGCGCTGCCAGCAATAAACTGAACGAATCTGAAGGCTTCAACCACCGATCCATCCCTGCGTTAAAGGACCAAAGGACCGAGTCCCCCAACGTCTTCTTGCCACGAAGGGGAGCAGCCATCGAAAAGCACCGCTGTTTTCGGCAAGTCGCTTGTGTTGGTTCACGGTGCAGTGCTGGGAGTTGAAACTGACATCAGGCCCAAAAAGTGTGCTTTGTCAAACCTCCAAATGTAAGGTTCCAGGCTTTGAGATCATGTTGTGAGGTTCCTGGCCTGGATTTTTGCTAGGACCTTGGAGCGGCAGCATCGAAAGTCAGTTCTTGAGGATGTGACAGGATGTGTCAAACTTTGAGGAAGCGTCAAACTTATGTTTCCCCAAAACGGCACCTCAACAAAAAGGGCGGTATAAAAAGGATATCATGAGGACATAATGGGATAAATCCACAAAAAAGGAAAACACCTTTGAAATAAAGCCTGGCCCCTCAAAAAAGGTGGGTGTGCCAGGCTTAGTGGCTTAGTGCCTCCTTCACAATCCAGATGCTGAAACGGAGAAGCCGTCAGTATTTGGAGCTTTGGAGCGATGACTCACAGCTGCAAAAAGGGTCCAACCATTTCTGAACTGGAAAAACCTCATCCCACTGGCTACGGCTACCCATGGCTACCCTTCCCAAACCTGCCGCCATGTTTTCGCATCGAAAGGCCATCCGTCCATGTTCCGCAGATTTGCGGCGATGGGAAGATCCAGAGCCGAGCCCCAGAAATTTCAGGCTTCGGACTCTGAGGAAATGGATGAGTTTTCCGGCTGGACATGGAGATATATGGAGATGTTTTCCGGCTCGAAATGGGTAATTCAACATTCAACGAGCAAAAAAACTTGGAGTTGCTGCTAAAAAAGGAGATCTTACATGCCAAGAATTGGATCTGCCATAAACCTAGATTTTGGTCACAAGAAAATGTGCGGATGTGCTCATATGTGCTCAACAAATCGAGATTTAAGCAATGGAAAAGAAGCATAGAATCTGTCAATTGAAAATTTGGACTTCACATTTGGTGGTTCATTGGATTGATTTAAGGGAAAATCTACAGGAAACCATGGTTTTTACCATTAAATATGGGGGTTTCCTGTAAATTTTAAACCAACCCAGTGAGTGGAGCAAAGGCACTGATTGGAAGCAATGGATCAATACGATACCAAGCATGAGTGTCTCATCCATCTGCTAACATGCCCGTCCGATCTACGTCTTGTAAACTGGAAGGCTTACAGGGTCACAGAAAATCGAGGAGCACAAATCTGTCGCAAACAGCTATGACTCAGTTACCAGTTCTAAATGAGATAAGCAATGATAAACCCCAGTTCTATATGGCTCATCCAAATTACAACTGCAATTAACAGAGCTTTTGGTGCAGAGCTTCCCAGGATTTTTTTCCAGGACCCTAACTTTGGGACACACCCGCCTCATGTCCGGCTGCCTGAGGCGCCCCTGTGCCAGGAACGGAAGCTTTGCTGAAGACGCTGTAGCCAAATGACTTGGCGTAGGCGTTACCAAAGGCCACCACATCTGAACTACCTGCGGAAAACGGAAAGCTGGGATAATGGCTAAATCCCTATTGAACTGATAATGGCTAATAATAGTCGGATATATTATTGAACACCATTATCAGTCAGCCATATTTTTTGTGTCTGACTGATGGCTAAATCCCTATTGAAATGTCGAAATTTCAATAGGGATATATAATTATCATTTACCAATGGATTTGGGATGATTTAGGGCCTATTTTCAAACAAAGCCATATAATAAAACGACCATGAATGGGGATGAATGGGACTGCTTCAATGGGCGTTTTTTTTGGGGGGGAGGGGGTATTGCTTCGGAGAAATCTCCTGCTGGGGTGGGGTCAACATGAAACGTCCAAGAGATACCCGGAACTTTCAAAGCGAAACAAAGACATCTTGAAATGGCAGTGTGTCAAAACCTTGTACCCCTGGTGAACATCAAAATAGCTGGTAAATGGATGTTCATCCCCCTAAAAATGGTATTAATAGGTATTGATCCATACCCACATCAGAAACTAAGATCTGTGGTACATACAATACATCAGAAACATGCCCAACATCTGTGAACATCTGTGAACCACTGCCCCTTTGTCGATGGATCCGTGCCTTTGGGTTTGAACCAAGGATTCCCTGGTCGATTCATGAAGTTTCGATTACGCTCAGCTGCTTGCGCCACTTGACGCTCCTGCCCGGGGTCTCTTCACGTCTCTAGGAACCCTAGGCTTCCAAAACAGTGAATTTCTTTAACTTACTGGTGCTTAGCAGGGAATGAGGGAATGATCCATAATCACTAGTAAAAATATGTAATAATCATCCCAGCAACCCCCAGCAACCCATCCATTCCCTACGTTTAGCACCAGTAAGTTAAGAGATGCCAGTCAATTTTTTGAGACAAAGACTTGTGATCTCTGAGCAATCCATGGCTCCTGCTGGCTGTCGGGCCTTGGAACCACTCCTACACCTGATGCTTGGCGAGGAGGAGCCGACCCCTTGCAGAGTTTGTTTGGGCCCTTGTAGGCTCCACGAAACCATATGAAACCTATATCTTTCAGGAAAAGTCTAATTTAACTAAGTTATGTTTGAAATATTTAATGGTTGAAAAGTTGAAACCCCCATTTACTTGATATGAATCCCATTTACCCTCCAGTGATCAAACATGTCACTGGAAAATCTCTCATTGATAGATGATTTTTTCATTCGAACCTCCATTTATGGAGGACGTTCTATTGCCATGTTTGATTACCAGAGGGATCCAGAGATCATTTTTTGAAAGGTCTGGAGATTGCAACACACGGCATTCGCAGGCGTCGTTGGAACTCTCTGCCGCCATTCACCAAATTGGTTTCTCCATCTGCAGATATTCTAGAGTCCCCATCCACCCTCGATGAATCTCTATTGTTTCTTTATAAGTCAACTCAGTTAATATACTACTCATATAGCTGAGTGATGTAAACCAAACAATACCCCATCCCAATTGAGGTTTATTGTTGGGTATACACCGTGCTCCGGGATTTTCTGTAAAATGATTCTTCTTGTGGCATTGGGTTTACCACATGATCTTACATAACCTACCACGTCACCCCCCCTTGATGTGAGTTTGTTGATAACCCTAATCTGAGTAGTTCAACGTACCTAATATCAACCATCGAACTTGCCTAATTCAACGTAGCAAACACCCCCTATTTTGCGTGGTGAATTCATTCACTGTTTATGCTTAAAACACACTTTTCGCTTCTTCCAATACCATTGTTCAGTGTCTTTTTGGACAATGTTTACTGCCAGTAACCCCAATTCGGGTCGGTCAAATCACCATTTTTTCTTGCATAATTTGCATCTCTACATCACAGCTTTTCTTGGTGAACTCACATTCAATCACCATGGTTCTTGCGACAAACATCAGCATGTTTCCGGGTGACTTCCTGCCATGCGCCGCGATGGGCGCCTCGCCAGGCATCCTCGGAAGGCCCCTGTGGCAGCGCTGAACGGAGCCCCGCACAGGCTGCAGGCGCGAAGATGTTGCTCTTGTCGAGGCTAAAGTCCACCTGTTTGGATCACCAAAAAACGAAAAAATGGGAGAAATCTGGGGAAATTGAGCCAAAACTCTTGGAAAATTGGGAATTGAACCAGTCAAAATCTGGATTTGAGCAACAGAAAAACACTGATGTTACCGCTCAAAATGGTGATTTGTAGTTGACTTATGGCGCTTTACCGACCAAATGATTGGCTAACATGTCTGTATAACCAACAAAAATTTGCCGATTCGATCCGTAGCAATGAGGATTTGAAACCAACAATGGAGCCATGCAGCCACCAAAAATGATGGTTGTCAATTGATGATGTGTTTCTGTAGTTTATTTTGCTACAAGAACTACAGTACATATAGATACATTTTTGGGATTTATAGTCGATATACATCTACTATTCAATGGGCTAAGAAGCATTCGTTCATGTTGATGTGAAGTAACTTTCTCATTAACAATCTAATAGAAAACTTGCCCAGAATGAGGGTACCCCAACCTCATGCTTGTTCAATACTACTATAGTCAAATTCCAAAGTTTTTGAATGTAAGAGTGTAGGAACCCACTGCCCCAACCCCAGTTCTCAATTGTGAGTTACGTATGCAGTACCTCTGATTCTTCAGAGAAAAGATGAACTGATTACCCTCTGGTAATTTAACATAGCTATTGAAAATGACCATTTATAGTGGATTTTCCCTTTAAAAATGGTGATTTTCAATAGCTACGTTAAATTACCAGAGGGTAACCCAATAGACAGCATCAACACTGCCCCGCCCCACGACTACCCCAGCACCCACCGTCCCCCCGTTGTGCCGTTGCGCCTTTCGCACCACGGCCGTTTCGGCCGCCGCCTTTGCCGGCGCCGCCTCCGCGGCGGGCGCCGGCGGCTTCGCCGCGAACTTCTGGCGCCGCCGCTCGCGACGCTGGCGTTTCTGGTGCTCCCAGTTCCTCGATGGGAGGAGTAGATGGTGACCTGGTGACCTATGGTGACCCCTTGGAAATAGCGATGTTTTGATCCAACTTTGGTGAACTAAAATGTGATATAACAGCTAACATAACCATGAAACAGCTCACATGGGATTTTAGCTGGAGATATCGGTATAGCACCCTAGAAATTGAAACGGCGCTTTTTGTGGAGCCACAAAAAGCACCGTGAAATGGGGAGGGGAATCTGCGTTGCGACAGAATGGCGAGTGGCTATGCCCACTATAGATGGGACTAAATCGCTTCACCTAATAACAGATAGGGGATCACCCAAAGATCGTGACCTAGTCACCACGAGGCGCTGGTTCTGTGTTTTACAAGTCCAAGTCAGCGCCATACCTTTTTCTACCTGCTTTTCCAGGGAAAATGTCGATCATCCAAAACAAAATACCTGGTAAACGTTTATGGAAAATCCATCCATTTTTTCAATAGCTGGCTATTTTTCAACTATTTCGACGCCATTTTCAACAGCTTTTTGTTTACCAGAGGCTACCCTCTGGTAATTTAACATGGCTATTGAAAATGGCCATTTATAGTGGATTTTCCCATTAAAAATGGTGACTTTCCATAGCTATGTTAGTTTAGCAGAGGGTACCCAAGAAAAACATCGGCCGCTCCATAGCCCTCTGGAAGACGAGTTGCTGTTGAAGCTGACGCCAGCGTTGCTGGATCTCCCGAGTCGACCTGCGAACATTGCGAGGTTAGAAAATTTGGACCAACATAAATTGGGAAAAAAATATAAAATGCAGGGATTTCTATGAAAATATATGAAATATCTATGAAAATGAGATGAGATTCAGATTTATAGATGGAGACTTTGAGATTTTGAGATTGGAGCTTTGAGATGGATATGCAAACTCCTCTGCACACATTTTGCCAATTGTTGATATGGAAATGTGCATGGATCTCTGGGGACTTCAATTGGGTGAATCCTCCAGAAGGGCGTGTCTCAAAACGGCTGGATATATGTTATATATTGTTATATACTCCAGTTTGCATGGCCATCCACTTTGAGAAATCCCAGATGGGTAGCCTGCAGACGATTCCCGTTCCGACAGGTGGACCAAAAATGGATCGAGATGGAGTTGGTATCACTAATTGAATTTCCAACATCCAGCACGTGGCTTGTATCTCTGCGTATGTACATATATGTACCGTGCATATATATATATATACATATATATACATATATATATACACACATACACATCCCCATACACATACATATACATGTGTAATTATATATATATGTATATATATATATGCAAACAAAAACACCTGCACTTGGATGCAAGACGCCATCCACAAAATATGACATCAACTTGAAAAACCTTGGATATACTTTCGGTTCGATTTCGGGATGTGTGTACTCTGAAAACAAGACATCCCAAAACCAGATGGAGAAAATACAGGTTAAACAGGTGCCTCTACTGTAAGTCTGAAGGCTACAAAAAACACCGAAGTCCTAGTCACCCCACCGTTCAATGAAGATCTATCCAGGTGCAAAAGTTCCACATCTTCATCCAACATCCCAACGAAGAAAAAAAACATAAAAAAACATTGGCTGCATTGGCTTCTCATCGTTTTAATGTTTCAGTCATCAATGGAAATATCATGGAAATATCGTGGAAATATCATGGAAATATCATGGGAATATCATGGGAATATCAAGATGCTTCTCCAACAAAATCCAGGACTTCAGTCATCTTCCCCCCCCCTTTCCCTGTTGGCGCCTTCCTGCCACCTCCGGCGCCGGGCCCTCCATGGCAGCCGCGGCGTCCAGGCCGCTCCGCTGGAGGTCATCTTTCCGGGTGCCCAGCCACTTGGAAATCAGGTCGTCTTTCCGGGCCGAGATCACGTCCTTTTCGGAAACCCAGTGATGGCCCAGTGATAGCCCATCCTGGGGAAAACCACTTTAAAAAATATCCCGGGTATCCCCAATATATGAAAGATCATGGAATATCCCCACTGAGAAAAAGCCTCTAGGAAACGTTTACATAGCGAACTGGAAAACCACCATCTAGCTAAATCAACGCACTAAATGTGCCATTTTCAATAGTTATGTGGTAACCCACGATTTTCTATGTTTAATTGCCACGGCTTAGGTGCTATGTTGGATTGGAGGTGGACCTTTTCTGAAGTGGAAGATCCGCAGGCTCCTATGAATCTCGATCAGCCAGTGGCGATATCAAGGCCCCTGTAATCCTCACCATGTCACATTACTTCACGCCCTCGGAATCCCTCACAAAAAATCGTCTCCGAGCTTCAAAGGACCGCGGAGTCTGCACCGAGCCGCTTGCTTTGGCCTCAGAAGCCAGGGCTGAAAAAACGTTGGATGAGCTGTTTCTGGTCATAAAAAACATAGCCTATGGAAGCCATGGCCCATTGAAATAGATGATAAAGATGATGATTTACCGTTCTTAAACATGGTGATGTCAGAAGGTTTTGAAAGGGCCATGGAAACATGGGTATATGAAACATAGGATGGGCCTCGGTTTGGGGAGGGTTGGCCAGGAACCAAGGGCGCCAGGGCGTAATGATGTCATAGCCTTTGGTCATTGAAGTTAGCTATTGAAAATGACCCATTTATAGTTGATTTACCGAACTTAAAGTTGGTCTTTTCCATAGCTATGTTAGTTTACCAGAGAGTAATGTCTCAGAATCTACTCCAAACTCAGTTTCTCGCAGTTCGGTTGTCAAGACCCGTCTCTGACCTGATACCAACTAATTTGCAGCTGTCTTAACTTTGAATTGGCCATTAGCCATGGCTTCAGACGTGTGTATCAAACATACCAAGATAGATTAGCGATGGCTTTGGGGCAACCAACGCAACCACTTTCTGACCCGAAGCCACAGATGCATCACATCAATAGATGGTCAGAAAGTGGGCCAGCAACAAGCACAAAGATCTTCCCATCCCAGTGATCTTTTTTTTCTAGGCACCCACAAAAACCCGACCATTTTTGAAGTCGACGTGTGGTTCCAGGTGTATATGTGTATATGTGTGTATATATCATTTCTTTCCCCGGAAAATGTAATTTCTGAAATACCACCCAAACGAAAACTGGTTCTTGGATCGATTCATCAATTGAGTTCAAGATTGGGACTCTCTAATTCAAAGTTGTAACCCTACCCAGCACTTTCCCTCACCTCCGTTCATCACCTAAATGAATGACAAGTACCACAACCCACCTAATACACAATGTGTTAATATACACCAATTCTGATCCACAATGCTAGATGACCACCTCCACTTGTCGATTAGAATTCTCCCCCACGTTGGATGATCATTGTTCAGTCGGTCACCATGAAATGCGATGTAACTGCGATGGTTTACTAACTAGTTCCTATCATCTTTGTTTAAAAAAAACTAGTTACAAAGTTACAAATCATACACCAATTGTAGTACTAGCATGCTCATGAAATGTCAAACCAAAATATGAAAACAGCCACAGATTCTATGCACCAATCATCGTACTAGTACATATATATATATATACATATATATATATATATGTGACAATATAAACCGTCTAAAACCATATTAAACCATATAGTATTAGTATATAGATAGTGTATATATATACTATATATAATATATACTATATATATGTATACACTATCTATATATATATAGTGTATATATGTATACACTATATAAGTATCATTCCCCATCTTCAGTCCTTTTCCAACCGTCCCCGGCTTTTCCGCCAAAGGCGCGTGGTCCCCGGCCGTCTTCTCGCCGCGCCAGCCGAGGCCCAGCCGTGGCGCCAGGCCGAACATCGTGCCGCGCTCCTCGTAGGGAAGGCCACCTGTGGGAAGCTCAACGATGTGCACAGATGGATCCATGGGGTTGATATATTAATAGCATAAATTCATGGTGGGTATATAATAGGTTGTATATATCTATAGTTTAATATAGATATCTATAGTATATATGAATAGTATTTAACTATAGTGGTATATAATAGTGGTATATAATAGGTATATAATAGGTTATATAGGTATATAATAGATGATAATTGGTATAAGAGATGAACCTATAAATTCATAGTGGTATATAATAGGTGGTATATTTCCCCAGTCCTTATGGATTATGATACCCTCTGGTTATTTGTCACATAGCCATGGAATAGAAAAAAGGTTGTATATATCTATAGATAGTTTAATATAGATTTCTATAGTATATAGTTTACTATTAAACTATTTTATATAGATATCTATAGTATATATTAATAGTATTTTAACTATAGGGGAATTATAATATACAAATAATAGAAACTGTATGCCCATGATATTGGATATGGATATAATGGGAATACATAATATTCATAATGGGAAGGTATAATGGGAAGGTATAATGGGAAGGTATAATGGGAAGGTATAATGCATGATTTATATATATATGGGGTATTATATTCATGATATGTAGATAGATAGATACTGTAGATATAATTTATAATGGGAAGGTATATTGGGAATATTAACCTGGATACTATGGATTGTTTTTTTGGCAAAAAAAAACAAACGGAAGCAACATTTGGATGGAAACAGAGAAAAACATGGTTAAAATCATGGTGAAAATCATGGGTCTATTCCAGTCGGACCTGGACCACTGGCTTTGGCATGCCATCCCACCTGGAGGCGTTGAGGCGAATGTGAAAGTTGGGAAGCAGCCAATTTTTATGTGACCACTGTGGTTCTTCATGGTAACTATGGTTAACTATGGTTAAAAATCCATAACTATGGTAACTATGGTTAATATTCATGAATCATCAAGGAAACCAATCCACTTGTGGACCATGTGTAGTTCGAGCTGCGTAAGTTCTTGCAGTGTTTTACCTGGTCATACTTTGGACATGTTGCATCCCTATTTGGAGGGCATGTTACTACCCTTCAACAGTAGCATGTGCTGGTCAACGTGCATCAACATGCTGGCAGGTGGTGGAAAAAATAGGTGGTCCAGTGGAATCAAAAATGCAGTATTTCCCCTCGGAAAACCTTCCAAATACTGTGTATATCTGGGTAAATTATAATATTTCACTAACCTGAATTGAGGCCATTTGGGGATGATTTCCCTTACTAACCATGATTCCAGTGAGGTCGTAGTGAGGTCGTTATAATTTACCCAGATATATATATATATATACATAATATAATATATATATATAACCAAGCTATGAATGAATGGTTATCTCCCCTTGACTAGTTGTTTTTATGTGTAACTCAGCTAATAAAGCAACACGTCAAAAAATCCCACGTTCCCTCTGGTAAACTAACATCATTGTGGTTTTTTTTACCATTTTCTAAAGGTAAACAAACTACAAACAATAGCTGTGTTAGTTTGAGAGTAAGTGCGGGTCAACTTTTTGAAGAGAACTGGTTGGGTGAAGCCTCAAAGAAGCCGCACCTGATGCTGCTCTGTCTCAGGCCACATCAGTTGTTCATTGGGGGCCCTCAATTTTGCTGCCTCGGGGATCCGGTAGGAAAGGTACCCTCCAGTTCACAAAAAAAGTAATTGGGATTTAGGGACATCTCCAAAAAAATGTGGATCCCCATGAGTGAAATTTCTAGCCATCTAACTTGGATTGCCCAAACCCAGGTTGAAGGTCATCAGTTCATTCCAATTGAATGCACTGCCATTTTTAGAAAAGTTTAAGGAAAAAAACAGTTTTTTTTATGCCCACCCTGTGTTTCAAATCTGAATCATCCCGTGTTGGTTTTACGAGACGTCTGGAAAGGGCCCCCACGATTTGCTGATCATCAATCCCTTCAGTATCCTGGATGGAAAATCCACATGGGATGCGGTCGATGTTATCATCACTTTCCCAATTAGAGAACACCCCGTCTTTGTCATAATATTGTTGGAACTAATATCCCATAAAATGTCCAATTAAAAAATATAATGGATAAATATCCCGATGGACCTTTGTCTAAATCTCATTATCGCATAAAACATCCCGAATATATCCCCCGTATAGATATACGATATACATATTATAGTTGATTCTATGCTCCCAGTGTAGCTGCTCCAAATACGACTCAACCCAAAAAAATGTATATGATTTTACCCTACAATTCAATTTCCATACTGAATCAGGCTCCCAAAATATGGATGGTTCAATAAACCCATACTCTATAATCCATTACTATTTGACTATAGTTACTATAGTCAGTTATAGTTGCTTCATAAAAAAAAAAAAAAAACACGGCGGGGGGCGCGGGGGCGGGGGCGGGACGGGGGCCCGTGCCGCACAGACGGG
>Ga0126342_10018338_pt1 | contig 12006 bp, 7 predicted proteins | sample Cyp1metagenome_FD_92528 | JGI IMG/M metagenome (GOLD analysis project Ga0126342, IMG submission 92528) | Coral microbial communities from Lord Howe Island, Old Settlement Bay, Australia - Cyphastrea 1 metagenome | ecosystem: Host-associated > Invertebrates > Cnidaria > Coral ... | reverse complement strand
TTGCGAGAATCCCTGGCTGTTGCGAGAATCCCCCAATCAACCCGGAGAATTGCGAGAAATCTGAAAAATTGTTTCTTTTTTCGGGAGGAGTAACTATTCTTGCAATTTTGGCTATGTTGGTAGATATAGATAGAGATAGAGATAGATAGAAAGATAGATAGATAGATAGATAGATAGATTGGATGGATGAATGGATGGATGGATGGATAGATAGATAGTTTGGTTGGGGTTAGGGCAGGTTAAGATACATAAAGAGGTTACGTTAAACTCGAGTAAACTAGACTAGGCTAGACTAAATTATTTGTTGTACGCTTTCATTTGACTGCATACATATATCTCCTATACATATAATCCAAAAGAGTTTTTTTCTTTTCAATGCATAGAGTATTCCCACATATATACATATATATATATACATATATATGGCTGGTGGTTTGGAACATCAATTTTCTGACTTTCCATTCAGTTGGGAGATCTTCATCATCCCAAGTGACGAAGTCCATGATTTTTCAGCCTCGAGGACCTGCACTCCTTGAGTGCCTTGGTGCATTTCATGCTCCTCGAGAAGCTGGACTTCATCTCTCCCGAGGCGCCCCCGGAACCTCGAAAATCGGGGAAAATCATAGGAACGCCTAGGGAACTCTAGGAATTTTCGTGAGAAGATCTAAGAAAAACACGGGAAAATCTAGGTAAAACCATGGGAAAGAGGAGGAACATGATAAGAAAATCATGGTGAAATTGATGAAATACATACTGTGAATGGAGGTGTTCATGGGAGAATCATTGGAAAATATTGGACACCCATTGCAAATGTAGTTTTTACTTGATGCGACTACCACTTGTTTTTTAATCAACAACAAATCAACAAAAAATAGATTACTTGGGGACTTGGGGATTATGCACCTAAATGGATTGATTTAAGGGAAAATTCTTGCAAAGTGATGCCCTAGCTGTCTAGGGGAGATCTTTCACAGGTTTTTTGGGCGATTGGTTTTTGTTGGAATATGTTAAATATGTCACCCTGAAATTTGAGGGCTTTCCACCAAGAAGATGTCCGCGAATTTTGGGACCCCATGACTTCGCAAATCGGGCAGGACGGAAATGCCACCGTACTCAGCGATTTGCTGTAGCTTGGCAGGGGGAACGCCCGGCCAGGTGGTGTTGACCATTGTTGACCTATGTTACCAATACCAACTGGTGCAATATGTCGTAGCCATCCACAGTTTATAGATGTTTATAGCAGACATATCATTTCAGGGGTGGTTATGAACCAAGTTACAACTGGGGCGCCCGCACCGTGCGGCTTAATAGCTGTATATTTTGCCATAGAAAGCACGCGGAGGGAGTTGAAACATTGGAACGCAGTGCCATTGGCATGTGTTGTCTATTGTTATGTTTCAAACATGTTTGCACAGCTTGCACCTCTTTTTTTTGCATTATGCAGATAGTACATGCCATCGCCCCAACTAACATTGACATACATTGACCATAATGCCATAAGAATCACACAATTTTGGTGACGCCTTTATCAGACAACCTCAGGGTCACGTGATCCAGACTCCGCTTGTTACTGTGTAGAGCATCTTTGCTGAAGTTGGAAAGACGGCGATATTCATAGCTATGGAGCACCTCATTTTTATACTTTGACAAATATCACCGTTCAACTTGTCATTGCCCTTGCTGAGCACCTTACCAATGGACAAAGGTTGCAAATTATGGAAGCAGGGGGCTCAAGTGCGGAATGCATTTCCAAGCGCCACGAGTGAATCGGGATCAAGCCAGGGACAGGACTCAGGTTCTCAGGAACTTCGGAAGGCTGGAACAACACTGACTCTGACATCCACACAGAGGGAACGAACAGAGTGTGCAGCCTGTGCCAAAAAGAGTTGTGCACCAAGAGGACCAAACCTCCCAAGCAGTCGAAAATGCAGCCACCTACGCAGCCGGATCCTACCCTACCGCACTATTGCACACGGTGCAAATGCTTTAACGTGCTTTAACCTCTATCCCAGGACTTCCTGAAACTCAAAAGAAGCTGAGTTCCGTCAACGCAGCTGTGCGCTACTGCACTTTTCCGGACGGACTTACTGTTCCAACAATGGTTCTTTTAAGCTAAAGTTGCCGAGGCACTAAAGTTCTGAAATAAGAATCACAGAATTTCGGAAGAAGGATGAAGAAGCTACCCTCTGGTAAACTAACAGTTTGCTATGGAAAATCACAATTTTTAATCGGAAAACTCACCTATTTCTATGGCCATGGCTTCAATGTCGCCAACTGTTCGTCATTCGGCCGGGTAGTCTTCCGAGTCCCAAAACTCGCCCCATATGGACCATATGGACCATATAGTTATTGACTGCTTTCCAAGTATCTACCATGTACCATAGATTATCATAGATTAATGAAGCTTAAAGTTATTCACTTAAGTTGTGAAAAAGTATGAATTTCAGTGTATCAATTTGAAGCCTACCAAAAAAAACACCTATGCCATATTTACTATGGCCATAGTCATGGGATAAGTAGGGTTAATCCACTTATAACTTACAACTGGGGCCGGGGTTATAACATGTTATAACCCACTTACTAAGTGGGATGAGCCACCAAGTATTTGGTGAATTTCATCAATGATTTATGATTCTCATATGATTTATGATGTCCCTATTAAAGTTCAATTCAGGTTAGTGAAATATTATAATTTACCCACACCTATGTAATAAAAACACTATGGTGTAGGTCTACCATCAACCACGGCCAGGAAGGAGACGCCGGCCAATCTGACGGAGCCCTGCTTGACGGCCCTGGAGCTCATGAAGCGTCGCGGCGAAACGATGGGGATGGCTGACTTAAAGCTGTGAAAAAACATGAGAAACCCTAGGAAAACCCTAGGAAAACCATGTAAAACCCTAGAAAAGGTATAGGAAACCATGGAAAACCCATGGGAAAATAGTGATTGAACCAAGGAAAGTGGTGATTTTTCATGGGATGTATAGCTGATTTATGATAGCTAACTTGGTTGAAAGAACTATGGGGTTTATCAGTTTCCCGATGTTTATAACTAAGAATATATACATGGGTGAAACTAAACCAACAATTCAATCTGGGGAGCCCCAACTCAAGATACCGGTTGAAGTGTCAAATCCCATGTGATCTTCCATACATGTTTTGGGGTATGAACATTAGCCAGCTATTTGAAGAGCAGGGTGCCAGGTTTTGACTCGTACCCAAATCGTTCCCAAAAAGCATTTGGTTGCATTATTCTACAGTCATGTAGTAGTTATAAGTTATAACTGGTTAATGGGCTTATAGTGGATTATATATTCTATAAATGGGGTGACTTGGTACATATAACTGGTATTTCGGGCCATAACTCTAGTCATTTTAGTCGGTGCTTGGAGCTGGAAACCTCTGAAGTTTGAGAGTTTGAAGTCTGAATGATGAGAGTGAGAGTGGCAAAAAAAAACAGCAGAGACCACGTTTGGAATCTATGTTTTGAAGAGCTTGAGGCTGATATTCTGGCTCAGAGCCGCCCCGGATTGTCATAATCCATAGGGAAACGACGCTATGAAACAGTGATCCTGGAGGAATAGCTGTCCGACAGATCAGGGGCTTTTTAACCCTGAAGAAATCATCCATTTGCTCCCTGGGAATTTAAATACGTGTTTTTTTTTTGGCTCTCTGCATTCCTTTTTTTCTGGGTTGTAAGTATAGAAGGTATCCAATTGTTGTTGGTAGATACTGCTGTAAGTATACAAGATATTGGTGTGTTTATGCTCATTAATATGCCATTCAATCTGTCCGTAACTCATTTTCATGAGGGGGAAAAGATTCTGTTAATTTTGTAATGCTTTTTTGTTGAGCAGACCTGGCGATGGGAAATCAATATTGTATATAATTCACCATTCATTGGTCATTGACAAGCTAACTTGGTATGCTGTTGCTTTGATAACTGGGATTTATAGCCGCTGTTACTCAGCCGCTGCTACATGTGTTTTCAACCAACCATTTTATCTGAGGGGCCCACTGTCTAGGGCTTATTGAGGATCTGATAAAACAATTAAGCACCAATAGACGCTCATGAGGACAAATCTCAATAATTTCGGGGCTATACTCAAGGAGTATTTCAGGTACCTAAACGAAAGGTCAATGTAAGGTAAGGCCTAATTTTCATGGGATATCCCCACAAAATATCGCCTTGGATGGTAGAGTAGCTCCATTTTGGGGTCCTGAAATTGCCATTGATATTTATATTAGTATAATATATATCCCCTATGATACATCCATTCTTATCTCATGAAATCTTCCATTGATCTCCTACAATGTGAGGCCCCCCAGTGATGTTTGTTGGTTTAGATTCGCCCCAGTAACTAGTTCGTTATAAATACCATAAACCATAGTTATGCAGTTATAAGTTGGTTTAGATTCGCCCCAGTAACTATAGTTATAAAATGTTATAAATACTTATAAATACCATAAACCATAGTGACATTGTAGTTATTTGCACCAACTGAACGCTATCGTCGGCGGGGGCCTCACCATGTATGTTATCCAACCGAGGTTCGGACGTCTCGACGGTGAACCCTTCGAGGCTGGTCGGCCCTGAATCGGTATTCGAATGGTGGTTTTTCATGGTCACAGGGACATGGCCATGGCTGTTAGTTCTAAGTGGTTACCCTCTGGTAAACTGTCACATAACTATGGAAAATCACCATTTTAATGGAAAAATCCACTATAAATGGGCCATTTTCAATAGCTATGTAACAAATTACCATGAGGGCAGTTCTAACTGGTGATTTCTATGGAGTAAAACACATTCTATATATGGGGTGACCTCTGGGGGTTATAAGTATTTATAACTGTATTGCGGGCCATAACAGTAGGGTTTTTTCTAGGGTTTACTTAGATGTGTTCAATCACCAGCTCATTCTTAAATTTGCTGAATCCACTAGAAATGGGGAATCTACAGGGGGGATATGTTTTATTTTGGGGGGCTTCCTGAAGCACATATTTAAACAATGGCAACATCTGAGCCTAAGATAGTGACATATTACTTTTCTATCGTGTTGGGGCTTGCTTTCAGTGTCACAAAATTCCCGTGACCTAACTTGATGGTCATTACTGGAATGATGGGGATGATGGTAATGATGGGCACTACCCGGAATTATGATATATGATGATACGTCACCAACCAAGATGGCCTCACTTTTCATCTTATTGAAACATTACAAATTCAGCCAAATGTTGATAATATTTCGGTGGGAAACAACTTGGATTATATTTAAGATGCGTTGTCCATGCGAATGGTTGTAATGACAGCCATGAGGAGTTTGCGAGAACCAGCCATTGCAGATCCTAGGCCCTGAAAGCTGGGCTCAGTGTTAATGTTTGCTCCAAAAACCAGAAAAAAAAACAATGTCACTGTGGTTATACGTGTCTTTTACTAGTGGTTAATTATACGTGTCTTTTACTACAAACTAAACCCCAGTTATAGTGATTTCGCAATTTCAACCAAACATCGAACTATATCTAACGTTTTGGGGCCCTACCTTGTAACTATTGCTGTGGGCTTCACCGCAAGTCCCATGCGGCCTCGGGCTTTTCTCAGACCGCGCAACCGGAGAAGCCTTTCCCGGAGGATGTGAAGTGCCCCCGGCGCTGTGGCGAGAGGTCAATGCCATTTATGGACCATTTCGGGATGCTTCAAAAACATCTACCCTCTGGTAATTTGTTACATAGCTATTGAAAATTAACATTTATAGTGGATTTTCCCATTAAACATGGTGATGTTCCATAGTTATGTTAGTTTACCAGAGGGTAAAATCACCATCCATTTATGGTGATGGAATCGGGATGCTGCTAAAATTGGGTTTAGCAAATCATGATGGGGAGACTCGAGTTTCCCATGATTATCCACTCCGTGGTGAAGCACGAAATCCTTGGGTGTTTTTGGGTGTTTCAGAAACTGGTTGCTTTCATGTTTGTGTGCATGCTACATATGTATATATATATATATATATAAATTATACACATATACTCATCCCCAAAAAGGATAGGATAGACATGTTCTTTAAATTATTTATTCCTAGCCATGGGTACTGCCCTTTGCTCATTTGACAGGTCTTGAGCTGGAAAGCCACCATGTTTAAGAACGGTACATCATACTATCATTGAACTAAATGCGCCATCGATACATTTCGCAAAGCCTCAATGTACTGAGGATACAATGTGAGGCCCCCCAGTTGTAAGTTGGTTTATAAGCCCCAGTAACTATAGTTATAAATACCATAAACCATAGTTATTGTAGTTATAAACCAACTTAGCTATCTTGGGGGCCTCACAATGTAACTAATTAGTGGAATTTTCCTGATGGGACCCCCTGGCTGATTGGAGCCTCCATTCCCATACTACCATACGCCAGTACAACTCAACCGTCAGAAACCATGAGAAGATGGCGATCAATCCCTTCCCATTCATCATCCATCATCCTATTGATCATCCATTAACGTCCCTCTTTTAAATCTTGAAAAATCATCAAGCAAGTCGTCTCCAAACCTGGAAGTTAGCTTGCGTAAACATACAGAGATAGATGTGTGGTGCGCCAGTGGGAAAGCCCTAGGAAAATGACCTACATCCATAGTGGGTTTTCCACATCAACAGTATGCTGACTGGAGGTGAACTACCTTTCACTTAAGGACCATCCCAACAGTGACAACCTTCGGTGACAACTTCGTTGCGTCTGCGTCTGCGTCGCTAGGTACCCTGTTGCCGCCAACCTCTCGCAACCTGAAAGGGATGCCAAATGTGGGAAGTGCCTGGACAGCCACGGGATGAGAGTGTCAACCATCCACTGTGGATGGTTGCGTTTGCACCTGTTTGCACCACCATGGTTGGATGGTTGAGAGCCCTCATAATAATGGGCTGCATCAGAACTGGTAAACGTTTACGTTTGCAATGCAAACTGGTAGATCACCATGTTTAAGAACGGTTAACACAACTGTAAATCGGCCATTTTCTATAGCTATGTTAAATTACCAAAGGGTGCTAGTTAATAAGTTGTTTTGAATATGTATATATATATATGTGTATAATATATATATATATAAATAAATAAAATGGTTTATTATTGGTTGTAATGGTTTCTGATTGTTTATAATGGGTAAGACGGGGATTTCCATAGTAATGTTAAAATGTGAGTATAAGGCAATAATATATAAACCATCCCGAATTTGGACCATACATGGGTGGTATAAATTGTACAAGCCATCAAAATATGGTTGGTTTTTATTTTGTTTGACAAACATTAATGCCGCCTGTTTGTACTGGTTTATAATGATTGATTATTGTTTGCAATGGTGTTTGATGGTTTATAGTGGTCTAGTGTTTGTAACTATAGTGGTTGGTTATTGATTATAAATGTTCATAAATAGTGGTTTGTTATTATTCATACCGGTTTATCACGGTCTATAGCGGTTTGTGATCATGAAATTGTTGCAATGGTTAAGCATGGCTGATGGTACAAGCTGGCGCCCTGCAGTTGCGATCCCATTCTTTGATGCATTGAACGATATGCCATCCCCCAGTCATCACCATAGACGGGTGGTATGTTTACCATTCCCAAATGGGTAGTTTATGACATTTTAACCACAGTGTTTCATAGTTACCACCAGTTACCAACTGGTGGATTTAGCAACCATTCCCAGGTTCTGGCAAGGGTATGTTCGGGTACGGGAAATTCTGGCCACACCGCTATCGACAAGATCCAATTTGCAATCCAACTTGTTCCAAGTGGGTTGCGGCTACACGGCACCTTCAAACGAGCTGAGTGGGAGACTCCCACTCCACTCTTGCTGAGTCTGCCTGTCCAGTCAAAGCTTGGATTTCTGATGTGAGGAGAGGAATTTTAGCCTCACAGACCCTGGTCAAATGGTTGAACGCCACCGGAGTTGTGATTTTCTCCATGGTTCATCCACCATTTGGGGAATCGATAAGGAAATAAGTAAGATCTATTGGGGGACCTCTTAAGCAAATCCAAGTAAATCAAACTTGGAAATAATGCTGGCACTATTCGCCATGATCAATCATAATTCGTAGTTTGTCTATAAGGAAAGGGTAGGAAGGGTAGGAAATGTTGTCTACGACGGTCTCAAATCAGTTGAATTCGCCATGCAAGCACTCTAATGATGTATCTCACATGTCCAGTATATGTGATCATGTGTGTGATTTTTGAGTAATGGACATGTTCTTCTCACACGCTTTCTCCCTCTCAGCCTAAATGGCACGTCGCTACCTAAGACCTAAGCGTTTTTTGGGGTTTGAGGTCAGAACAAAATGAGACAGAACCCGTTGATGAATTAAACCACATGTCCCAGAGAAAAACACAAAACACCGGAGTATGAGAATTTACAGGTGAACTATGCTTACCCCTTGTGAATGGCAGGGTGCTATCTCAGCAGTTTTCAATTGAATCCATCAACCATCAAAGCCTGAGCGAGATACATGTCTACAAGGTGGGTTCCCCTCAGCTACAAGCTGCTAAACCCAGCCAACCAATTCGATTTTTTTCTAAGTATAGTTACAACATGTTATAACAACTATACTGTCTATTATATGTATAATATATATATATATACCCATCGAACTAGCTATTGTTACTATAGTTATACCATGTTTAACTACGAACTAAACCCCAGTGATCTGTGATTTCAACCAAGCTTCGCGAAGCTACAAAGGCACCAACCTCGACCGATCGCCGAGGTTGCTCCTTTGCCGCGTGATGTCTTTGGTGCCGATGAAACTTAGGTGGGAGCGGTCACTACCCGCGGAGCTGTTTTCGGTCCCAGTGGTCACTACCCGAAGCTGGTTATGGAAAACATGGCTATGGTATACCCTCTGGTAAACATACAAAAAGCTATCAAAAATGGCCCAGTCGAAATAGTGAGTTTTCCCATTGATAGCATGGTGATTTTCCATAGTTATGTAAACGTTTACCAGGCCGGGTAGATGACCCAATATTTAGAGCACGGATTTACAATGAATAGGAGACATTAGATGACCGATTTAGTGACTTAGTGTGATTTTTGATGATTGATTTACTGTTATTGGACCAGTTATTGGAAAAGCTATCATTTTCCATATAGCTACGTTAAATTACCAGAGGGTACTTCGTACCTTGGTTTTCGTTTGGCAAAGCTGTGAATGGGGTGTCATGGGACGAAAACTGTATTGGGAAATGCAGTTATGGCCCGAATTATACCAGTTATAAGTACTAACAAAACCCCATTAATTATAGAATGTATTAGAAATAAGCAATACATGGCCATAACTGTGGGTAATATGTTTTTCATGTTCTTCAATCTTACCCACAACTGTTTCCGGCAATAAAAAAAACAAGTGGGTTTGTTTCAGATCAACAAATTTGTCCCTCCAGAACCGGACTTACAATGCATAGGCAAAAGGCTGGTGAAAAATACCAGCCCAAGTCCTGTCAAATAAATTAACTATAGATATGTGTTGTGTTTTTCCTAATAAGACTGATTTTATTTAAACAAAAACAAGGTTAACAGGGGTTTGCAACAGATGGATCATATCCTACGTGCCAGTGATCAAAAGTTGGATGGTATTCCGTATGTGGATTAATATATGCTTAACGAGGGTGAAATGACCAAACACCATCAATTCCATTTAACTTAACCATTGCACATGTAATAATTATCAACTCTACTAAACCCAAGTCAATCACCAGCACAATGAATTGTTACTCGCAACTGAACGACTCTTGTCCCCACGCCCACTATTCACCACGAAAATCTCAGGAAAAATAACCACATGTGACAGCCGCCCTAAGTGGTTCCCTTGGCCCTGACCTTGGCCATGACGACTGGATCTCCGTGGTTCCCCGGTTCCAACGGTACAACTGGGGGATCTCCAAACCAGGCACGTGATGTGGGACAGCGACGTGGACTTCGACCTGGCTGCTTTCCACTCCTTGGTCCGGGCGCTGAAGCGTCGCTTGGTCCAAGTTGTCAAGGTCGGCGAACCAGGGGGGCCCCTTGGATCCCCTTGGTCTACCGAGTTCGTTCGAACTAAGGCCTAGCATGGCTCAGCAATCATCGTGATTTCAATGAGTTGTTAGAGATTACGTTGGCCCCAGCTTGCAACAAAAGGTGATTTCATTGGATGTCTAGCGAATTTTCATGAATTTTTGGTGGCCTGGGGCCTGGATCTTTGGCTTACTTTTCAGAACCTGGATCTGTCGAGTCTATGCTATGGTTCGCTGCTATGCTTGGCGTTAACCCATGGCGTTTTCCCATAGTTTTCTTATCCACCATCACTGGGGAATCTGATAGTATGGGTTTTATATATTTTTTTGGGGACCCCTGAAGCAAATCCAAGCATTGTCGTGAAATTGTCAGCAATTTGGGTAAACAAAAAGTTGGAATTCCACGGTTTTCCATACATTGTGAGGCCCCCAAGATAGCTAAGATAGGGAAAAAGGATCGGACGTGTGACATGAGTTGATGTGGCACATCACCGGAGACAGAGGCTTTTGCAGCTGGTTTGATGAACAAACACCCGCGGGGATTGCACCACGCGTGGATCATTGGCAAATCTGAAGATTTTGTTGGGAAGCAGGTGCATAATGAACACGGACAAAGTGAAATCCAACTATTGCAAAAAGCAAAGTTGAAACAAGAAGTTGCAGCATTGTTTCTTTTCCGGCGCTTGGTTTCGGTTCGGTGTTTCCCTTTTCTAGAATTTGACAATCTGGGTAATTATTTGCCATGAGTTCATCTAAGTTTTTGAAGCCAATTCAGAAGAATCAGAAGATCTACGTACGGACATAGTCGTCCAGAATCCGCCAGGGGTCCGACCACCCAATGAAATTGCGCGAAACAAATCAGACACCTTTTTTGGGTAATCCTGACAAGTATAGAGACTATATAAAGATTTTAAAAAAATCCTGAATTCTCAAGATTTCTCCACTACTTATCCATTATAGGCTTGACAATTGAATGTGTCCTAAAGATTTAGATTAGAAACCTCCCCAGATTATGGGAAACCGAGGCACCTTGAGACAGATGGTGGAGGGCATTTTGGCGCACGTCTTGTGGAAGGACCTCTCCAACGCGGCTCGCTGCAAAGATGCCCTGTGCGGTGGTAGAAGTTGAAGCAAAAAAGGGGAGCGTTAGCTGAGTTAACTAGCAGACATATGCAGACATGGTGTTTTAAGGAATCAACATTTGGAACTTTTCTAGAGTTTACCTAGAGTTACGCTTAGCTAAGTTGGTTGAAACAACTAGCTTAACGATTGGGGTCATAAGAGATATATGTATCGATGGAGGGGCTTGTAAACTTGCGGGGGGAAACTCAATGGGAAGACTTATCGTTATTGCCCGATAAAGCAAGTCCAAGAAAAAGTGGGAGTTCCAACCACATCATGCACGTATCACGCTACATCACGAATGAAATGGAAGTCATGTTGGATCAGTTTTGATTCTGAAGTGCTTCCCCTACTTTCCCCTACTTTCGCCATGATTTTAGTGACAAAATATCTTCGAATTGTGGTATTCCATGGATTTTCCATGGATTTTCGAATATATTTCTACCAGCTTCCAGCGCTGACGCCGTCACGCCGACAGCGCTCAGGTCAAGATTTTGCCCAAAGGCTTCATGTGCACCTCGCCCCTCAAGGCCCGTGGCACTGGTGATATCTGCTTTTGTTTCTCGTTGAAGAACGATTCGTTGGGTGAAAAAAAACACAGACATCCATGGATTTAAGCATGCAGGAACAATTGTGATTTAACCTTATGTCCACCTCTATAGCTTATTCTAATGTTTTTTAAACTTGAAAAAAAGCAAAAAAAAAAGGAAAACGCATGGAAAATCAAAAAGCAAAACTTCAAAACCAAAAAAAACAGGAAGCAAAATAAATGGGAAAAAAAGGAACGTCAAAAAGGGGGAAAAATGGGAAAAAAATGGACTTGTCCATTTGCATTTTTGTTGCTTTTTTTT
>Ga0126342_10018337_pt1 | contig 12007 bp, 10 predicted proteins | sample Cyp1metagenome_FD_92528 | JGI IMG/M metagenome (GOLD analysis project Ga0126342, IMG submission 92528) | Coral microbial communities from Lord Howe Island, Old Settlement Bay, Australia - Cyphastrea 1 metagenome | ecosystem: Host-associated > Invertebrates > Cnidaria > Coral ... | reverse complement strand
TGCAATACTTTTGACTGAGGTGCAATACTTCAAACTGACGTGCAATACTTCTAACTAACGGGCAATACTTCAAACTGACGTGCAATACTTCTAACTAGCGGGCAATACTTCTAACTGACGTGCAATACTTCTAACTAACGGGCAATACTTCTAACTGACCTGCAATACTTCTAACTAACGGGCAATACTTCAAACATACGTGCAATACTTCTAACTAACGGGCAATACTTCTGACTGCCGTGCAATGGGACAGGAAAAAACAGCATTACCTGCGGGTCCGCTAACAGCGCCGGTAGCTTAAACAACATTAAACAGCATTAAACATCATTAAGCATCATTAACATTAAACATCACTTAACATCATTTAACATGATTAAACATCATTTAACATCATTAAACATCACTTAACATCATTTAATATCATTAAACATCATTAAACAACATTAAACATCATTAAACATTGTTAAACATCACTAAACATCATTTAACATCATTAAACATCATTAAACATCACTTAACATCATTAAACATAATTAAACATCATTAAACATCATTAAACATCATTAAACATCATTAAACATCATTAAACATCATTTAACATCATTTAACATCATTTAACATCATTTAACATCATTAAACATCATTAAACATCATGAAACATCATTAAACATCATGAAACATCATTAAACATCATTAAACATCATTAAACATCATTAAACATCATTAAACATCACTTAACATCATTTAACATCATTAAACATCATTAAACATCATTAAACATCATTAAACATCATTAAACATCATTAAACCATTTTAGTACCCTATTTTAAGAAACCTCCAATTCTTGCAGATTGCTGAATTCACCCCTGGGATTGGTGGATTCACCGTCCAACAAAAAAGATGACCCTCTGGTGATTTCTTCAGAATAGATGATAAAATTGGCGAAATGGTGAAATCACCAAAGGGTTCTAGAAACCATGAAGAACTGGTGAAATCATGGTTTCTCAGAGGGTCATTAAATGGTGAAACCATGATGAAATGGTGAAACCATGATGATAAAAACCTAAAAACCTATAAACCTGGTGGATTTGATAACAGTTCGCAAGCCAAAAACAGGTTAGTTCATGGGATTTCATGGGTCCATTGGCCTAACCGCTATGGCTCCCCAGCTTTCATCGGATTGATCACCCTGGGAACTCGGAAACGCGCCATGGGCTCCCCATGGCTTGCTATTTTTGAATTCGCCCAAAGTCTCAGGTCACTCCCTCCGTTCACCGCTAGAAATCTTGATAATGATTATATCCCATAGATATTTCCATGATATTTCCATATATTTCCATGTTATTTCCATGATATGTCCATATATTGATGGTTAGCCATGTTACCGGTTGCTGATGTCCCATGTTCCATAGCAACACCCATGGACTTTCGCCATCGCCGGCCGCCGCCTGCAGCGGCACAGCTCGTAGCAGTTCAGGGTCCAAGGGCGTCTCCAGAGAGTCATCGGCCATGGCCGGCCGAAACCGCTGAGCCCATCTTTGCGGTGAAAGCTACAGAAATCTGATGGTATTTATCAACTGGCTGGTTAATAGTGGTTAATAGTGGTTAATAATGGTTAATAGTGGTTAATAGTGGTTAATGATGGAGAATCATATTGGCAATTGTTTACTGGTTGGTGGTTGGTATACCAAGCCCTCTGAAAAATGATGGAGTGAGTTCGTCAGTTGGGATGATTGTTCCCAAGATATGGAAAAGTAAAAAATGTTCCAAACCACCAATCAGTTTTGGTATTTATCATAGTTAACCATGACAATTGCCACTTTATGGATATATAATATATCTGGAGAAATTGTAGTAATTCACCCGCCTGAAACATGGTCCATTCAGGGATAATGATAGGTACTCTCACCAAGCCTCATGTACGTGACGTCATCATGAGGTCGCTGCAATTTATCCAGTTGCAGGGTGGTATCCAAATTCAATGTTCATTAATTACAATGTTTAATACCCTATGACTATAGATTTTAGATACTGAAATAGATGCTAGTATCACCAGGTAATTACCAGGTAAATAGATCAACAAATGGCCAATAATAGACATGATGTTTCTCTGGTATCTATCCATCAAATTCCAATCCATCCAAGGTTGACCTGGAATGTTGTGGAGGTATCACCGGCCAATTCTGCCAAAAAATCCACCAAATTAAATTGGAGAATCATTTGCTATTTACATAGTTTTAAGAGATTCTGCAAACAAGACTAAAGTGCGTTTCACCGGAAAAGAAATATATCTATAATACATCTATAATATATAGTATATATATATGTATATCTGTTTCAACCCATAGGTTCACTACAAACGCTCGCTGGCCAACGCTGGCCCACGCACCCCAGTCCGGTGACCCCCAACAAATATCAACAAATGGTGAAGATTTGCGGTTATAATATGTTATATATACAGTAACTTATAATTTATAACCATATGATACCATATGGTGGTTTCCATAAATGGTGGTATCCAAAATTGATGGTTTATAAGGGAAAATCCTATTGACATGGATGATTTAGGGGTACCCCCATTTCAGGAAACCTCCATATGCTTGTTGGTGGTTCATAAAGCCTTCGTCATAAACCATTCTTATTGTCAAGGCTTGTCATGGTCCCTATTGAGCTAGTGCAAGATCTCGCGTCAACAGGTATGAACCAGGAGCTTTGGAAGGAATATCATCCCGGCCAATTTGCATATTTTTTCCAATACGTTTTTTTTGCTGACAAACACAATCTTGATAAGTACTCGGAAAATGCCCATGATCAGGGAATCCACAAGAAAAAAACCATCCCCAAGTTGTGGCTTATTCAATTTCTGTAGAATTTCCCCATACTGCCCATACGGCCATGAGATCAGCAAACCCATGGGCAAACCCGCAAGTTCCTCACCTTCAGGGTGAGGTACCCGAAGGTCTGGTCATACCTGAGGTCGCTGCAATTGTACCTCGGAGCTCCGAGCTTCGCAGATGACTGGGGTGATTTCTTGGGGAACGAGAGGTTTTGGATGGGGTACCACTGTCGACGTTTCATGCGGAAAATATTTGAAAATATGATGTTCCCACACTAACAAATGCCCCGCGAACTGGAGACGAATCCGTATTTTTTAGATCTGCGACAGAGATTCGAGTTCATTCGAGCAAGAACATTGGTGACAATTAACTCAGGTGAATCTCCCAGCTACCTTTCAGTAAATTCATATGACGACCCTGGCAGTCATCGGGGTTGGAAGATTAGTTTCTACTAAAAATCTGTGATTTTCAGGGTAACAAACTGTTAATTTACGAGAGGCTATATCATTTCTGCAACTCGTGATTCCTGTTTGTAGACATTCGGCCGAGGGGTGTGACTCCTTCCCAGTAATGCAACACTAATTGGTTAATGGATGGCTATCTTCCGGTCAAATGGTAATAACAGGTTTTGACACATCCACATTTCAGCAACAATTCACTGTTCTATCTCTGGCTCTATTCTTGGTTGGGAATATAGATACCTCCAACCGCTAAGCTTACCGCTCCCTCTGTTCACCACCGGATAGCAAAACCGTCAAGCTTGGAGCTGCAGACTCAAAATTCAACTGAGCCAATCAAAAAAAGTATCCCATCTCAATTAAACTATTTCTATCATAATCCCCAAATTAAATCGTAGTATAACTCCCTATATTAACCTATCAATCATGACTCAAATTGTTCATGGAACTAACCTCAATTCGTAGTATGACTCCATATATCTGGGTAAATTATAATATTTCACTAACCTGAATTAAGGCCATTTGGGGATGATTTCCCTTATTAACCATGATTCCCAGTGAGGTCGCAGTGAGGTCGTTATAATTTACCCAGATAGGTGATGTTTTGTTCATGGCTCAACTCACCTCCCGTCGACATGCGAAAACGACTGCGCACGTCCGCTGGCCCTTGGGGCTCGTGTATTGCACCTTCCCCACCACCTTGGCAGATTGGAGGCGATCTGCCAAAAAATCGTATGAAACATAGACAAAGATCCTCCAAAAACGTGGAACATACCAAAGAGAAACATGTGGAGATATTAAATATGTACATATATATATATTGCCAAGGTCTATTATATAGAATAGTACAGCCCATATTCCAAAAAAAAATAATACATAACTTAAGAAAAATAGTTTTTAGTCCTGACCAGCTCTTCAATGCGACCTGGTGAGAATTTAGCAAAACCATTTAAGTACCCTCCCAGTAGTCTAGTGTTGGGAAGGTGTCTCCCTTCCCAAAAAACGGGGAATGAGTGGAAATGCACATGACCATGATTTTGAGGATTTTGATCCATCAAATGGAAGAAAGGTTCAAACACCCAAAATACTTCAAAATAAGCAAACCGTCTTCAAAACCTGCTTTCCTTTTTACTGGTTCCATAGGGTTTCCTATGGAACAAGTCCTCAATGTCCAAGTTCTCCACTCAGGTCATTCCCAACGCCGTGCCTCGTGCACTCGCTTGCCGTTCACCTTCCATGGCGGACCCAGTGGATCCGGCAAGGAGGAAGTCATCTCAATATGACATTTATGTCATCTACATGTACCACTTTGCGGATATGCCACACGGATATGCCTCAATAGAAATATTTACTTACAATCTTGTGTTATGTTGTACCCCCGATTCGTGTGGGGATACTAAATTTTGCGTCAAGTTTTCCCAAAATCATTCTGAATCAGTGTATTTGATGGGATGGATCGGTATTGTGGCAACGTTTTTTTCTGAGGCCGTTTTTTGTTCAGCATTTTTTAATTTATGTTTTTTCACTTTTGGATTGTTGTTCATTTTATTCAAAAATATGATTAATTATTGAATTTATACATACAAAAAAGTAAATATAATAGGATTCCTCATTGAATCCCAATTAATTAAAAAAAAGAACACCCAAAACAACACCGAAACAATTTTTCGGGGGGTAATCCATGAGCAACCCTGATCTTCAATAGTATGTCTGTCGTGGGGGTCCTCTATTGTGTACAGCCTTTTTTTGAAGTGTTTTTTTCCAAAATCCTTCTCTCCTTTCCTTTTCCTTTCCTTTGCTAAAGTGTTTCTCTTACTTTCTTAGCTCCATTCTTTTGGAATTCTAAAAATGTCTGATTTCTCAAAATATAGGATGCCTTATTAAAACCCAATGAAAAAACAACACCCAAACAATTTTTCAGGGGGTAATCCATGAGCAACCCTGATCTTCAATAGCATGTTTGTTGTGGGGGGTCCAGCTTTTTTTTGGAATGATTTTTTCCAAAATCCTTCTCTCCTTTCCTCTGCTATAGTTTTGTCTCTTAGTTAGTTCCATTCTCCTGGCATCCTCTCCTTGATTTCTATGGCGTTTCTATGGGATTTCTATGATATTCCTATTTGGAAATTCTTTGTAATTTCTATGCTATGGTGTTTCTATGATATTCTACGGTGTTTCTAAAGGTGTGTCTATGGTAGTTCTATGAGATTCCTATGTGGTTTCAAAAGGATGTCTACGGGATTTCCTTTGGATTCCCATGGGGTTTCGTTGGTATTTCTATGATATTTCTATGTGATTTCATTGGGATGTCCATGATATGTCTTTGGGATTTCTATGACATTTCTATGGGGTTACTATGGGCTTTCTATTGGGTTCCTGTGTGATTTCTCTGGGATTTCACAGGGATGTCTATGGGATTTCCATTCGATTTCTATCAGATTTCTATGGGATCTCTATGGTATTTCTATGATATGTTTATGGGATTTCTAAAGGGATGTCGGTGCTATTTCTATGGGATTCCTATGGGGGTTCAAAAGGATGTCTATGGGATTTCCATTGGATTCCTATGGGATTTCTATGATATTTCTATGGGGTTACTATGGGATGACAATTGAAAGTAAGTTGAAATCAATTGATCCAATATTATTCAGACCCTGGTCCTTAAAAAAATCACATTAAAGTGAAACCAAAATTTGTTTAGGGGGGGCCCTTACACTAATCAAGATCCGACATTATGTGTATATATATATATATATATATTTTGTGCTGTGTATATAAAGTGTATCTTGAATCTTTTCGATATATGGATTCATCACATACAGGATCATACAGGTTTTTGAAGATACCAATAAAAACCAATAAATAGCAAATGGATCAATCTCAGGAAGGATGTCCACATGTCTCTAAATTCTAGCGCATTGAGGGGGTATCGTTGCTCATTCCCCATACAATGCCTCGCTAAAAAGATCTGGTTTTCTTTCAGAATCCACACCTTTGGTTGCGGAAAATCCATCGGTTTTGCTGCTGCAAAATAGAACTGTGGCTTATAAATCCAAGTTCATGTTGATGAAATCGACTTTTCTTGCTGGTGAAATCTGATATGCGTGATTTTTACATTGCTGAAATCCCATTTTTGAGACAACTTGGAGCATGATTCCATGAATCGTAACTAGTTAACAACCCTGGTTGGTAAGTCCCTATGCTATGGGTCATTCCATGTGTAAATGGATTATAATATAACCCCATATAACAATGATATATAGCTCATATGAGGTAAATTGCATGATACTACCCACCATTTCTAGGAGCATCCCCCAAATTTCACCAGTTACTGCCTAACTCACTCAAAAAAGATACTCTTTGGTAATTAAACATGATGATTTACCGTGAAAAATGCTGATTTTCGTGTTCACAAACCGCTATATAAATCCGTAGACAAACAACCGGTACCTTCTTGAGGCGTGCGTTGATGCCCGGACACTTGGCCACCTACCAACAGCATGTGGAGAGATAACCATCAAACATAGGGATACATATATCACACACATAGAAATATACATTATATGCATTATATACACGTATACAGATAGACTGTATTGTACAGTATGTCAATGTATATGTATGTATATATATAATATACATATTAAACATACTATCATGAGCATAAAATGAACTCTCTCATTTAAGGCATGCTTTACATCTATATTTACTTCTCAACATCTATGACATAGAGTGGTGAAGAGCCTGAAATGGGGATACAACTAGTAAATATATGTATGACCAATATAATCTGGTTGTTGGTTTCAAATATCCAACACATGAGGGTGAGGGTGTAAGTAATGTATTCGGGGATAGAATCATGACTGGTATAATTATGTGCCAATACAGTAATTCTATGCTAAAACATGCTAGAACCACATTACAGCATGGGTTCTGAATTGAGAGGAATATAAATAACAACGAAACATGCATAACAATAGCACCAATACAGCAAATCAATCATAAGATTGGCAATGGTGACGAACATGTCGAGATAGATGTGATTAGGCGATTCGAAAACAACAAAAAAAGCAGTCGGAGACGAGATTAGTTGATCTGGTTCATGTGTTCAAACATCTTCAAACATGTTTTAACCCACCATACCCTCTGGTAATTTAACATAGCTATTGAAAATGGTCCATTTATAGTTGATTTACCTATTGAAGATGGTGATTTTCTATAGCTATGTAAACGTTTACCTCAGGGAAAAATTTGCAGTTACCAATCATAAATATCCCCAGATTGAGGATCTCCCATCCCCAGGTTCCCCAGGTCAATTTCTGCCACGAAACATGTCACTCATCCCCAACAATTGGACGAACAGAATGCCAAGGAGTGGTTAAAGAGTCAATAAAGCTCCAAGATTGAGGAAGGTTTTGTTCCAGAGTCGTTAACCACCATCAGCACCGTTATTGTTTTCATTTCTTGGGTGTCGTTCTAGTCCCAGTCGTCGGGATCAGCTTGACATGTGGCATTCGGTACACGCCCGTGAAATCAGGTTTTTTATGTTTTTTTGTTCCAGAGACGCTTTTGACCACAGCATGATGGGTACTGTCGTTACCTCAAAAAAACGAAACACACGAAAAAACGGAACATCGGTCCAGGATCTTGAACAATTTCCAGCTCTCCATGACTTTCGAACTTTTCGAAGCTTTCGAACGCGTGTTTTGAGCGGTCGTCGCCTTTCCGGTCACAACCATCTTGGCATTGGGCGAGCAAGGCAGCTCCACCTGGGCCCGTCCCAAAGTGTCCCAAAGTGTCCCAGAACGAGAGAAAACATGGCATAGAACATTAGAGTTGACATGGAAATAGATGGAACATATTTGATTGTTTTATGGAAATTGACATGAAAATACATGGAATATTGAGCAATGTGTTTAAAAGACTTTGGACATTAGTATGGAATTATGTACCAAAAAGTCCATGAAAACACATGGAACTACAGTGGTAATACTCTGGAAGTATTTACCCTCTGGTAATTTAACATAGCTATGGAAAGATCCACCATTTTTAATGGAAAAATCCACTATAAATGGCCATGTTCAATAGCTTTTTGTATGTTTACCAGAGGGTATATACTGTATACTTGGTGGTTCACATTAGTAAGTGAGTTGTAACCCCAGTTCATTCAGGGTAAAAAGGATTGATCCGGTAACCTGGGTGATAAGCCACTGAACCAGGGGTGAACCACCAAGTATTATTGTACAATGCAATTCAATCATGCACATTTATTGTGTTTTGTGATGTGATACGTTGTACGTAGTGAAGGCTCACTGGTTGGTGGTGAATCAATCTATTGCGATCAGTGCAGTGCAAGCAGGGCCAGAAACCAATATCGTCAAAATAGGTGGAGAGAGAAAGAGAGAGAGAGAGAGAGACTTGCACACAATAAGGAAAAAAAAACAGAACTCTAGTCTCACCTTGGATGGTGCATCTTTGCAGTGACTCCCATTTGATGGTCAACACCAAATTTTAGGATGCCATGATTGCATTTCACAATGGAATCCATCCACTGACTTGCTACTTGCGAGACCTGGCAATTCTTTGGGTTGATACCCAGCCAGCAAAAACAACAATGCATGAGATCTCAAACCCAACCCTTGAACAAAAATGGAGATTGATATTTTGACCGAAATTCAGCCAGGGTTGGACAATACATGATGACACCCATGAAATATGTGGCAATAAATCTAAAGAAATCATCATGCACGGTGACCGGACTTTGTGCCCCGCACGCGATCGACCGTTTTGGCACCCTTCCGAACAGCCTCGGGATTCTTCCCTCACAGAATGGAACAAATTTGAGGATGATTCCCCTTACCAACCATCAGTTTTTGGGGGAGTCATTCTGACGTTGTTGATTTAGGAACAACACTTGAAACTTGGAACATTTTGGCATCAATCATATAAATTCATATAATTCTATATCAATTGATTACAGTGATTATAATTACGAGCTAATGATAGCTAGTGCATTTTGAATATAGAATTGATAAATTGTTTATACCACTTTATATTCGGAAGTCACAACTGATTAGCAAATGGCAAATCAAGGTTTGGTAACGTTTCAAGGCTCACGGCAGAATGCTGATTATGAATGGCCACCGCATGTCACAACCAGGATGCAAGTGGTGGCCTGAACACCGCCTTCTGTAACATTAGTCCTTCAAAAACAAAAGTTATAGTAAGTATACACACATGTTATTTTTCATCACTGAGAGTTATGGTACACTTATACGGTGGTTTCAAAGGTACAAGTAGGTGCGGGACTTTTGTGCAATGTGCAGTTTGCATTGTTTTGCAAAATTCCATAAATCAAAAGTTTACCACACATACAACAAGTAAACATATATCATATACATAGTCAAACATACGTATATATAATACATATGAATAACAAATCTACATATATGATTCATACCTGGTAAGACATCATAAGACATGCATCTACAAATACAAACCGCAAAATATGACATAAATGTACATCTAGTGTCTCTTCTGTGGTTACATGTGGTTACACATCCTTCCATTCCACCAGTACCATCCGAGGCGCTGACGCGCCGAGGCTTGGAAGATTTGGTCGGCTTCTTCTTCTTCATGGCAACCTGGTGCTGGTCAGCCACCCCAAACCTTTGATCCATAGCCGTGGCATGCTCAAGCCATCCAAAACACCGGGGTTTCTTAAGGGAACCATAATCCCAAGAAGGGTAGCAAATAACCAGTGTTTGAAATCAACATATAACATATGTAGGAAAATGAATTTGTCATTATTTTTATCAAGAGTCTGGAAATTGCACAGTGTCATTCCAAAAGTGAGTGGGAACCCGCCTATCATTTGACGTGGGGGGTGTTTACATCAGCAAAAACGGGCTATGTTTATGTGAACATCAGATGATTCCGTTGGGTTTTTGATCCATAGCCATGTGGGTTTTTATATGGGAAAAGCCTGGAGTCATTTGCAATCACCTTGGGTGTTCCACGGTACCCTCTGGTAAACTAACATAACTATGGAGAATCACCATTTTCAATGGGTAAATCAACTATAAATGGCCATTTTCAATAGCTATGTTAAATTACCAGAGGGTAACTTCATGTTGAATCCCCATTGAGATCCCATTGAGATCTCCGGTCCACGCGATCTCAGGGCCTTCATCACCTTGTTGCTGGCCCGAGATGGCCGACTTCGAGGAACTGGCCTCGGCGACCGCTGATAGATATCCTCTTGGAATAGATGGCGTCTTTGAAGATCTTGGAAAAACATAGAAAAACCGATGATAGATTCAACTCTTCGTAAAGCCTTGGTAAATCCCAATTTCCATTGATCGAATAAACTCTCAGCATAGCTCAGCTTTAAAAAAAGGAAATATGTATCGATCTACAGCAATCAAAAAACAAGTTTAGTCGGTATGGTTCATTTATGAGTCTTACCACATTACCTACGATACTATGATTGGAGATACCATCAGCCAGACGATTTTTGTATGGCACACCTCCCTAGATTTGAGTGACTTTTGACAAGTAATGCATCTGGCACAGATTTCTTCTGCAACATGTTGAATGTGTCAGTCCCAGCTGCAGTCATGGTGGTTGTATCACCTTCAAAGCACTGGAGATTCCATGTTTTTTCCTAGTTGTTTTTTCACACTTGGAATGGCATCCAGCCGCTTACTATCCATGTTAGCCCTGGTAAGACCACTAACCATCCAGCTGTTTACTCCACTATCAGATTTATGGATGTGCATTCCCACCATCCGTCACTGTTTATATGCGAAACACATTGCTACGAGTTTGTATTGACCAAAATATTATACTCTTATAAATCATCAACTACAACTATAAATAGTTGTCCTGTTCTATTAGATAGGTGTGTATGTATATATATATGTCCATTTAGAACTATATAGTGTATATATATAGGATACCTCTATATATTATAAATCATCAAAAACAACTATATATACTCTAGTGATCCAATCCCATTCTGAGAGTATGGAGCTTCTAATTGTCCCGGGGAGAAAGAGTGGATCCCCAGGAGCATCTTCTCGGTCGGACGATGTAATGGGTGTATATAGTAACCCAACAAAAAATAGAAAGGTAATACATCACTACGTTAGTATAGTTTATTTTTTCTATCTCTTTTGGGAGTTTCTATATTCTCTATATATACATACATATATATATGTATGCATATATATATATACCACTATATGAGGTATTGACTTGAATGCCCATCCACCACGTTACTCAGACGCCCTCTGAGACCTCCAAACGTTTCAAGGCCTTCCGCGTCGTTGTTGGAGGGCCACGACAAGATCACCTGTCGTTGCCCAGAACGACGAAAAAGAGCAGGGGATTTCAACGGTGCCATGTTGAAATGGATTCATATGTATATATACAGTACATAGCTGGGGATATAATCGGAAAATTAATTAATCATGTATAAATATACATGAATACGGATAGCTCCACGTGTTGAAAGTGGATGTTATGTATTTATGTATTTATGTATTTATGTATTTATGTATGTATGTATGTATGTATGTATGTATGTGTGTATGTGTGTATGTATGTATGTATGTATGTATGTATGTATGTATGTGTATGTATGTGTATGTATGTGTATGTATGTGTATGTATGTGTATGTATGTGTATGTATGTGTATGTATGTGTATGTA
>Ga0126342_10018336_pt1 | contig 12007 bp, 17 predicted proteins | sample Cyp1metagenome_FD_92528 | JGI IMG/M metagenome (GOLD analysis project Ga0126342, IMG submission 92528) | Coral microbial communities from Lord Howe Island, Old Settlement Bay, Australia - Cyphastrea 1 metagenome | ecosystem: Host-associated > Invertebrates > Cnidaria > Coral ... | reverse complement strand
CTATAAAATGGGGACCAGGGTTAAAAAGAGCCCCCAAAAGTTACCCCAAAAAGTCCCTCTATAAAATGGGGACCTGGGTTGACCTTGCAACATGCCAAAAACACCAAAAAGTGCTTCGCATTTTATAGAGGGATAAAATAATGGGTTATCAGGGTACCCGGGTACCTCTGTTTTATAGAGGAAATTGCCAGGGGGATAATATATATCAATTACTTCCGAAACAGGAATTCCTTTTTCCCAGTTTCAGATACGCAGAAAATGTCGCTTTTAGAGAGCGAATCTACCCATTTACGACAACAAAAACCCAACAGGTTTCTGGCTAACATCAACCCACTACAAGGTGGTGCCCCATACTTCCCTAAGTTGATTTACCACTCCAGTTTCACGTTTAGGTTTAAGGTCGATGTATCTATAATTTTGATGAAATCTCACATCAAAATGGTGATTTTGGGGATGATTTACTATTCTTAAGTATTGCTTTAACCACATGAGTTACTATTAGAAACCAACAAAAACATCACTGGGGGTGCGCCCATCGTAGGAACAGGAAAAATGAGCACCTTTTTTCTTTCCAGGATTCCCGGCTTCCGCGAGGATATTCGCTCGCTCCTTCTGGTTCATAACTATGGTGAATGAAAAATGGTGAGATAATCCCATGGTTAATTGGTGATAAATAACCAATAATTAATGGGTTGATAAACCATAGTTTTAATCAAAACTAATGGGTGTTAAAAATGGTGATAAATAACTGATATGGTCAAGAAACTATGGTTAATGAGAAAAATGCTTAATAGTATAATCAAGATTAATCAAGGCTGTTAACTATGGTTAATGATGGATATACTTATGGGGGTATGTAATTGGACAATTTACAATCAGATATTCCCATATCACCCCTTCATGGTAAACAAACACCAAAAAACACCACCCGTTTCTGCGGTGTTGAAAAGATATAACAGGGGGGATGGGAGACCCGTAGCCTGACAGGAAAAACATCCGGGTGATATATGGGGTTTGTCTCAAGAATGGATGAACTATGATTAGCAAACATTTTTCTCATTTTGCCTAGAAGTTGGCATTCTTGGGGGGTATGCCATATGCCAAAAAATCCCAAAGTTTTCCGCTGATATAGCCATACTTGTGGACATCTCCTAGAACTCTCCCGCTAACGGTAGTATGACCGTATGACTCCCCAAGATTTCCCATTCGCAAACAACTACTCTTCATACAGACTTTTCTAGGTTTACCCAGGATACACTCTGGATACACCCACCTGATTTGGCTGCTGATCTACGCTCTCGTCTTTTATGTATAGATGATTTACCTCTTAAAACATGGTGATTTTTCCAGTTCGCAAACTGTTAGATTACCAGGGTATAGGCCACTATATCCCTATAAAACCCCATTGTTGTTGGTGAAACCGCCTGTTGTTGTTGTTGTTGCTGTTGCTGCTGCTGCTGTTGTTGTTGTTGTTGTTGTCGTTGTCGTTGTTAAATTCCCAGAGGGTGCCACTCTTCCGAAAAAAACAAGACGAGGCCACCCGGACCAGCTCCTGTTCATCTGCCTGCTGATCCGAGTGCATCACGTCATACTCTTTGCGCCTTGCCAAGCAGAAAACCATAAATGAAGAAACACATGCCAGAAAATGAGGGTAATTCCCATTATGAGCACATTATATATGTAGTATATATATATATAATACATATAAATGCACATACATATATGTATGTGTGAATATTATTATATATTCACATGTTCACATTGCAAACCACACGAACTTGGATATTCCAATTAGTAGGTAATAATAATATCATAACCCAATGATACATCAGAGATACCCCAGTTATACTTGGCTTATCCACTTGTTTGCCATGAAAATAACCAATTTTCCCATCCTAGTAAAGCACATCTGGACCGTTCTTTCTTGAGCCACTGGCCTGGAATAGTTGCACGATGAAATTGTAGCCGGACAGCGCTTTTAGCGCTTTCTGCTCAGCTTCGAATTGCGCTATATCGCTGACAACCTTCTTTGCCCTTGGCTGGCCATCCAAACTGCAAAGGTAAACCGCGGCAAAGGCGCCGGAGCCAAGCAACTCTTCTTGCCGGAGCTTCTCTCCCGCTTCAGCAATCTCAGTCTGAGATGGGCAACCTGGATTAAATCTTCCGCTTTTTCGGCTGCATTAAGCGCTCTTATAGTGGTTGGTGTGTGTGTCGGTATCCCTACTATGGGTTATCAAAATCCCTACTAGTAGGCAGAAAAAACCCCTATATCAACCATTAAAACACGGCCGATTTGAAAAATGGCTCAGTCAACACAATGAAATTAAAAAACACCGTAACTGAACTATTCAGGATTTTTTAAAATATGATATGAAAAACCATAGTGACCGACTAACCCAAGTATATTGGCTTTATATTTTATATTATTATGGGTTTGATATGCTTTGAATACCCAATCAAATACCCAACTAAATCATGTCTACTGGCTGTGTAAACCATATCATATTAACACATGATCAAACCATATTAAAGCACCATTAAATCATATTAAAGCTATATTTCTTCAATGGCTCAATGGCTTTCACTTTGGGTCCCCTTGGTTCCAGTCACCACAGCACCACCACCACCACCACAGCGCCAGCAGAATCCAAGGGGCGAAGAAAGGCAGCTCACCAACTTCACCAACACTGCACCTGATGAGATTTTCAGCGTAGATTGTGGGATTTCATCGACATATGATGGTATATAATTAATGGGGATATCATGGGATGATCGTGGGATTTAATGGGCTTTGATGGGGATATAATACAGTAGTATACGTTGACAGATCAATGTGAAGAAAAGAATAGTATACGTAGGTCATTTTCCGAGCAGGAGTTTCCCATGGGTTTCTTACATCTACGTTAGTTTACCCTAAGGGCCCTAGGGTAACCAATAGCATTACTATTGCTATTGGGGGGTTTCCAATCCAGGGGGGATCCCCTTTATCGCTGGATGGTTTATTTCGTGGAAAATCCCATTTTAAAAAATGATTATTTTAGGATGAATGGGATTTTCCACGAAATAACCACCCATTTTAATCCCATGATCACTGGGGGTTTCGCTGCAAAACTTCATCATTTTAGGCACCCCCCATATTTGGGTATAACTTGTGGGCCCACAGGACGGGATTAATTCTTTTCCAGGATATTTTAACAGTTCGCTATTGAAGCCATGGCACATATAGAAATCGTCGATTTACCTATGAAAAATGGTGGATCTTTCCATAATTCCATCGTATTTTCCAATGGTTTTCCCAAGTCTTCATCAATCATTCGCTGGACCCTGAGTTGAATCAAATGGATGGTGTCAGATTTTTCAGGTTCACTGGACCAACTGGAGCAACCACAAACTGAGGGGCCTTTTTCGGATTTTACAACACTTGGGAAGCATCTGATGCAGGGCCAATTCTTCATGTTTCCCTTCGTTCACTCTTGAAATTCTCATTGTATATTGTTCTCTCACAAACTGGGTATGTCTGGAAGCAGGGTCCCACAAAATCGAATGATTTCCGTCTGGTAAACTAACATAGCTATGAAAAGTCATCATTTGAAATAGGCAAATAAACTTGAATTTGCAGTTCAATAGCTGTGTTAAATATTGTCAAATTACCAGAAGCTTGTCATCATGCGCCCTTTCATGTGGTGATTTGGAAGCGGATCCTTTTTTTCAGCACCCACATATCATACAGGTGTCTGTCGTATACCCTCTGATAATTTAACATAGCTATTGAACATGGTCGTTGATAGTCGATTTACCTATTAAAGTTAATTATTTTCCATAGCAAGCTGTTGGTTTATCAGAGGGTATCCCTTTATTTCCCGGAAAAAAACACCGATCCAATCAAAGGTTTTGATAAACAACAGTTCCAATAACAGTTTCCAACGGTTTTGATTGTAGCAGCACTTAGGAGTATCTCAACCGTTTCAATTTTATTACTTGTAAGCTTGGCCACTGCATCTCCGTACACTTTCCTCACCTTGAAACTCCCAGGCATGTGAAAATATCCCATGAAATCAACATGACATCCCACTTTGCTATGGTTGTTTATATCTTCTGGTAAACTAACAGTTTGCGACATAGAAAATGGCCATAGAAATAGCTGATTTACCAATGAAAAATGGTGATTTTCCATAGTTATGGGACAGTTTACCAGAGGGTAGATTATGTTCAGCAACTCTATTTTTCTTGACACCAATCATTAGGATCCATTGGCTTAATCCAAAACCGCTAGCTGTTGGATAGTAAACCAATGCTATCCAAACACACAAAAAACACAGCATATACCCACATTCTTCATGCTGTTTACCATCATAAACCTAGCGTAGCTATGCCACGACATGTTTTAGCCGGCTTAGCCGTTGAAATCCTTAGTACATTATCCCTTAGTACATCCCCATTAAAGAAGGTGTAACTGAATCTCCCATTTATATCCCATTAAATCCCATTAATATTTCTACTTGAATAAACGGCATCAGTTAACTGAACTTCCCCAGTTTGCCAAGATGCAAAGGACCACGAAGAGAAAACCCGTTCCAGCGGCCAGGCCTTGTTTCAAGGGCAGGGATTTCTGCAGTTTCAGTAGGGTTTAACCAACTAAACATGGTAGTTTTAGCAAAGACTTTATGAAGGTTTATTATCCAACATGGTGGTTTAAACCATGGTTTACCAACAGGATTAGTTCTATGAAGATACAGCTCAAGTCAAACCCATCACGAACGATGGTTTTCATTGGGATATGCTGTAATGGGGATGTAATCGGGATATAATGGAGGAAATATGTTGTAGGAAGTATGTTTCAGTTTATATTAGAGGTCTTTCTTATGACCTTTCTCCTGCTCCTGTTTGCCTGGTTGATTGGTTCATTGAATTTCAATCGCCATCTGTAAAAGTTTCCATTGGATTATCCATAAATTAATGATGCACCCAGTGGCTGATGCATGTTTCGAAGCTGCTTGGCAGAGCAAACCCCACGCAGCTGGTCAGTAAGTGGGCTTCTCAACACATAGTCCAAATACGTGCATTTTTTGCATGGAATGATGCGGGTCATCCCAGAAATCCCATGGCCATTCCTTCTGGGCATGATTTGACCAAAAAGATCAACCTTTAGGGAAGCAGAAACGACGTGGCTCCAAGCAGCAAAAACTTGGGCTATCCGAAATGGGGATCCCAAACTGCAGTCTTCATTGAGAATCTCATGATCATTCAAAAAACTGGGATTTTCGGGGACGCGATTTTTAGTCAAATGGATATGTTACCAGTGCTTGTCTCGTCAGTGGGCGTATATCATGTTGTTGAGTATGTAAAGTATGTATGAGTGCGACTAAAAAACACCAAGAAACTCCACTGGAGAATCAACATCTATCTAATTTACATCGTTATTGTCAGTCCTAAAGTGGCCATCTTTGGGTATACACCATTTTCAGACAAAGCCATTTCGACTAACACACGCCATCAATCGGCCACTAGTCATGTCCGCTGTCAATGAGGTGCTCAATGATTCGATCCCATGGTGGGAAGATGTTCCGTGTCTTAGCTCTGCGGGATAGGGGGTATAGAAGATTTCTTGCTTAGATAATATCTTAAAAAATGTTATATCCCAGTCTGAGTCATTTCCATCAAAACCTCATTGTATTTATGAAACATCTTAAAATCACATTCATCTTGTCACGGAGCTTCTGCAGGAAGGCTGACGCTTCAGCAGACTTGGCCGGGTTGAATGACAATGCACCACAAATGAAATTCCAAGCATGTTCACTGGGAGCAAGTGCACTCATAAAGGCTTGTTCAGCAATGCATCTGTATAGTGCCAAACTCGATCTCGCAATCACATAAGACCCCGGAGGGAAATGCACGTATTCACAAAATGCTTTTGACATTGTGACCGCCTGTTGTGTCACACCATTGTAAAGCATTCTCCTCAATCTTGCGTGTCAATGAATTGGCCTCCAACGTTGTATGCTGAACGCCTTGATGCAAATCTAATGCCAAAGTCTGCATAGTCAGTCAATTCTCCCTGTTCCTCCAACGTTGCTGTAACTTTTGCAATGAGCTAGAATTCCAGCATTCTGAATGCAACTCGTTCCCCGCCCAAAAGCATCGGAGTTGCAGCATGGTACTGAAGGAAGATCAAAGTCTGGAACTCCGCCAGCATCTCTAAAGCCATAGAAGCTGTGATTCTGCTCAAGCTCCTGCCACAGATCAGAGTGGCAACTGTAGATGATGTATTTGCATCTTTTCTTCTTGCCACCACCATGTCTTGATGCTGCACGTTCGGATTGGCATTCATCGCACACACACGTGTGTTGCCAAGGAAAAGCTCAATGCTGTTCGAAGAGACATAATCTCATTGATGAAGTAGCACATTCACCTCTTCAACCACAAGTGGCCATCTCACCAAACAGCCCAAATGTAATTATTGGTTCTTGATATATCCTAACCTTATAGTTCCTACATTATCTCACTGTGCATCCGAAACGCCCATCCGAAACGGACGGCCTATCTGCAGCCGTTGCTGGGAGATCTCTTCGGGGGACAGCTGCACTGCAGGGCGTACCATCCTGACGCGTTCAGCGCGACCCGTGAAGCTGGGAGACCTGCCATTGAACGTATGGGAAAACCTGGGGAAACAGGGGGAAAGCATGGGAAAAAACCTGGGGAAACAGGTGGAACATATGGGAAAAACATGAAATCATCCCGAAATAGATGTAAACTGGGATACCAACACCATTTTTTGCAGTTTTGGAGTTTCTCTTCCGGAATCCCCATCGGTGTTCAACCTGGAACTGGTTGTACCCCACTATCCGATCAAATATACCCTAACATGGTTGACAAAGCCCTTTTCTTCAAATGCCTTAGCTTCACCATTAGCTTCTAGAAGATTCGTCATCATGCCCAAAGAAAGCTTGGAGCAATCTCATATTCTTAGGTTTATATCCTGCTAAATCCTGATTAAGCCATTTGCACACACATATATATATATATATATAAATAACTATAATTATATATTTCAACACTTAAGCCACTATTTGTGGTGGTAAAACCACCGTTTTGTTCTTTAGACACCAAAAAACACACGCAATTTACTCCCAAATATCTTCAATTTACCATCCCGCCTGGTGCTGTTCCTCAGCAGCCGCGCTGGAAGCTCCTGAGAGTGCGGGATTCTTGATGTTTTTTTGCCTTGGAAATCATGCAAAAACCTCTGGGAATTTAACAGGTTGCTCATCAAAGGTCAAAGGTGGACAATGAATCACCATGTTTAATATGGATTGATAAGGCTACGGAAAATCACAATGTTTTTGGAGATTAATCATCTATAAATCGGCTATTTCCTATGGCTATGTTTGATTTTCGGAGGGTAAACGGCGGGACTTCAAAACCAATCTTTCTTGGGCCTTCAAGAAGTGTTAACCACTTAACATATGAGGATATCATTTCATGCAATTGAAACATGATTTTCACCATCACACCACCATTTACCTTGGGGAAAACTAACATGAGAAATGATCTACAAATGCTATATCAACTTCCCAAACGAGTGTTTTGCCCTGTCTGGCTGACATGAATCCCATTGTATCCCACGCCATCCCAACAGATCCCACTCTGTTCCCGCCATATTTCGCATATCTATATTTGTGTTCACTAGCCCATATGCCCACGGTGCTGGAATATTTAGCTACATCTGGGCCGCTTTTAGGGCAAATGTAGGCACATATTCCAGCACCCTTGAGCATTTGGGTACGATTATCTAGGGAGGCGGCGGTGGAGCAAGTGGTTGCTGCTTTGAGGTTTGACCAGGTTGAGAACCATGAGAGCCTCTGCCACGGCGACGAGTACACGATGTTGGTTTGGCTGGTGAGGTTCCAGTACACCATGGCAATTCACCATCAAGGCTGGACGGAACTGCTTGTGCCGCCATAGGCACGACGTGCAGAAGTAGATCGTATCCACCCAAGGTTCGTCCTCAGCTTCTTTCGATGACAACTTGGTTCCTGTCGCGTCGACCAGCCTCAGGGGCTTGATGACGCACTCCCTGGCATCTGTTGCAATCTGAGGGAACAAGACATCCGTTGTATTCACGCAGAGCCAAATGTTCGACATGACGCGCTACAAGGTGGTGCCCCCCACAGTTATAAGTTGGTTTATAAACCCCATTAACTACTTCGATCTATCACCTATAAACCACATATATATATAGTTATGGTATGTATGGGTTCCAATAACCATAAATCAATAGCTATATTGATGGATATTGATGGATATTGATGGATATTGATGGATATGTGGTGTATAACCCCCTATAAACCATATAGTTATAACATGTTATAACTTATAGTTATTATTAACCCTTTGTTTTTTAAACCATATAGTTATCATATAAACCATAGTGAAGTTGGAGTTATGAACGGACCAACTTAGCCAACGATCAGCTCACGCACCACCGGCACCCCATCCCCAAACTCCTGGGCTTCCCAGACCACAACTTCCATGGTCGCACCTGGCCCACGTTTCCCACAAAGTTTTGGCAAGACGAAATTGGTATAGTGAGATATGACAGGTATAGAATTCATGGTGGGATATACCTCTTAGATCCCATTATATACCAGATTTCATGATGGGAATCTAATATAACAGGTATATATCCCACTCTATATCCCAGTATATAACAGGGATATAAGAGGTATATCTAAATCTCAGTATATAGGTATATATCTCTATTAAATCCATTGGTATTTCATTGATTTTGTGGGATAAACCAAGGGATTCAAAAGGATTTCATAGGGATATAGTGGGATAGTTCACCAAGAATTCAGTCTTGGGAATGATTTTGCCTTTTATCTGTTTGGTGGTTAATATATGGTTAATATATGGTTAATATATAGTTAATATATGGTTAATATACTGTTAATATATGATTAATATATGGTTATTGTATGGTTAATGATGGTTAATAATAATCTGCTTGGTGGTGTACCTACCCCTCTGAAAAATATGAAAGTCAGTTGGGGTTATTATTCCCATATATGGAAAACATGTTCCAAACCACCAGCCAGTTGTTGCAATCATAACGATGGTTTGATGGTGTTACAAATCAACTTAGCGATGAAGATCCATACTCTCCGGTAATTTGAGAAAGCTGCGGGCCAAATGGCAATGCGTATAGATGATTCACCTATAAAACATGCTGATTTCCATAGCTATATATGTTACATTACCAGAGCGTAAGCAAAACAGGGTTCAGAGGTCAGATTTAACCAACAGAAACATGATTTAATCCAAGATGAGTGAAACATACCGGGGCATACCCCAGGTACCTTTCCCCCCAAAAAAAGGTGAAATCTCTCCCATGATGTAAATCATTGTATATCATTATATCCCCAGCCCCCCAAAAAATGACTGGTTCTCCTGGACCCCTATCCGACTGCTCTCCCTATGCGATCAGTACACTCCCCCACATCCAGAAATCCCAGCCTTTAGCGATCAGGGTCAGGGGTCATGAAGCGCCGTGGGTTACGGATCTTCTGAAACGGTGGGCTCTGAAGCAGGTAGAAACGTTGGCAGCTTGAAACTTGGCGTTTGATCGAAGCCGAAGAAGTTAGAGTATTATAATAACTATAACCATATATGTATATATATAATGTGTATATATATATATGGGATGATCAAAATCTATTGATCATTGAAGTAGGATATGAGAAGATATTCCAAACTGTGGCTGATGGACCAAACTCCAAATTCTGGAGGCGTACTATTCTGAGGACTACTGTCCACACAGCTCACTAAGTCTGAAAAGCAGTGCGCAGCCTTGAAATCCTGTGTTGAGTTGCAAGTTATCTGGCGGAGGCTATGGCTTTCAACGAAGCATATGTGAAACCACTACTGTATATAACTCAGTTCATTGGTTCTGTACTCCTTGTCACCCATTTCGCTAATCACCACTCTAAAAATGGCGCCATTCTAAAATCCCGGAAGAGTAGGGATGAGAAATACGATTGCTAGTCGAAAAGTCGGAGACAAATGATTGTGCTTGATTATTCAAGTGTGTCATCACCGGCTTTTCACCATGACCCAGCCGGTTCCGAGGCAATTTTGAGCCAACACAAGGTGAGGCCTCCGATTAGAACTTGCTTTAAAAACCATTTCAGTATAGTACAGTATAGTTCTACTATGTTCTACTCCCCAGAAAGCCTAGTTAACCCTAGCTAACCATAGTGCGTCATTGTGCGTGAAAAGCTATCATAAACCGGGGCCCCCACCGTGCCCCCAGGTGGGTGTTTAAGCTTCCATGGATCACCTCATGGGAACTCATGGATGACTTAGCATTGAAACAACCACCAATGGCCATGACTCAGGAACCGATTGATTGGAGGTACCTACCATATATAAGGCCTATTTGTTAGGGCCATTTTTTAGGGAATATCCCCACAATTCATATGGCCTGAAATATGGTACGTTTACGTAGCTCCATTTTAGGATCTTTTTTAATTCCCATTGAAACCATGGTGACTGAGGATCCCCCTCGACTCAACAACCCCCTTTTCCGAAATCATTTTTTTGGGTGGGCTGAAGCCCACCGAATGTCTTGGGGAGGTCCGTCTCTGGTGGTTGAGGAAACACATGATATCTTAATCTATGGCCAGAAATGAGCCATGTCATAGTAACAACCACTAATAAATGCTAATCATTTTAATCTAAGAAACGCATTTTTAAGACATATATCATTGTAGCATTTAAAGTCAATTCGTCGTCCTAAGATGTGTAACTGATTAATTAACATATCATATGCCCACAAACATGAGATGAAGTTATGACCAAGGCCTGATCATGTTGATTGACTTGATAAGAACCACAATAGGTCATACCCTCAATGGATTGTTTTAAGCGGACATTTACAGGAAACCCCACATTCAATAGGACAAGTCGCCTGTAGATTTTCCCTTAAACCAATCCATTGATATCCAGTTTCATGATTCTGCTTGTGATAAATCATACCTCTTGGGGGGTTCTCTTTGAACCAGCTTCATCTCCCAACAAGTCAAGAAACGAACGCCAGCGTCTCGGATTTTGGTCATCTTAATTACCAAACTTTGATAACATGTCAACTATAGTTTCTGGCTAAATCAAACCTTGAAAACAACCAACAAGTCCTGGTGCAGTCCCCCAGTCCGCTATCTTTTGTCGGTTGCTGGCGGAAGATCTACCTACAGCAGGACCAGCAGAAAATTGGCTGCGTCGAAAACTGTACCAGTGACACGGGCGCACAGTGTCGGGATGTTGGCACTTCTCAAAGTGCGAACATCCAAAGTCGGCTGGATCTTCGAAAGGTTTGAATAACTAAGGCCAGTTTTATTGCTGATCACCCGAAATCATGATCTTTATTCCCATTTTTGTTTGGTTATAATGAAATAACAGCTCTATGGAGTTCTAAAATGATCTAACGCCCAAATCATCCACCTGAATCGGATTTTCCATGATAAACCAGCCGTTGGCCATCGGGGTACCCTTGTAGGAAACACCTCGTTCAACAGTTTCTAATTGGTGGTTGACCTACCCCCCTGAAAAATATGAGTTCGTCAGATTGGATCATCATCCCAACTATTGGGGAACATAAAAGCCATGTTCCAAACCACCAATCAGAATCACCATTAATTAATCACCATTAACCATTATTAGCCATTTTTAACCATTACCAGTAGTACCGCACAAGGCGGTGGCGGAAGTTTCAGAATAGGAAACCTATAGGAGAGCTTGGTTGTTGTGAATCCGGGATGGCAGAGCGAATCCACTGATTGATCGAAAGGTGGTTGGAGTTGTGTTTGCTGGAGTGGTTGCAATGGTTGCAGTGGTCAGCTCACCCACAACTGCTGGATGTAGTGTGATGTACTGCAACTGTAGTTGTAGTTGTAGCGTAGTGGAGTTGTAGTTGTGGTGTAATGTAATTAGTGTAGTGTAGTTGCAGTCATAT
>Ga0126342_10018335_pt1 | contig 12008 bp, 10 predicted proteins | sample Cyp1metagenome_FD_92528 | JGI IMG/M metagenome (GOLD analysis project Ga0126342, IMG submission 92528) | Coral microbial communities from Lord Howe Island, Old Settlement Bay, Australia - Cyphastrea 1 metagenome | ecosystem: Host-associated > Invertebrates > Cnidaria > Coral ... | reverse complement strand
TTTGACTAACTCTTTCTTTGACTAACTCTTTCCCTGACTAACTGTTTCTTTGACTAACTCTTTCTTTGACGAACTCTTTCTTTGACTAACTCTTTCTTTGACTAACTCTTTCTTTGACTAACTCTTTCTTTGACTAACTCTTTCTTTACATTCTAAAAGTCCGTAACACGGAAGTTTCTCCCACTAAACTTCCTTTGATCATATCACATCCCATTATTTGCATGGTATATTCGTAACTTATCGCATATCGATATTGTTGGGGGTAACACCCCTATGATACTGTTGGTCCAATTCCTGTATTCCATGTCCATGTTTGTTCCCTACTTTTGGCCCAATCCCATTAAGTAATTGCTATTGAAACCACAGCGTTGTTGTTTGATTAACGGCTAACTTTTGTTGTTGGTCACAACACAACGGTAATTTCATTGCTTCAATCATGTGCAGTCGCTCTTATTGTTGGTATACACAATTCAATCGGTTTACCCTCTGGTAATTTAACAGTTTGCTATTGAAAATCACCATTTTTAATGGGAAAATCCACTATTAATGGTCATTTTCAATAGCTTTTTGTATGTTTACCATAGAGTAACCCCATCAAAACCCCATCGCTAGTGCCATGGTCAAAACTCATGGACATCATCCCATGAAATCCATATGAAATCCATCACAACATCCATAAAAATCCATTGTATTCCCCTTACGTTGGTTGTATACACCATTATAATATATATATATATATATATTATATATATATTATAATATATATATATAATATATATAATATATATATACACAGTATATCCTCACTGTACCCCTATTGGTTTGTTAATGTTTGTTATAGATCCCTATTCTTGTTGGTTAAGTCCTTAAATCCCAGATATAACCAACAACCAACAAGAACAGGGATATATTGGGATGCAATGGGATATGATAAATCCCATTTGGGAAGTCCTAACCCAGAAGTCCTAACCCATCATATCTCATGAAGCAATAAGAACACCATTCAAAACCCATGATATTCCATTATAAACCTATCATCTTACCATATTATGGTAGCTTCATATGTCATTACCCCATCTCCGCCGGGAAAAACAAAAAGATATCCCATTCTATGCAGGCAAAAAAAAAATATCATTATCCAATTCAAAAATCATCAAAAAAACACATTTTCTCAGAGAAATCTGCATGGCGACCTGTTGTGCGACCTCGCTGCGACCCGAGCTTCATCCAAGGTCCGCTGTAGATTTCGTTCCAATGGACTGGGGGCGACAGGTGGCGCCTTGCAACGATGGTTTTGGGGGAGGAGTTCCTCGACCGGAGACGTTTAACCGTAACGGACAATGGTGGTTGAACAGCATTGAACCAGCAAAAATGTAGAGTGTAACAAGATCTAGCCAACCAAAATGGTGATGGAACCGTGATTTAAGCCTGAATAGCTGGAATGTGATGAAACATGGGGATTTATATGGGATTATCCATCAAAAACATGTTGATTTAGGTGATTTATAGTAACCACAATTGGGATTAATGTGGATTTAAAGTGTATGATTCAAGCAACATAGCTATGAGGATTCATAAGCAATATAATTGACCATGCTTTTCAGTGTCTATGAATCTGGGGTTGACATTACGGAATCGTTTCACAATCCAAACAATTGGTATTAGAATCAACTGAAATGCCGATATATCCAAACAGTGTGCCGGGTTGGAAATTGGCAAATAAGCTTCGATGGGGAAGAGTATGCAAAATATAAATATACAAAACCTACAAACAATCAAAAGTGCGGTTTCATTCAACAAGAAATGATCTACCCTCCAGTAAACCAACATAACTATGGAAAATCACATTTTTTTATGGGTAAATCCACTGTAAATGGCAATTTCATTAGCTTTTTATATGTTTACCAGAGGGTATCTGTTGGAATAGGTGAAGAACCCAGGTGTTTCAATGTCCAAACGTTTCCCACCGCTTGGCGCACTGGATCACAAGCTGGTGGCCCTGAGTTTCACACAAAAATACTTGGTAAAAAATACAAATAAAAAATCACACCAATAAATAAATAAATACATAAATATATATATATTTATAGTGGTTAATTGCACCTTTTCTATCGTTTGGTTACTGTACTGTATGTTACTGTAACAAAAAACACCTACCATCACAGCCATCACTAGCACTTAATGGTTGGGAAACTCGGTAGCTCCAACTTGGTCAGTTTGTCAAGCCCTCCTTAGTGAAAAAAAATCCCATTGCCAAATCAGATGTACTTGATAATATAGTGATTATCACGCTATCATCACTTCCCATTATTATCCACATAGCTATCTTACTTGGGAAACTCAGGTAGCTCCAACTGGCTCCCTGGCTGTACGAACTGGGCCATTTCTGGGATGATATTCCTTTGAGCTCCTTGTTGCTCCGCACCTCAACAAAGGTTTCGGCTGCAAGCGCCTTCAGCTGTTTTTGCCTTAGCTGTTTTAAAGGGGGTTTCAATGGTGCTACCCCAATAGCTGGAGAGTTTCTTTCATGGAACATCCAATTAGAATGGATGATTTGGGGGTACCCCTATTTCCGGACACCTCTAATATATATATATATTTATTTATATATACTGTATACAGAATATATCCAAAATATTCCCAAATCGTGATTCTAGGCCCCGAATTTTGCCCTTGATGTCAACCATCCATCAAATACAGTTCCTATTTGGGGTTGCTATGAACCATCACTTTTTTTGCTGGTCAATTCTCAGGGACAAGGTTCACTCAAAGTTTTTGTCAAAGCCACGTTCTTGGCTAACGTGAATCCTAATTTTGGGTTGGTCAAACGTGGTAACACCCACATTTGTTGGCTAACACATTATCTGGTTGGTGGTTGCAACCCCTCTGAAACATATTAGTCAGTTGGGATGATTATCCCCAATATATATAGAAAAATGAAAATGTTCCAAACCACCAACCAGTTATATATATTTATACGTACCTTTTTCACCCGCCTGAAATAAGGCCACCTTTCTGCGATTTGTTTTGTGGGATGATTCCGGATTTTTTGTCATCTGATGTCACAGTGAGGTCATCACAATCTATCCAAATACCCTCTGATCATTTAACATAGCTATGGACAATGGCCATAGAAATAGTTGATTTACCCAGCTATAAACTGGTGATTTTCCATAGCTATGTGACGAATAACCAGAGGGTATATCTCGAGTACCTCATGGTATCTCCAAGCATCCCAGATTTTGACCCATCAACGTCATCAACCATGCAGACGTATCTAGTCATTGGAATTTTACCAACTTGTCACTAGATTCTTAGATCCCACAACTAGATGCAATATGATACAATATATATATACGCTCACCAATATCAACGATACGATTATTGGTATACTCCCCATGAAACATCATGAAAGCAGTTTTTTTTATCCCTTACAATAGCAACTTGGTACAATAACCAATGGGGATTATACCCATAGGAGATCATAGGAGTAGCATAAAATTTCAAACAATCAATCAACATCAACAATAATCAGTAGAACAATCCTATTAATTAACGATTTAATATGGAGTTGATGTGTTAGCTAAGTTGGTTTCCAACTAATGTCTATGATCAACTGAGGATGTGAAACTGAGGATGACAAATTGTGATTTAATGGGATCAATCAAAATAAATGCTGGTTCATAATCAACTAAAATGGTAGATGATGAGAATTCTTGACCCAGACAGAAAAACGGTGAGTTGTTTATGGGCTAGACTGGGTAGACATATCTGAGTGAATAAAAAAATAATTCACTCATCTGAAAAGTTCGGCTATCTTGGGGATGATTTCCCTTAACCAAACCATGATTCCAGGGTTCGGTCGCAGTGAGGTCGTGATCAAATTTGAACCCGTCGCGCCTCTGAAGCTCGAGACTCTCCTCCAGCTGAGCGATGCCTTGTGTGGCTCTGCCCAGCAAACTGCCCAAGCTCACGTGGTTCCTCAGCACTGGGCGGGAAGCAAAGCTACTAAAAGATATGGAAAATCCATGGGAAATCCATGGAAAATCCAGAATCCATGGGAAATCCACGACAATCCATGGTTTCCGTGGTGATTCTTGCATGTTTACTCACAAGTAAACACCTTGGTAAGTTGGTGATGAAATGTTTGAGACATAGTGGTACAGCTATGATAGCTATGGCAGAACGAACACTGAGAATTTCGATGCTGATGTGATCATTCGGGATCATCCGAGAAGAGGGTAAGGATGTAAATCAACCAACATTCAGAAACCACCAAGCAGTTGTTGCAACATGCGCTTGGTTCATGAGAAACCATGTGAGAAACCATGTGGTTTTGTCTAAAATTTAGGGGACACCAAACTTTCATCGCTGGGATTTTTACTCGCAGGGTTGTGTCCACCAGTTTTGGGCAAAGCATGGCAAAGCCAAGGGGAGATTTTCACTAGTGTCTGAAACCATCATCTGATTTCTTGGCAGGTTCAACCGTTCAAACGTAAATTTTCTATGTTTTTGTTGTATATTCACAACATTTCACAAGATTCTGGGGACATTACATGGCATGGGGAAGGCTCGATTTCCTAACTACATCCCCATCTCAAACAGTGCTACTGAACTAGGGCCTAAGTTGCATCATGGAGGCGTCAGTGGTTTTTCCATCGTTTTCTTCCATCGTTTCATCGAAGAATCCCCATGGTTTTTCCAAGGAAAAAACATAGACCATCCATAAGAATGGTAAAGAATGGTTTCAAGTTGGGGATGGTGGATTCCCAGTTGCGAAATACCCACATGCGAGACAGATTGATGTTTCCACAGATTTTCCTGTGACACATTTAAGGTCAATCTTTCCATTTATATATACGTAGCAAACAACTCTCAAGCATGAAAAACTATGGAAACATATGGAATATATAAACATATGGTAATTAAACATAGATATGGATTACCATCTGGTTATTTAACATAGCCATAGAAAATCACAATTTTTAAGGTTAAATAACCAGAGGGTACCCATGATTTTCCATGGCTATCTTGGTTGTTTATCCAAGGTTGGGATATCAACTGCAGCGGAGTGACAGGAACTCGGCACTCAAACGCCTGGCACGTTGTTCTCGTGCCTAGGGGGGCGGAAAACCGACGGAGTTGGTGTCCCACCGGAAACGGCCGTGGCGGTCTATAGGGACTAACCCTCCAAAACAAGATGGAAAAATACGGGCGGTTTAGGTATGATGGTGATGCATGGTTTCCACCAAAATAAGGACTGAATTTCCAAGAAATTATGGTGTTTGGGGTCAAATGAGCCAACAAACCGCTGGAGATCCAGGTCTCGAACTGGTGCGGAATGGGAGAATCAGATGATCCCAGCAGTAAAACCCAGCAGTTTACCTAGATATCTTCCAATGAGATCCAATTGCCTTGACTAAACATACAAAAAAATGTGGAAACCTAGGGCTTTCCCCTTTGGAATCTACATCCATGGTGGGATTTTCAACAAAGTTTACCTCACTTGGATCTGCATCGCACGTTTCGTAAATGGAAGATCCCCACTGGATTATATCTTATCATACATATATATATATACAAAAATTGTGATATATATATATATCTATTGGGATTATATGGTTTACATATCATATATGGGATATGTACAGTTTTTTTTTACATATATACATATATATAAATATACATATATGTCTATATATAAGTCTATATACTGAATATATTTATAATTATGGGTTCTAAACCACTGGGCTGCACAAAAAAAAGTCCTCCAAGTTGCAAGTTCACCGCTGCCATCCTCCCCACCGTCGAAACGATCTCCCAGCCTGGCGGGCCACTGGCGGCACAAATCCCATCGAAATCGGGAGATCGTGACCCGGAGATCAGGTCTGGTAAGCTGCGTGAACACCGGCCTGGTAAACGTTAACAAAAAACGATGGAAAAGCACCAGTTTTAATGGGAAAAACTGGAAAATCACCAGTTTATAGCTGGGAAAATCGACTAGAACTTTCTAAATGGTTATTTTCAATAGCGAACTGTAACAAATTACCAGGGGGGAGTACCATATTTCTGAGCCTATTTTGCGGGTTATATCAGTTATATCCCCTGAAATTTAGCGAAAAATAGGTCTTATATATGGTAGGCACCTCCAATGAATCGGTTCCTGAAGTGGCCATTGATGAAATAAACCGGCAAAAAAGGGGATCCCCTATGACTATGGAAACCTTCATATGGAAAAAAAATACCTATTACATAGTTATGGAACAAAACACGTATTACATAGTTATACATAGTTACAGTACATCTTATGTTTTTTGTTTTTTCTTTTGTGTCTAGATGCAATCAAGTACTTGCAATTAATGTACATCTATCAACCAACTATATATATATGTTAACATCTGAAAAACGCAAAGCAACTCTGAAAGTGAAACTAAACATGGAAATTTTCCATCTCTAGATTAGTTTGCCTCAGCTGTGCCTCAGAGATAACATTATACCCATCAAGTACCAGGTGAACCCAAGAGCAGAGTCTCACAACTATACGCCTGGCAAATATGGTGCCTAGTATTGTTGGTTTACCCCGCCCAAATTCTTCGTTTTTGCTGATCAGTTAGTTACCTCGTTATTGTCAACCAAAGCCCTTCATCAAATGCCCAACATCCGTATCTTGGTATCAAAAGCCGTTTGAAAAACCCTTCTGTTCACCTCAAAATGATTGCCGCTGGGTATGAAATTGGATGAACATCCCCACAAACATGACGAATCGTATGTTTTTGACCCGTTCCTATTTCAAAATCTGGTTGAGAAGACACCTATCCCCATCAAATCCCCAAATAAGAAAACAAACACTGAAACAAAATGCATATAGTAAGCGTAAGCCCCAAATTTATATAGATAGAAAATCAACATGCCACTAAAATATCGTGGTAAATTCAAGCTTTTGATCATTTTGGGGACCGGTTACCATAGACATATCTATCATCTGGTTGTGCACGACGCCCACTTGAGGGAATACAAATACCATGGCCATAGCTCCGAAGCATACAACTTGAATCAACTTGATATAACATGAAGCTTTTCTATCTGTAGTTTCTATCTTTTTTTGGGGGATTAGTATAAACATAGGAGACTCCTAGAAAGAGTAGGACAGGAGATAATGTAGTCTTACTTCTATAAAACACTAAAAACAAATAAACATATCAAACTCATTCAACATCAAATCTCTTGAAAACATGATACAATGTTGTATTATTACATATTACCTATTACTATAATACTATACACATATTATAAACATAGTCGACGCCTCATCCATGTTGAGTTGAACATGCTCTTGAAAGCGCTTCTTCCTAAGCGCTTTCACCCGAGTGTCAGCATGATGTCGTCACCAACACTGCCTGTTTGGAGCGTGACCTGTACTCTCTGCAATCCTCTCCAAACCCTGTCAAGATTTTCGTTTTCAAGCTTCGTTTCCCAAGGAAAATGCAACAAACGTCCCGGTCTCCAAACCCCGTCCGAACAACGCCTGCGAGCACGTTCCAGCTCCACCGCCAGGTCGATGGGCAACTTGTCTGGGCGATGAATGATTCCATGTAATTCCCATGTAATATGTTATATAATGTTTATAGTAACGATAATAAGGATATTGTTTATACCAACTATCACAATAATTTACATAATAATGATATTTTCTAAGTCAAGTATGTAACATGGTTGTAAGTTTCATTGACTTATATTTGCATTGTTTAAGTTAGCATATAAGTTCATGAACGAATAATAAACCATATGGTTTACATAAACATTTTTTTTAGTTATATTAACATATCATATATAGTTCACACATGTTGCCATATCATTGTCTTATACAAGTTATCATATAAACAAAAACCATAAGAACCATATGTGATAGATATCGGGGATATTACATATGGTTTATATGGCTTCTATGTACATATATATAATGTTTATAAGAAAAAAACATATATCTATCAAATCTGGTTCTCATATGGTTCTTACATGATATCTTATATGCTTCTATGTTTCATAGAAATCATACAGTAATTGGGAACATATTTTCATGGGGATATGATGTTTCGCAGGGGTCGGTACCTGTCCGGACCAGGTCCTAATTTTCACATCACCCGACTAACAAGGGGATATAATCTCCAAGAAATACTAATGTCAACCCCGGATTAATAAACCCTGGTTTATTAATTAGGAGGGTACCCTTCCAATAGTCATTTCATATGATACTTTTTTATGGTACCCTCCCAATTAAACAATCGTTTGGGGTTTATTAATCCAGGGTTGACATTGCAGATGTCAGATGTGATGTTCAACATTTTCCAAAGAGGACATCAATCCCAAGCCCTGCGATAGCTAAGTTGACACTTAGCTAACTTGGTGAACTGATGGTCCTATGGGGAATATAACTGTAGTATTCATGAGGTTGACGAAATCAGAGGGAAAGTCACCAATTTTTCAGCTAACCTAGGACGGAGCGGAGCAACCAAACGAAGTTTCTACTGGTTGAAGCCATTTGGAACATCTGAGTTATTTGGACTCTTTTTCACTCCATAAACCTGGAATCCACATGGGGTATCATCCAAATCAACCAGTGCTGGGATCCAAAGAATGAGCTATTTCCATCCATTTCCCATGATGGCCCAGCGGTTTCAAAGCTGTTCACATCTGTTCACCATACTCCGCGGTGATGTGCAAAGAAGTTACGCCATTTCGGCCTGGAAACCAATAGAAACCACCAACAGATTATCAGATTACCATCTGGTAATTTAACATAACTATGGAAAATCACCATTTTCAATGGGTAAATCCATTATAAATGGTCATTTTCAATAGATATTTTGACATAACCGGAGGGTATCAGATTGGCATGGATTTCACCCACCTTCATCTCGCGCCATGACGAGAAGGTTTCGTTCAGCGACTGGCTGGTGCTACCGATTTTTTTTTTGGATTTCTACATGTAGAAAGTAATACATATGTTTTTCGAGCATGTATTAAAACACAAAAAACAGCTGATTTTTTCAATTAAAAATCAATTAAATACTTATACATACACTATCATACACTGTCACATAGATGTGTGGATCGTGGATCCCTCTGAACAATCTTTTCTATACAGGGCTTCTGTACCGCCCTGGGCTCTGAGTCTTGTCCCATCCCAATCATCCTAGCCCTTGAGCCCAACAGCAAAAAGCCGAAAAAAAACATCCTTCACTCATTTTTTCCGAGGTGAGGCACCCATTTATGATAGCTAATTTGATTGATTTGCTTTAGTTCATTAGGATATTAGGTGCATTCTAGGGTTTATGCTAGATATCTCCAAAGATTTCATGGCTTTAACCAACGAAAAAACATCACGGCCTCACCAAGACCAGGAAGCAAAACCATAAGACGCGAATAAGGATTCAATGTGGGCTTGCATCTCTTCCATTGCCCTCTGGTAAACTAACATAGCTATTGAAAATGGCCATTTATAGTTGATTTACCCATTGAAAATTGTGATTTTCTATAGTTATGTAAACGTTTACCAGAGGGTATGTTTGAGAAAAGACTAATAAACAACCGGTCAACCCGGGATTTTTCTGAATCCTCTTTGGCTACGGGCAGTTCCCAAAAATCGTGATCATCTGGTCCTAAAACTTTGACCATGCTTCTCTATGGTTTTCCTTTGAGCCCGAACCATAGATTTCCTGAACCATGCTAAGGAAGATTTTGCCTAGATTTATCTAACAAATCACCCATTCGCATAGGTAAACAAACCTGGACATGGATGGTATGATTTCGGTACCTTTGAGCACCGCGATTGAACATATAGTACCCATAGGATCCATGTATGGTATATATGCTAACATTTGAGGTATATTGATGGTAAATGTTGCCATATATAGCATACATGGATCCTATGGGGTATCATATAGTATGTACAGTGATGTAAATTGCTCAATGATAGCATGTGTAGCATGTGGAATTTCTTGAAAAAAGTTGGCCCAACGATTGTTGATCCAGGATGACGCCCGAGAAAAGATAGCCTTTTCCGCTGCAGGGCTTGCTCGGACGGCTCGTAGTCGGACGGACTGCTTTTTGCAGATTTCAAAGCGAGTGCTCGGACGGCTCGTAGTCGGACGGACTGCTTGTTGCAGATTTCAAAGTGAGTGGGGTTCACCATGTGACGGCAAGATTGCATAGACGCATGACACCTGGCACACTTCCTCTTGAAATGAATAGAAGCTGGGTATATATATATATATATCATCACATTTCCCAAATCAGAATTATAGTTATACACCTCATCTATCAACTTTCCAGCACTAAGATATAACAATTCCTTCTACTATCCCTGCGAATATCTACCAAGCTGCATTTGCAAGCTCTAGTGAGGTGGACAAGGCTTTTTGAGAGCTGATTTATGCTGACTTGCTGGGCATGTTTTCTGGAATTGAACAAGTGATCTTCCTCATACCATTCCACGAAATACTGGGTGGTGAATATGGGTATTATTCCTGATCTTGGTTAAGTCAGTTCACAAATACCATTCAAGCAGGTAGGATGACCCACTATTTCAAAACCAAACCCAGAAGCGGTATATTTACCACGGCACCGCTGTACAAGAAGCACGGAGTAAAACTTGTGGGCACCTGACTTTCCATTCCCGGGGACTCAATGATTACTGTAACAAAAAGTTCATTACCAATACACTGTAGGTGCTTACGTCATGTATCTTCATGGCAACGAGATATAACGAGATACTGAACGTCTCCATTAGCCATCATTAGCCTATCATCCAGAACACAATCAACCATAGTTGCTTGTCATTTCTTTAATTCTGACTCATCAGCCTTCCAGCCTTCCGTGTTTTCTTGCTATTCAACTGGGACACTTGATCCATCTTGATCCCAACATATCCCAACCTGCACGGGAAACCACCTCCTCCGCGTCCTAAATTGAAGATTATTCATTGAATATGAATGGTGGCTGGACATGGCTCAAGAGTAGATGAAGTAGTAAAAACATAAAACATCTTTCAACAAAATTGAAATACCTGGAAACAAACATAGCACTGGATCTTTTTTGAATTGCTATTTTGACGAAAAAATTGAGCCACTTAGGACCAAGCCACCAAACTTGGTCAAGTCTGTGCTGGGCCACTAGCGTGGCGTTATGCAGCGCCCAGTGCTCTCCGCGCCACAGGATTTCGAGGAGTTACCAGTGAGGCTTGTGCAATGTAGGAATTAGGATACATGGGGATATAAAATAGTGTAAAAAAATGGCAATAGTGAAAGATTCGAACAATTTGATTTGATTCATCCTGTTTTTGATTACTTAGTATTCATATCATGTTATAATGTGTTATATACATGGTTATGGATCAAAAACCTTGTACCCAAACGGAAACAACATGTACCAACAGTACTAGTAGGTTTTGGGTCCACTTCAGGGCAAAGGCGCCGCATCTTCGAGGCCTAGTGACACTCCATTCAGCTCTAAGTGGGTCACCTAAGCATGGAATGCCAGTCACGCTAGTCACGAGGCAAAAATCTTCTGACCGAGGGGAAAATATCATTGGTTTTCCCTGCGTCTTGATTTGGGTGTGTCTGAAAATAGTGTACCCCTAAACCCAATGGTTAATGATCATTATCCCTATTAAATGGCTATAATTGGGAATATACCCTATTTTCAGACAAACCCATTTCTCGAGAAATCGATGCGGTCTAAACCAGCTGTCAGCCACGATCTGTCAGGTAGAAATCTGCAAAGAGCCCGTTGTTGGGCGCCAAGATATTCAGGTCGCTCCAAACAACCCAGGTACAAGGGCTGGTAATGGCTGGGTAAATATAGAGCCAGCGGCAACTTTACAAACTGTTTAAGGTCCCATGTTTTGTCCGTGAACTCTGACAGTAAAAATGCAAATACTTGCAAATATGGTTCCTTGATCTGTTTCCTGTCTGGAAATTCAATACTTGTAGGATCTTGTAGGTTTCAAA
>Ga0126342_10018334_pt1 | contig 12008 bp, 14 predicted proteins | sample Cyp1metagenome_FD_92528 | JGI IMG/M metagenome (GOLD analysis project Ga0126342, IMG submission 92528) | Coral microbial communities from Lord Howe Island, Old Settlement Bay, Australia - Cyphastrea 1 metagenome | ecosystem: Host-associated > Invertebrates > Cnidaria > Coral ... | reverse complement strand
GGCCGAGGAATGCATGGTTTGCATGGGCGCGACGCAAGGGAGGTGGAAAAGCCACTGTCGTCGCGCCATTTGCAAAACTTGCTGCCGGCGCATCCTGTGCGAAAGACCGGAAGGGGCACAGACAAAGTTCTCCTGGTCTAAGGAAAGGATCCCCGGCTTTCCTGGCCGAAGGGCCAGGCGGCGCGTCGCAGTTTCGCTGGAGGACCTTGTGGCCACCGCGTGGCAGCACGCACAGTAGCTTCACGCATCTCAAATAAATGCAGCATGCCAAAAACACCATCGCCAATGGGTATTGGGTTTGTTCTTACAGTAATCATGAAAGGTAGCGGCAGCTACCTGAGTTCTCCGTGCTTCAGCACAATCATAGGGGGTATTTGGGGGCTAGTCCGGGCAAAACGTAGAATTCCAGGCGTTATGTATTAGATTTCAATTATAAGGGGGGGCAACATGGTCATGGGCTCAATTCCCGCGGGTGACGCGGTCACAGAGTCATGCATTGTGGAATCTTTCCGCGGCAAAGCATTTTGAGGCTGCAAGGATGATCATGGAAGAAAAAGGTGTTATAAATAAACTTTTCTTTTGTCTTGGAAACTTAGACCATATGAGGTAGACAAATTATATCCTCTTTCTTCCGCATCCAGTAAATTCCAAAACCTAAGCTACTGCAAAGGAACGAAGCATGTACACCTTATGTGTGCACACTATCAGATGGTACCGTCCTCAGCCCCCGCCTGTGCCGGCGAGTAAATGGTTTCCGACGCACGAAGAGGACGAAGATAAAAAAGAGAACGGGAGGTTGCGGGAGTGTGTTCCTTTCTTGTTTTTACACTAAATTGCTGATGCTAATTCTTTTTAAACAGCAGCATGCCTAATGCCTTTGTCAAAAAATCAGTGCCACCAGCCAAAAAATCAGAAAAAACTAAAGATAGTCAGTGGGGGGCGCGGTCATGGGGTCATGTATTGTGAAATCCGACCGCATCAAAGCATTTTGAGGCTGCAAGGCAGAGGGGTCAGAGTACAACTCATAATTTTTCCGCCTGCACTGCACTACCTTTCGCCCGCCTCTGCTTGCTCTCAAGTGCTGGATGCGGCACCGCATGTCAGCAATGTCGGATTTGGTTCCCTTCGTTGTGTTGGGCATGTTGGATCCCTGCTGTGAGTTCAAGTTAGAACATTTTTTCCATTGTTTTTGTTGTCGTCTTAAAGGTGTAGGTTCAGATCGTTTTTTGTTTTCATCTTCAAGTCAGCTCATTTCTGCATTTTTTTGGTTTTAGTTGGTTTTCGCGATCTCACTTGAAAAAATCCGGCAACATACTGGGCCTTCCAAGGCTCCAAGGCTGTGAGCCTGGGACTGATGGCCGGAATCAGATGGATTTAGAGAACGAAAAAATGAGCGTTCATGCCTGACCAAATATAGGAAACGCTGCGAGATGAAAAAATAATTCAGTTTCGACCTGAACTAATGAAGTTTCAGAAGGGAAAAATGAACTAAACTCATGGCCCACGTTTTTCCCATTGTTTGTTTTATCACGTTTTCATTTTGCAAATGCGGCCGGCATGAAAGTTCACTCTTTGGCAGATGGCAAATCAGAGATATCAGAAATGATGCTTTTCAATTTCGCAAGTTTGGCAAGTTTGTAAGTTCATTATTTTTTTGTGTTTTCGATTTTTTTCAAATCTGACAATCTGGCCAAATTGGAAATATTCACTTTTCAAAATACCAAGGCTCCAAACAACCATTTTCCTAAATGATAGCCAAAAAACAGAGCAAAAAGAACCAGAAAAAATGAAAACAAAATGAATTTTCATAACGAAACAAAAACCAAAATTGAATGAACAAAAAGTGTTTTGCAATAAATCAGAACCAAACCGATGCAAGAATTTGCAAGTTTGGCTAGTGAAGTCGTAGTCCATTGTGGCTAGCATAGTGGGCGCAGAGCTGGGTGTTCAATTCTCAGTATGTTCAGTTTTTCCCTTTGACGGGCGTTGCCCCCAGACAGTTTCAAAGTCAAAGTCCAGCACAACTGGATTCGGAGATATTTTTTGGGGTGTTTTAGGGATATATTTGATGTATATATGTTTTTTAATTCATATGTATATATATATTTACATATACAAGAAAAAAGGGGTGATGGCAGACCATAACATAAGGATACGTAGAATTTGTGGACGTTCAAAAACGTTTCGTTAGGAAATCAACTGGATGGACAAGGGAAACCGACGAACACAATGGCGATATGACTGTGATGGGACACAACATGACACAACCAACAAATACCAACAATATTTGCGATAAATGGTTTTTTACCACGAGACTTACTGGCAGTCTAAGTGGATCGATATATTTAAAGGTGGATTAAAGGCAGCAATAATGGGAATTTCATGGGGATACAATCGAAATCCGAGGAGAAGAAGTAGCCAAAATGAGGAGAAACTGGGACGATTGTGCATTTGGCTAAGCGTCACTGAGATTAATCCATCGCAAATTGACCATTCCTGTTCAAAATGTTGTTATTTCTGTTCATCTCAATACTCATTGCGATACCACGTGCCTTTTTGCTTGGAAGGGAAGTGTCACGATCAATGCACAACATATTTACAGACGAGAAAACAAGCAGTTATCAATAGTCCTCCACTCTCTCCATGGTGCTTGCCGCAACTGCTACCACAGGAGCCGGCTCTCAGAAGTGATCAAGACCAAATTGGTTCTCCAGAATGAAGTCGCTGCAGCCCGTCAGCGGGAGAACCAACTGCGGGAGGATTTGCGATTGAAGATGGAAGCAAAGGAAACATCACAATTCCCCAGGAGTTGTTTGCAGTTCGACATGACTGCGGAGGACGGGTCAAGGAAAAGATGGGGTGAATCGTATCCACGTGATGATTGATGATTGATATTGATATGATTATTGATGGCATTGCAAACTGCTGCTTCGAAACGTGGAAACAGATGGAGCGACACATTGTCCAGGAGCCAGGTATAGAGAAACGACTTGACAGCGATGATGACGCTTCAGGACTGATGAATTTGGGGGTCCAAAACTGTTACGTTAAAGCCCCATTCCCATGTTTTTTTTTCGAAAAAAAAATCATTTAACCAAATTGAAATGGCCTGAGCTACTGAGCTATCTCAGCTCTCGTTTGTGGACAAGCACCTATCATTCATGTTCATGGTTTTGCACCATTAATTTCCTGTAGATCCTGATATTTGGCTTTCAGAATCGACCTCGTGATGTTACAGGAGCTGAAGCTGATGAATTCGATTTGGAGTTTACTTATGAGGATGCCACAGACCTTGCTTCCTACTTCCCCATTGCGCGTGTCGCAAGTATGGGGACCCTTGGTTTCACATGTTTCACATGTTTGACGTTTAGCCTTGGTGTACAACGGGATTTGGGAAGTGAGACTTGGACACTTTCAATCGTTAGTTGAATTGGTTGAATAGGATTAAACTATGAAAAGTTCAGTGGCACTATCCCAATAGTTTCTCCCAAGCAGTGACTGCCACATCACGAAACAACCGAGCGGCACCACCATGTCAGGGGCTCATTCCCGCCTTATCGGCTGCCAAGGAAGCGACCCTCCAACAAAGTGCAGCCAGAGATGACAACAGCGGAATTCGATAGCATCATGGGCGAGTCTTGGGAATGAAGTGGGCATCATAATGGGATGTGATGGGATATGGGATGGGTCATGCCGCGGTCACTCATGATAAAAAAAATGGCATGATCAATGATCACAACCATCCATGATGATCATCCATTTTCATTGGCTATTTTGATGTGAATGCTAGGGTAGCAGGCATTGAATCCATAGCCACAAAGTGGCGATCAAACCATCATTTTGGTTTTTTGTTGAATCATCCACAACAACCTGCTGTTAGTTTTGCCGTCACCACCAGCTTTGCTCGTGGCGCTTGAGGAGTTGCAAGAGGTCGTTCTGGAGTTGCAGGGTGAAAAGAAAAACCCATCTCCAGTCCCCAAGGACAGCTGTCCACGTCGGGAGATTCCGAGGAGTTGGAAGGTCAGCAATATCTTCAGATGGAAAGGAGTTGGGTCGACATTCCCGGAATTGGAAATTCTGCAAAGGTTTTTGAGTTGTAACTCTAGAATGTCATTGCAACAGAAAGCATGCCAGGAAAGAAAACACATATTACTTCATATATGATTTTCTATGAAAACAAGGTACCCCCAAATTCACTGGTTAATCATCATTGTCCCTATCTACAATGCAATTTGGTTCCAGGCATACCCATATTGATTCATATTGCTGTCTAGTTTCTGGTATATTCTCAGGGAAAGCGTGGGAAACCATATGGCTTGTGCCAGCAGCGCTTGAGCAGGAAACCGCTGAGAAGCCAAGGATGGACGAGCAAGAATTCCAGAAGATCCTTCTTTTGGAAAGTTGTGTGTGTGAAAATGGGATATGTTCCATTATTCTGGGTAAATTTCATCACACCTCACTACGACCGAGCCCTGGAATCATGGTTAGTAAGGGAAATCATCCCTAAATGGCCTTAATTCAGGTGGATGAATTATTATAATTTACCCAGATTATTGGATTGAATGGAATAGTCATGATTATAATGGGCATTGGACGATGGCTGGGGATGTTTTTGGGTACATTACTCGTATAACCAACTATGTCCAGTTTGGGGTGTTTGCGGTTGGGCCCCCAATTCATGGCATGGTGTTTAGGGGGTTATGATGAAAAGCCTTTGGAATTGGGGATATTGGGGGGGTACCCACCATCAGACAACCTAGGTGTTGCAGTTCTCTGTGTGTGTTGTTTTCGCTTCCTTTATTCTTGCCCTCAACTCTGAATACTTTAGTCCCGGCAGGTTTTAACATGCCTTGAATTCAATGTGGCTGAATCAAGGGACCTAAATATATCCAGTAACATCCAGTAACCCAATTTTTTTTGAGTTTCCAATTCATGGGAGATCTCCAAAACCACAGCTTTCAAATGGTTTCAATACTAAAATGATCGACTTTTGGATGATTTGGGGGTTCCCTATTTTAGGAAAGCCCAGCAACGATCGCAAGGATCCTTGGCGAACTGGAACAAGCCGCGAAAGAATTATCCTTGGGCGGCATCCAGGAGAGATCAGCGGGTGGGTTTCTCATGGTTTCTACAAAAACATGGTATAGACCCAAATAAATCCAAATCATCTATCCATGTTTGATGGGACAAATGATGATGAACCACTGGATATTGGCTGTTTTCCTAACATGTTCAGAAGATTTCTGGGACAACGATCCCTTCTGCAGGAGCCATCGAAATCATCGAATGCTAATGTTTCGGAGCAACCAAAAGCTCCAGAAAAGAAGGAACCTGAGCCTCAAGGTGCCAGAAACGTGATCCTTGGGGACGATTTGACGCGTTTATGCCTATAAAAGAACGAAGAGATATACTAAAGCTGATTGGTGGTTTGGATTGTTTTTTATTTTTCCATATATTGGGAATCATGATCCCAACTGGCTAACCAATAATTTTTCGGGGTGGCGAAAAAAACCACCAACCAGAAAGCAAAAATGGAGTTTTAGATAGTTTTAGTATCTTCACTTCATATATTGCAAACTTCCGTCATCAACCCGTCATCAATCCTCCAAACATCAAAACCTCTGTGGTTGGAGGCGCCCCCGAAGTGGTGACGCCGGCGGAACAAGAGGAGCCTCCGGAGCCTCCGGAGGAGCGGCCTGTGCCGGTGGTCTCTGGCCTGGCGTTGCTTTCTCCGTGCCTTGGAATGGGGATAGGATGGATCATGATGGATCTCATGGAAAAATGTTGAGTAATTATGACAAGTATCATAAGTATCTGGGTAAATTATAGGTATCTCAATCTTGGATGGATCATCCCCAAATGGCCTTAATTCGGGTTAGTGAAATATTATAATTTACCCAGAAGTATGGATAAATTATAGGTATCTCATGGATGTTTGGGGATGCAATTGTAGCTACATGAATCAGGTATGATGACATGTTTAAGGTTAACCATGATGGCTAAAGAATGGGTATAGAATGGAGATTTTGTTGGGGATGTTGTATTGATGCTGGATTAGTCGAAGAATCAACTGCCAACTGGATACTGGGAGCAACCTCCAAAGGGTGGAGAAACAAGTTACGAAAAGACTGGTCGATTGTTGATCTAACTTTTGGGGTAAACACCATATTCTTATCTTCGTCAAACTTGAATATGTCAATATCGTAATATGGGATGGTCAAACAATCAAATCGGTGATCCATAGTGTCAGATAGAGATGGACAGAAATTTGCAGTGTTTGCCGCCACAGCAAAGCGCCATAGAGTAGCTTGATTCTATGGATATCCTATGAACATGATGAACATGAGATCCCAAAATGAATATTCCATGATATTCCAATCCCAAGCCAAGGTATGCTAGCTTCTACAAGTACGCGCATCTGTCTCGCTGACGTCACACAACCGTGAAAAAAATCAGCTGCGCTGATCTGAAGCTAGATTTGTCCATTAACGGTAGCTATTGATACCCTCTGGTAATTTAACATAACTATGGAAAATCACCATTTAGTTCGTGATTTGTCCCATTGATAGCATGGTGGATCTTTCCATAGTTTTTTGGGATGTTTACCAGGCCGGGTTCGTTGCAAAGATCTGGTTCTCAATGCCTATCAGTAGCATTAATTGGATGAAAACCCAACAGCTGATGCAGGATGCGCCGCATGGTATTAATCTTGTCAGGGCAAAGATCAGAGATCGTGGATATATCAAATATACTTCTGGATCTGTTCAAGTGGGATATGATGATCTTAGAACAAAAAACTATGGATCTGTTGAATCATCATGAGTTTTCATCTTGGATCACTGGATTCCATAGATTCCATAGATTCCATAGATCTTAAATCAGCAGGTCCTGCTTCACCCAACCAGGTAACCACCCAAAAATCATCCAGGACCAACCGTATAACAGAGCTTGGGCCTGGACCTTCTGGGAAGCCTCAGCCGCTCAGCTGCTGTCAGCTTGGATGTGAAAAAGGGGCATGATTGGATGCCAATGTGGAAGTTCAAGCCACAATGGAGGCATACTGGAGGCATTCAAAAAGTAAAGGTGAACATACCTCTGGTAATTTAACACAGCTATTGAAAATGGCCCATTTATAGTTGATTTACCTATAAAAATGGTGATTTTCCATCGTTTTTGTATGTTTACCAGGCCGGGTAAGTGAACCAAAAAGCCACAAGTCTCAACTAGATAGATGTTGATCATTGTTGATCCATTCGGCAGGGATTCTGCAGATTCCGGCAAAAATGAGGTCCCCGTGCCAGATGCCCTCAAGGGCAAGGAAATCACCATTCTTTGTCGAGCCGTTGATTCAGCATACAGCACCTTGCTTGCACCTGGTCAAGTCATTGCAACGCTGGTTGCTTGGAAATTGCCTGGAATTGGGATGAATTGGGAAGGTGGTTACCCTCTGGTTATGTCAAAATAGCTATTGAAGCCATGGCCCAGTCGAAGTGGATTAACCCAGCTAGAAAATGGTGGATCTTTCCATGTATGTTTACCAGAGGGTAATTGCAAAGTCTTTTTGAAGGGAGTTAGAATGGTGTTGTTTATTTGCTGGGCATTTGCAGGCACAAATTAGAGTCTCTTCCTTTGCTGCTATGACATATAGACATCATAGAGATTCCAAATTTACAAAAAGTACAACAAACAAACCAACATTAAATCAGAACGCTTGAAACTGAAAATGGGGAAGCTTTGCTCATCTTAGCTCTATTTAATTAACATAGAACCAATACGACAAAACACGTTCGTCGTGTCGAGGTACTCAACCCGAGAGACCTGAGCCTTTGTGGAACTTGCGCGGTTTGAATTGCAATTGCTGGCATCGCGTTTCTGTGAAGCACGAGGAATTAAAAATCGAGGCTTCGCACCTCAATTCGAGGTTGAGTCTCTGCGCCCAACTTTTCAAGGCGGCTCCAACCTCAAAAATACCTGAAAAAGAGCAGCTTTGGCAGCTTTGCACATGTTGATCCATTTGGAAATTGCATGATATTCCATGATATTCCATGATATCTACGGTATTGCCTTTCTGCTGACATTTTTAAGGGCTGTCCCTTTTTCGATCTCCGAAATCCCATGCGAAAGCCCCATGGTGCCGTGACAGGGTGAGCTACTCAACATCAACTGTACAGCTAGTCACAACGATGTAGACCCAAATAATCAATCATATTAAACATAAAATTAAACATTGATGTTTAGGAAACCATTATCAAACATAAAATTAAACATCCTAAACATAAAATTAAGATATCAACCATATTAAACATGATTAAACCATCCCCAAAATCACCCCATGTTTATGGATGGCTTTCCGAAAAATCAACGACGATGAGCCATGGACCCCGTCAGCTTCACGTTGCTTCATGGCAACGAGAGCCAACGCTTCAGCCTGCGGCCTGGAGAGGACAGGATTGGTTTTTTGTTCGGGAAAATCTTCACCGGAAACCATAGATTTTCCCACGAAATATGGGGGTTTTCCGGTTAAAATGTTCCCTTAAACCAATCCATTGAGATTGGGATTTGATTGATTTGATTGATTTGATTGATTTGATTGAAATATGAACCATATCTGGTTGGTGGTTTGGAACCATGGAATTTTATGACTTTCCATGGGAATAGTAACCCCAACTGGCGAACTCCATCATTTTTCAGAGGGGTAGGTACACCACCAACCAGGATTTGATTGAAACATGAACCATATATTGGGTGACACAATGTGGAGATTGGTTTCAAAGATTCTCACCATGATGTAGAAAATGTTGCTAGGATGACTGTGTGACCATTGGTCGCGATCCGAACTGTGATTTGCCTGTGAACTTGCTTGAGGCTCAGCTCCTGCTGTTTCAGTGGTTTGCCAATTTTTTTCGTTTAAAATGGCTTGAGATTCTGAATCCCGCCAGTCATGAATCGCGTCACCAGGTTTGCTATTGAAATCTGAGATGAGTGGTTCTTTATATTTCTCATGTTCCTTAGTTCATAGCTGGGATGATGATCATTCATTTTCATATGTCTGTTGCAGTTTGGGGCAGTTGTGCTTCAACCACCCCGTTTGTTATACCCTCCAGTATCAAACATGGCAATGGAAAATCCACCATTAGATGAGTTTCCAATGAAAACTTCCATTCATACCGAATGTTTCCCATCAAAACTCCCATTTAGAGATGATGTTCCCATATGTTCCCATTAAAACCTCCATTCATAGATGATTGTCCCATGTTTTTTTACATTGAAATTTCCATTTATAGATGATTTCCCGGCCATCCGTTGAAGGGTATCCTTCCATCCGGACCTAGGTCGGGAGTGTCTCGAAACCATGCAGAGCTCCGTCTGTGCGAACGTCGCGGGGAGTATCGTGTGGCAATCGTGGACTTGTCCTCCAATGCTACGGGCCTGAAGGTTGGTTGAAAAGGAGGATCCCCAAGTCACCGAATTCAAGATGTCAATGAGGTCTAATTTTGGGGATGATTTGGGACCCCTATTTTAGGAAACCTCCACATGATTTGCTGTGATGGCAAAATATGGCTATAACTTCGGGATATCTTGGCAGAAATCCCATGTTCGCATTTCCGACAGGCGCCGGATGGGAGCGTCACACATTCGGAGCCCAATGTGGCTACGGAGGTGCAGCCAGTGCAGCTGAGTACCATGCAGATCTTGGAAAATGTTCCGACTGCCAGGTGCCCGAGGGCACATGGGTGGTTCTTCCTATGAAAATCAAGGCACACAGCCAGCACGCTGTGGTTCAGGTTCAGGTTCATCAGGTCAATGATTTTTTGTGATCACAGTTGAGTCATGTTGCTGCGGTCCCGTCAGCTGCTTCCATGATGCATGCAGTGGGAGGCTTCTGGACAGGATGCTACGGATCTTCGGATGCCGCTAGTCTCATCATGTCATCATCTCTTGATACAGCAAATGATTCAGCAGATTGCTGGAATGAAGAACAAGTATTCCAAGTATCAATGAAATTCAATGAACAAGATGTCGGGCAAAGTTCACTTTTTTCGTGCACACAGCGACCTTCCACTTTTTGGTAACTCCATGCTACGGGACTCTATAAATCTGTTACTGTTGAATCGTTTGAGTGTTGTTCGCCAAGGGCATTCGCGATCGAAATGGAGCCCAAAAAGGTGAAGGAAGTGAGACCCAAAGTCGCGACAGCGACAGCGACGGAATCCGGAAGTCTTGCTGCGCTTCTGCGGAATCATGAGGATTTGGAATTGAAGGAGAAACATTTGAAGGCCAGAGAAGAGAAGGAGAGGCAAAAGCAGTTGGAGAAGGAAAAAGAAAGAGAGAAGGAAAGAGAAAGATTAAGGGAAATGCAAAAGGAGTGGGAATTGGAAAGGGAAGAGGAAAAGGAGAAAGAGAATGTGAAGCAAAGGAAGAGTGACAGTGAGGGAGGCAACCGAGGCAACCGCGAGAAAAAGGACCGTCAGAGAGATCGAAGGGATCGTGGACGTGACGACCGTGACGACCGCCGTGACGACCGCCGTGACCGACGGGGCGACCGGGACCGCGACCGCCGCGACGGTCGTCAAGACGGTCGCAGGGACGACCGTCGAGACGACCGTCGAGACGACCGTCGAGACGACCGCAGGGATCGAGACAGGGACCGCGACGACCGCTACGACCGGCGGAAAGAACGGGAGCGAGGAGGCTGGAAAAACTGCGCTGAGTGTCCATCTTGCAGCCTTCGTGAAGTTCCTGTCAGTGATTTGCAATTCCTCTGTATCTTCTGCTTGTTTTCTGAGAAGTTTCCGTGTTTCGGATCTCAAAAGATTTGCATCTGGAATTTTATTCTTCATCCTTTGACATTCCGCTTTCATGAGACTGCTTCAGATTCAGGCTCTCGTCGACGGAGCCCCAGCAGTCGTAGCCCCACCCTGAGCATGACATTAATTGGCCTTGCATAATTTGGATCACTTTGATTTGTTGTGATACTTGCTGCCTGATTTGGCTAATCCATGCTGATCCAGGAAATGTGAGGAGGACCTGCAGTTTTGGTGTTGTTCCTATGTCATTCCTATGGCGTTCCTCTGATCGATCTGATCGCGTCAGGAGAAGCACGCCTCCGAAGCGTCCGACCCGACGGCCATCGCCCAGACGGGTTGAGAGGTATGGAACTCGTCTCGCTGACCATTCGCTGTTGATTTGTTGCAGTCGAAGTTGATTGAATGACACTTACCCTCTGGTAAACTAACATAACTATAGGAAATCACCATTTTTAATGGGTAAATGAACTATAAATGACCATGTTCAATAGCTACGTTAGTTTACCAGAGGGTAAAAGTCGAAGCATATTGATGGTTGTGCTATGTGATCTACATCATCTATGAGCAGTGTCATCTTGTATATGAACGATATCTTGAATGCAATCAACAAATCAGTCACACAGATCATTCAAAATCATTCAACAATTGGCCATCCCTAATCAACAACTGGCCATTAATCATCATTACACGACATTTTAGTTGACGATCAGTTGATTATTTTCACTTGATCACTTGATCAAGATGTCAACATACAGCAACAATCATAAATTGCATCACCAAATGTATGTATATATAATAATATATATCATATCACTAATATCATCTACCAGTAGTACGGCACAAGGCGGTGGCGGAAGTTTCAAAAATAGGAAACCTATAGGAGAGACTGGTTGTTGTGAATCATGGATGGCAAAGCGAATCCACTGATGGACCGAAAGGTGGTTGAGGTCTCCTCTCTTTCTCCCTCTCTTTCTCTCTCGCTTTCTCTCTCTCTCTCTCTCTCTCTTTCTCTCTCTTTCTCTCTCTTTCTCAGATTATCTACCTACCTACCTACCTACCTACCGATCGATCCATCTATCTATCTATCTATCTCTCTCTCTCTCTCTCTCTCTCTCTCTCTCCCTCTCTCTCTCTCTCTCTCTCTCTCTCTCTCTGTCTCTCTCTCTCTCTCTCTCTCTCTGTCTCTCTCTCTCTCTCTCT
>Ga0126342_10018333_pt1 | contig 12008 bp, 9 predicted proteins | sample Cyp1metagenome_FD_92528 | JGI IMG/M metagenome (GOLD analysis project Ga0126342, IMG submission 92528) | Coral microbial communities from Lord Howe Island, Old Settlement Bay, Australia - Cyphastrea 1 metagenome | ecosystem: Host-associated > Invertebrates > Cnidaria > Coral ... | reverse complement strand
TTGAAGATTCTCTAGGGAGAGTCCTGGAAAATCTTCAATCTTCAATCTGGGATTGAAGATTCCCAAGCCTGAACTCAAGTCTGAACATCAAGTCTGAACATCAAGTCTGAACTTCAAGTCTGACCTTCACAGATCAAGCAAGGCTTTTACAGGCAGTTTTTAAAGGCCTATTTACAATGTATTTATATATGGCACCCCCAGTCCAATCTTATGAAGCTTAAAATGGTAGACTTTTGGGGGGGGGGGGTGCCATATATATATATATATATATATCATGGCAGAACAAAAAATACAAAAAACAACAACAACACCAACGCCACCTATGAGGCACCGCCTGCCACCTACACATCTTTTCGACGCATCACCGGTCTGCCGTTGCCAGGCTCATCGCAGCGTCCACCACCGCAACGTCGCTCTCGACGCTCACCGCGCCGAAGAGCGCCTCGCGCGTGGACTGCAGCACGTCGAGGACGTTGTTGGTGGACCAGAGTCCGAAGGAAATGCCTTGAACGAAGGATGATGGAAAATTCATGATGAGAAATGGAGAAACTCATGTAAAGTGATGAAATAAAGTATGAGAGCGGTGATGATGATAAAGAATCACTATTTGGTATGAACACATGTTTCTAACGAAATATTGCATCATGGAAAAACAGAATGATGATGATGATCTTGATGATGATGATGATGATGATGGTGATGATGATGTTGATGATGATGATGGTTCCTCATCCCAGCTGTACAATTACAGCTCTTCAGGATAGTGCAAAGTCTTCAGCACTACCATGTTTCTGAGGCAAAACGTAGATCTTGCATGAAAACATCTGACAACTCAAAGCTTCAAGCCTTCTTTAATTGCCCCAAAGGTACCGTAGTAAATCATCTTGAAGACTTTCAGCCGCCTCAAGACCTGAGTAAACACTGACATTTGGTTGCAGTTGCCCGGTTTCATTCTCTTAAAGCCTATGATGTTAATTCTTAGTGATGACTGATGTGATTCATCTGATGATGGTGAGATCGCCGAAACCCATTCATTCAGGTTGTATAATTATAGTTGATTCATGGTTTACCAAATTGAGGCTTCCCCTCGCTACTCGTGAGAGACATCTGCGGTCGTTCTCATCCAGATTCCTGGATCGTGCGAAGAGGCAATGTAGGCAACGACTGCCATGAAGAAGTAGAAGGACCACCAAATATACCGTGAGTCCTCTTCTGTCTTTCCTTGGTAGTCCCATGCCCCTGAAGATTGTAAACTAACACTTTTTATTTGCGGGACCGAAAATAAACAAGCTCAATACTGACTATTGAGACTGTGGATTAAGAGCGCGTAAAATTGGGTCGCTGACTATTTGTATAAACCACTTCTCGGCTAAGTCACATTATAGGGAATCATGCTTGAAGTTCTGGCGGGTATTGTGCTGCGTTTCAAAACAAAGCTCCCTGCAGACTTACACAGCTGGAAATTGTCGTGTTTCATCTGCACTATCGCAAAATGATCCTGTTGTCTCAGGGTTTCAAAAGGGTTCCCCCCCAAAAAAAACAACCAATTGCCAACAACTCATCATGGCTTGTGGTGTTTCCTAAGGCTCCAATCTTTGGCGAATCCAAAGCCGAGGCTCGCTTCAATTGGCCTAAAGCTTTGGCTGCACTGGCCAATTTGCTGTCGTATTCCTTCCATATTCAGCTGTCATCCAGCAGCGGGATCTATGGATATCTATGGTAGTACCCTCTGGTGTCATCGAACATACTCTAACCAGTGTATCTAGCTGGAAATTCCAACCACAAATGGAGATTTATAGCTGGAAAACTCAAACTAGCTGGGGCGATTTTCCAGCTAGGTATGTTTGATTACCGCAGGGTATAGCTGTAGAACCATCAACGGGGACTTCAGTATATCACAAATGGTTGTTTAACAGGTGTCAATCTCCATAAAATGGGAATGCTTTTACTATAACCTCCGCCCCAAAAAAAAGGGAACACCAAGGATTTTGCCTTCTCACGAAGGCAGGGGATCTTTGCGACTTGGCCCAAGACTATTAAGTTGAAGTTGAACTGGGGAGGATAGCTTTGGACACATAGCAACTTATCCTCCAGTAAATTAAATATGGAAGCCATGGACCATTTAGTTTGAATGTCTACCTAATACAGTAAAATGTAGTTTTTTTCCCATAGTTATGTTGGTTTACCGGAGGGTAGTGGGTGAAATGATGATTGAACCCTATGGATGTGGGATTCATATTGTTTTCAGTTGCATCCAAATGTATCCAAGTGAAATACTGAAAACCGCTGGTTACCCCGATACTGCTATAATAACAAACACTTGGGAGATTTTGGGGTGCCCCTTGTATGTCAACAGGGATGTCAACACGGCAGACAAGATTTTCACGACTGAAACACGACCGACCATTTCATCATGTGGATGGACGAAATCTGTCAAAGGATGCTTGAAGCTCGAAAAATCATGGGATTTTTACCACCGTCTTCAACTGGTGCAGGATTTCGCTGGCCCATCCACCGTAGAATGTCTGTCCTGCAGCGCATCCTGCGTTTTTCCAATGGTACGGCTTGAATCCTGGCGAAGGCGCGCATGGTGCGCTGGTAAAACCTCCTCCGTGAGCTCCATCTTGAAATTAATGTGAGCATATAAAAAGCTATGGAAAATGGCCCATTTATAGATGGTTTACCTATTATATAAAAAATGGTGACTTTCGATAGCTATGTTAAATTACCAGAGGGTAATGCAAGTAAAGCAATGCCATAGACCATCACAAACTCCACATGTGGATTGGTGGTTGAGACACCAACCATAACAATGGTAAAATCGGGGATGGCGGATCCTGTAGCTTTACTATGCTTTACTAACATGACCAGACTTGGATACGGAAAATTCAGAAACAACAAACAGCACTGAAATATCTTGGAAGCGTTCCAGCTGGAGAAGTTTGTTGTGCAACCAACGTCTTGGTCGTGCCCGAATGCCCACTTGCTGTCCTGTAGATTTTCATTGACGTAATGCATGCCTGAAATCCGAGAGGCCGTCTGCGATGAATGGAAGCATGACAGAAAAGGGGAACCAGGAACCATTGTCCCCGCTGAACTGCAAGCGTCACAGGCCTTCACTGATTCACAAGTCCACCTGCAACATAAAATAAACCCAACTTGATTATCATCATGCGGATGCCACCAGGTTCAGAGATCCAGTTGATTGACAAAGACAAAGAAAAAGGGGTTGAACCAGTTGAAACATGTTTTTCAAGAAATCGTAGAGTAGCAAGCTGTCAGATCTGTCAGTTGCCACTCAAGAAGATCAATACGAGGTAACCACTCCTGTGATCCTTGATAAAGGTTCGTCCGAAATGGGGGACGCCCGGATCTCCAACCTATCACCCCCCTAGTAGTTGGAGTGGAACTGGCCACTGACACCGACTCCGCCACTGCATACAAGAGACGCTCCAATTGGTTTCCTCACTGCTGTGATTGCTTGGAGAATGGTATAATCTAATGAATCTAATGGTGATCTAATGGTGATCTACTGGTGATGTAAATTGCAGTGGCACTAAATGGATCTAAATGGTCCATAGAGAGAAACGCATCGCAGAAGCGATGATTAAGAATGCCGGTGGGATGTCAATGAATTCTTCACTGCTTCTGGCTTGCTGCTTCCGGAAAAAAGGGGGGGGCGTCTCAAACTTGTGGTGTCCCAAAGTTCCAAGGCCCCAAGGCATCCAATCAAACATGATCACATTTTGGATGCTCTTGGTGTCCCGACTTTGGGAAGTGCCATTTTTTTTTCTGGCAGAACTTTACAGCCACGATGGCACTACACTTGGTCGCATACGCGGGCATGTACAGTTTGCTAAGGGAATGGGACAAAATACTCGACACAATTGGTTTAATTGCGAACATGAACTTCCATCTAGTAATCAAAGCTGACGACTGTGATATCTATATCACTGCAAAGTATGTCACAGCGACCTTTGGATTGGCAGAAACCTACCAGCCCAGTGTAGTGTGGCAGGTCCGAAAAAGCTGAAGCACAAGGCTGGTGAAAGTCAATGCCCTTTTTAACTTTAACTTGAGTGGTCGCGAGAAGTTTTTGGAACTATTGAGAGCTTGTAAAATTTACACAGTGCGAGCCTTTCTGAGCTGTTCCTTCCGCACATGTTGCCTGTTGGATAACCCAACCGTGTCGGACCGTGTGTTGCCTTTGGTGATTTCACCTTCACTCACAATTGCCGCAAACTTTTGGTGGAACATCCCCTGGGAGATCGTTCTGAATGATGTTCCACGGAGGCCGTTTTGGTTGCGGAACCGACTGATTGTTGGGACATGACGCTGTCCACATCCTCACTGACGGGTTCACCCCCCTGGCACTGCTGAAGCGCGCCAAAAACATCGGGCTGTCCATTTCTCAGCTAGTTATCTTCAAAAGAACATGTCTTGACCGCTGTGCCCTCACCTTCGCTTTCATCCCTATAGTTGTTGCTCAATACTGATCCTTTCATGAACTGTTCATACCTCAATCCTTGCCAATCATGTTCCCATGTTGGTTACAAAAAATCCATATGTTCACAGTCATGGTTTCTGGGTTCTATCCAAATTACTCTACTATTGCCTTGTATAGATTCACCTCCCTTTTATCTAATTGTCATTGCTTTGTATCCTCCTGTCTCTCAATGTTCCCAGTAAAAAAGGCCGATTTTTTTTCACATCCCCAGATTGATCCCCAGATTGACACTAAATGTATCTGAAAGTGGGCTGTACGATGTTTAATCCATGTTAATCCGCTCACCTGATATCTAAAGCTACATGGGTGTCTCTGAAAATGGAGCATACGGAATCCCCAGAAAGAAACATATTTTCGTTGGGAAACGATGGGACATGGATTTTTTGAACCGACGATTGTGAGCAGGCTTTCAAATAACATACATCCAGAATTTGAAAATATCTGAAATATATCATTAACTATAAATTCACATTTGAGAACTGTACCTTGCCATTTCAGAACTGGAACATCATTCACATACCCTCTGGTAATTTAACAGGTTGCTATTGAAGCTATGGCCCGTAGAAATAGTTGGTTTACCCATACAAAAAGGGTGGATCTGATGATCTTTCCATAGTTTTTGGTATGTTTACCAGGTCCATCTTAAGCATTCCCCCATTGGATGATTGTAGTCCCATCAACCAACCATCATTTATGAGTGATATCCACTTATCTCACCATATTCTGCTGCTTAAACCACCCAAATCATTAGTAATATTAGTAATGTTCGTAAAAATCATGATTAATATGATTACTCATATTACTATAATCATTTATTACAGTGATATACTAATTTGATCTAATTTGATCTAATTATAGTTTAATTACCCTCCGGTAATTTAACAGTTTGCGAACTTGAAGCCATGGCCCGTAGAAATAGTTGATTTACCATGATTTACCTATTCAAAATGGGTGGATCTGATGATCTTTCCATGGTTTTTTCTATGACCAGAGGCTATCCCCCAACTCACCCGGGTCCAAGCGTCGCATCTCATCGCGGGCGCTCTTGAGTTCCAGGACCTCGCTGTGCTCGGCCTCCGCCTGCGTCTTGGCCTTCAGGACCTGCCCTTGGGACGGGAGCTGCTGGGAGAGGGCAGAAACCCTATGTTTTCAATACACATAGTGCATTCAATCTGTAGTTGTTTTTCAAAAATCATTTTTTTTCTTCAGTTATTAAAGAAATCACCTCAAAAACATATTACACTGTATATAGTTGTTTAGAAAAGGGACATCAAAACTCCAAATTGTTTTTTTGAGTGCTTAACCCCCCTGTTGTTGATGATTTTTTTGATGATCGAATTTCCTCCAAGGTGTCCATCAACTATGGAAGAATCCATTTCCATTCATCAATACATAAAAATCATGTTTGGTGATTAGATCCCATAAAGAAATCCCATAAAGAAATCCAATAGAAATCCCATGGAACCATGAAAACCCATAGAAGTCCCATGGAAATCCTATAAAGAAATCCCATGAAAATTCCACAACGCTCCTTGGCGTCCAAGGGACGTTTCTTGGCGCCGTCCCCCAGCAGTTCCGCCCGATCCGTTCGGCTGCGCAGCTGCTGCAGCGCCACACGGTGCGTCTCCAGGCGCTCGCGGAGCGCATTGAGCTCCGAGGCGCCAACGGACAATGGGGCCTTCATGGGAGGTGTGGGGGATAGATATCATCAGTGCTAGAAGATAAATAAATATATGTTTTTTTTTTCAAATATACTTATATATTTACATATTTATATTGTATATCTATATGTTTTTTTTGTATATTTATATGTTTATCCCTACAGTGCCCTACAGCTCTAAACATCTTCTGAGACTGTATTTGGGATGGTTTTGGGGTCCCAACACCTTCACAGAAGGTATTTGGAGTACTTGGGGTATAATTAAAGAATCACGTTGTATAAATCATATATTTGTATATATAGGTGTGATAGATATCATGCGAGGTGTGTGCAAGATGTTTAGGGTTTAAGTTTGCTTAAGATGTTTTTTTGTATCATATTATATACATATGGCATCATGAATAATCTTGCATATGGCATCATAGATTGGAGTGTGTATATGTAGGTATACTCATATGCAATGTAGTGCAATGCTGTGTAACATATATAGTATATTGATAACTTAGGTTGTGTATATGATCCGTTGTTCTGCTCTGTTGCGCATGTAAGTGTTATGTTGTGCAATGCAATGCAATGCAATGCAATGCAATGGCACTTCATCGGTAGAATGGTTCATCTCTTCAATCTCTTGGATACTTAAACTGTCCATTTTATATTTAAACTGTCTGTTTTGATCATTTGGATAGTCAAAATATGTTGACATGGTTCTTTGGATAGTCAAAATATGTTGACATGGTTCTTTAACACAAAACGACTTCTCACTTAGACTCTGGATTGTTAGAATCCTTCCAAAACCTTGTGCCTTTAAATCCCTATGTGTTCATCAGTGTTCATCAGTGTTCATCCATTTTTGATGCTGTATCCACCATTTTCTACCCTTTCCAATCCCTTTTCCATGGTTAAAACCACATTTTTTTGCTCCACTGCGCCACGTCAACGCCTGCGCCAGCAGTTTGTCGAAGTCCTTCAGCAGCTGCTCGCCTTGCTGCAGGCTGCACTGACCGCTCTGCAGACCTGCGCGGCCAACCAACTCGAGTTCTGTTGGTATGTGTGATATGTCGAAAAAAATCACATAAATGATCATAAATGATCATAAATGCATAGAAATGCTAAATATGAAAATAACAACATGTCCAAAGGAAACAAGGTGTGGAGTCGTAGAGTATCAAAACTTTTTGAACTGGTCAAGACATACCCTCCAGTGAACATACAAAGAAACTATGGAAAGAAATGATCGCTCCGGGCCTTCCAGTTGAGCATCATACTCTCGCAAGCGCGCAAGATCAGCTCCGTCGCTCATCGCCGTTAAAAAGTCAGCGGATTGAAACTTCAATAGGAAACATATTGGAAACACATGGGAGAATTAAGTACTGACATCTCTTATCCGCCAAATATGAGAATCTATTGGAAATAGATGGAAATAGTTTGCTATGTTGCCTATTTCGCCGGGTGCCACTGGTAGGGTTCAGCTAGTGAGGATCTCCTGTCTCAACCTTACCACTTGCCCAATTTTTTCGTTAAAAGCTGCTTGGTTCAACTTGCTTCACCAGGTTCATAACGAGTGGGTGGCCTTGATGGATTTTGATTGTCTCGCGTGACTTTGTCCAGTCTAAAGCTGGCGGATACGACAGCGTTTAAGGACATCGACACGACTGAGTTTTGACCTATGCGCACACACATATACATATATATATATATATATATGTATATTACATCTGACTGCATACTAATACATAATACATATAATACATATAAGACATATAATACATAAAATACATATAATACATATAATACATATATATATATATATAAACATACATATATAATATGCATATTACATATGCCTTATTGTGTATATATATTTATATGTGTGTACATGTAATATATATATATATATATATCATGCTATGTGTAACAATTTCCTAATTATATAGCATACATAAAATTATTATATTTTTACAGTTATCTGAGTTATCTGAAGTATATGATGTCATATGCAATACTGCAATGCATTATATTATAATATATTATAATGATCTTTGAACATCATAATATAAACATAAACATGTACAGTAGACATAGATTCCTACACGCTGATTCGCTGATGGATTCCCGAAACAAAGGTGGCCCTTCGGCCCGTTTCGGCGTCTACCAAGGTGCAGGTTGCTTGTCACCCAGCATTTTCTTCAAGCGTGAATCCAGCAAGTGCTCCTGCACCAGTCATTGTATCATACTTCTACTGCGGGCATATGGCTCCCTGATGCTCCCTGACCAAGAAAAAAAGATACAAAAGCTATTTATATAATTTTATATAGCATGATTTTACTGGTATTCTTATTTTAGCATGTTTTTGTTTTTATTTACAGTAGTCGGAATTTAGATGTTTACCTTTTTAGGAGTTGCTATTTAAAGTGATCAACATCAAGAAATCCCAAGTATTCCCAAAGCACCAGGGCAAACTATCAGACACAACATCATAATTTCCAAAGGTCCTTGGCATCGTCAGGTGGCTCAATGTTTTGGGGTTGAATCCCAAGGATCCCATCAACAACAACAGCTTCATCCAACAGCTGAACAATCTGACGTGCACCCGAAACGCTGGGTCCTGGAACTCCGAATGCTGCACTGGGAAATTCGGAGATGTTGCAGGAAGGGCCCCTTCTTCCAATGGGAGATCTTCAGGATCCTAAAATGGAGGTACGTTAGTACCATATAAGTTCATATAAGGCCATATTTTGTGGGGATATTCCCTTACATAGGCCTGAAACATAGGCCAAAAATAGATGGTAGGTACCTCCAATGTTTATCGGTTCCTGAGTCATGGCCTTTGATCCAATAGGATCCAATAGGTCACTTGGAACGTTTCGCTAGGCTTGGTTCATATGGATACAATCCGTTAATCAAAAACCGGCACTTTTTCAATAACTATAAATGGGGCATTGTCCAGCTGGCAATGTTTGATTTCCAAACGGTAAATAAATTAATTATTCGCCAAATGATGGGTAACTGAATCCAACAAACATATGGATGATTCCTAAAATGGTGAATGCCCCAAATCATCCATTTCAACTCATTTAAATCAGATTTTTCATGATAAACCATCTATTTTGGGGTACCGCCCCCTAACCATTAGGAAACCTCCTCAACCCTGGAAAATGGTGTCCTTGCGGAGTTTGTGCAAGGGCGCCAGGGGCTGCAACAAGAGCTGCAGCACGTCGATGTAACCTGGAGCTCCGCGCTGACCTTTTTGTTGGGCATTGTGGGCTGATTCCTTGCTGAAGGAACATTTTAATGAAGATGAGTTTGATTTATGGCAAACCTGTGCTTTCTAACCATGATTTTGATTTCAGGCAAAGCCTGTGCTTTTTGAATGAAAATGAATTTTATTTCAGGCAAACAGTACCATCTATTCCAAGCAATGAGCACTAAAATTACTGGAAATCTGGGTATGCTTCCTATTATGTTTCGCTTCATCCGAGTCTAGGATCGATGTTGAGGAGTATACACACCCTCCTGCCAAAATAAGGAAAGCCCCATGTGAGAATCTTCAAACTTACTGCAAACAGCTTTTCGCTAAAGGACCAAAATCACTGTGTATACCTTATATTTTAGCGACTTCTCCGAAAACGTCTAATGCCTTGACCCTGAACCTTAGAACTGTGTTGGCTGGTCTGTTGGCAAAGCTTCTAAAATTTGTTGTGGGCGAATTGGGGTGTTGCGTGTAGTTTTTACAGTACTTTGCCCTCAACCTGACTCTCGTAGCATAAATGGAATGCTGAAGCTCTGTAGACGGGCACTCATTCCTCAACCGTGCCATGAAGAATCTTACACACCCTTCTAAAAATTGTTTAAGCTGCTTGGGGTTGGGATGAATATCACCATGTCTGGCAACAGGTTTCCCGAGGTTTCCCAAAGCTTGCACATCGAACAACTACTTTAAAGAATATGTGTGTTGATCCATTCGTATCACCATTATCAGATCAGTCATCCATTAGGTTTCCAGCCTTTGCTAGCTGCAATTTGCAGTAGAGACTGGCCCTCCTCATCCAAGACCTGAGGCGATGGCGTCGATGGGTCTGAAAATAGCGATGCCCAACATGTTCATTATTTTTTTTGAAGGCACACACACATATACATATATATATATATATATATAAATATATGTTATATATAAATGTCATAGATATGCTACATATATATATATATATATATACATAGTAATATATACATAGTAACCCCCAAAAATAGAAACACAAAATCCTACTCAAGTAATAATAGTAGATTACTTGTCTATCTTTTTAGGGGGTAGCATAAGGAAAATTATGATTCTAATTTGGGGTGCCCTATGTTCAAACACATCCAGATATCTCAAGGTCTGGGTCGGTCAAAATATGTAGAAGTTGGTCAGTCTTGGGTTCCGAAACCATCCCAATTCCTGAAAACAACTGACAGTGTTTCGTTGGTTGTTTCTTGATCTCTTTCAAACAGTTGACTTGTCAATGTGCGATAGACAGGGATGTTGTTTTTCGAAAGCCTCTGGTTGAAATATCATGGGGGATCATGATCCCGAAATGGCAATTTAGATCATGGCAATGACAACATGAAAATTCCAATATTTGTGACCATCGATGTTCATTGATTCTCCCATATTAAAAGTATATATATATATATAATTATATACATATATACATACACTGGTTGGTGGTTTTAACCATCTTGAAAACTATTAGTCAATGGGAAGGATTATCCCATATATTATGGAAAACAAAAAATGTTTGAAACCAACAACCAGTATATATATATGTATATATATATAATACCTCCGTTTCCAGTGGATGTTCCGTTGCCTTCACGGTGATTTGAAGCCATCCACAGCACTCCCTAGAGGCGGCCTCAGGATTGGCGCGATACATCAGGAGGACGTGCAAAGCTGAGGCCTCACGGTCGAATCCGGAGCCATGGTCCAAAAATCGACCATGAAATGATAAGGGAGATTTATCTCACTTAAAGAAAAAAAATATATATATATATATATATATGTGTATGCATGTGTATATATTTATATATATTATGCGCGTTTTTTCCGGGATCTTTGCCAAGATTCCTATAAACAGGCTTGATCTCATATTGATTTTCTGTATTTTGTGGACGTCACACGATCATCACGGCTGCAAACATAGGGATGGAGCCATTAATTTACAATCAGTTGTCGGGGAAGCCACCCAAATGCTGTATGTTTGGATTGGGACAAGCCTGGACCTTATGATGGACCTTTCACATGGAAAAATCATCTATAAAATGGAGGATGTTCTACTGATTTTAATGTTTAGCCTCTGGTAAAGGTTTACGATGTGGAGTTTAGCCACCATGATGCAGTAGTTGTGTCATTTTCCCGACGGAAACTCCCCATGGGTGTTCCACACCGGCAATGCGTATACCCTTGGGGGTACCACTACAAAACTGGGAGATAGATCTGGTAATAACATAGCTATTGAAAATGGCCATTTATAGTTTGTTTTCCCATGAAAATTGTGATTTTCCATAGTTATGTGGCTGTTTACCAGAGGGTAGATCTGGCCTAAATGTTGGTTAAATGGTGATCAATATTTCTGCACCATGAAGCATATGGGATTGGCTGGGCATATCATCACTCTGACAAAAATAGAAAGGTAAGCTGGCATTGAGATGCACTGAGTATGTTGCTGGGTGCACTCCCTTCAGTCAAGACTTAGAACTCTGCAGATGTAACATCGAACGAAAGTAGCGATGGGAAAATGGCAATGACAACAATCAATCAATCTTTTTGGTGGTTGCTATAGGCTATACATATGTATATATATA
>Ga0126342_10018332_pt1 | contig 12009 bp, 11 predicted proteins | sample Cyp1metagenome_FD_92528 | JGI IMG/M metagenome (GOLD analysis project Ga0126342, IMG submission 92528) | Coral microbial communities from Lord Howe Island, Old Settlement Bay, Australia - Cyphastrea 1 metagenome | ecosystem: Host-associated > Invertebrates > Cnidaria > Coral ... | reverse complement strand
TGACGCACTCCTTTCGCGGAGCTTTCGCGCGGCTTTCGCGCGTGAAGGTTTGGCTTTCGCGGGGGGTTCCCCACATGAACCCGAATACTAAATCCCTTCATGGAGGTTTTTGATGCTGCTCACATCGGCATCAATATGTCATATGTCATATACATACAACGTAGAGTATATACACATATAATATACAATGTGTGTATAATATATATATATATTGATATATTAACTATATTATAGTGTATTGATGATTAATTCTAATATATTAATATACAGTGATCGCCAAGTATTTCACACAGCCACGTCTGACACCATCTTGCCAGAGAACGCACGCCAGAGCTGAAACCTGAAGTCCTTCGGCGTGCCATGGGTGTTTTCTGCAGCGATCTCAAGCTCTGCCCCTCCAATATGTCGTACTGTCTTACCATATCTTATCAATATCGAACCCGATGTAAGGAAAATCACAAAGAGTCACAAAGCCTCCATGTGAAAGATTCCGTGTTTTTCTTTCGTGAGCTTGTTCAACAGTTGTCAACAATCACACACAACAAAGAAAGGTCCTGGCAGGAGCCTTCGCTCTGCACATTGGTGAGGGCCAAGTCAGTTTGACCAGGAAACCAAGTTTCCAAGCCCGCCAAGCTCTTACCAGATGTGGCAGAAAGCCTTGGAAAAATGACGGTCATCTGACTGTGTAGATCCAGGGGGGAACCCAAGTCGACGATCAAAGAAGTGCAGAGCTTTGTTGGGCCAAGAGCGTCGCACTCAGCGTTCCCAATGTGTTCCCAGTGTTCTCGGTGCAACCGAGTCTCAATATGTACGACATCAAGATCAGTGTACACCTTGAATCACGAGAACACCCGGTCCAGTTGCTGTATGTCCTCTTTTAGATGCTGAAGAACCAACATTTCAGCAAGATTCCACAGCTGCAGCTGAGATGCTGGATCAATGTAAAGGTTGGAAAGGATTGCATCACAAAGAACTCGGTATCCTGGTGGTTCACCAACTCTGCAAAACAACGGTTCACCAACTCTGCAAAACAACTGCAGGTCAAAACAAAATCATCCAACAGCAAAATCAAATGGGTTTGTCTGGATGAATCCTATTTTCAGACAAACCGAAATGTTGCAAACCTCCTATCTCAAGTCAATCCAACTTCCGGGTCAAAGCCGCCTCTTCGTAGACCCTCTCTTCGATCATTTCTTCCAGGCTTTCGTGTTCATCTTCCTGCACCTGCCATGAGTTGACTAGATGAAACAATCTCAGAGGTGGAAAATGCCAAACCAGATCTTAAATAAAGACTGATTTCACAATATGATATATATAATATGATATATATATAATATATAACACAACTATAGTATTCTCTTTGTATATTTGTGTGCATAGATAGAGATATGGAGTGGCTTTGGATGAGAATTCAGCGCACAGGTCTTGTGACCGCACATGGTCTTGAATTGGGATCTGCAGTTCTGACTCGCATAAGTAGGAACAAAGACCTGCACATGGTATCTGGTACAAAGCTTTTATATTCTGTAGGGGCTTCAGATATTCATCAATTCCTCCCAATATGGTTAAGTTTTCACGAACAACGAGTTAGAGCGCCATGTGATTACTACCATGGCTGGTTCATCCACATTTCCCATGGACTTCCCAAGTCGAACTCAACAGCTTTGCCCAGCTTTGCCCAGGCACAGTCCGCCCGTGCAGATAGAGTTGCCTTAGAACACGCCGAAGTCATGTTGCTCCAGTGTCACTGCACTGTATCGTGATTGTAATTAATTGTGTATGCAAAAGAAACCAAGCTTTAAAAACTTACAGTTTGATGTCCTCATAGATCTCATCTATTCTCATCTCATTCGCCACCAATGCTACCCTGGTACATCTGCTGCGCTGGCGTTACATCGGTGTTGTCCTGTGCTGGTCAAGTTTTGCTCTGAGACAAATATGGGGCCAGCTGAAAAGGCTCACACAAACCATGTTCAAAACTTTACATAAACTATGTTGGATTTTTTAGATGATGTTAACGTTGGTTAACGTTTTTGAATGTTTCCCCGGCCAGGTGAAGGCCTCTAGATTTTCACAACTCGATGTGCCGCACGGCTCCCTCAACTCGCACGAGTTAGCTTCCTCCTGTGCCAGGCTCCGAAACGCCCAGTGGGCATGTCTTCGCCTGGACCTGAACTCCATATCGCCATTCTCAGAATGGACCTGAACATATGTCAGATAAAATGCCAGACAGATCCAGACAGAATGTCAGAATAGATGCCAGATAGAATGCCAGAATGAATGCCTGAATAGATGCCAAATAGAATGTCAGAATAGATGCCAGATAGAATGCCAGAAAGAACGGATAGAATGTCAGAACATATGTATATAAACTGAATATGTCATAAGTAATTTGCATTATTTACTTCCAGATGATACAGTACTATGTCAGAATAGTGTGTCAGGGTGGGGATCACTCGAAGTAAGGTAGTAGTTTATGTAGTTTGAATTATGTTTGGGATTGTTTGGGTAATGATTTTGATACCTCCTGGATTCTCCTTTTCTTGAGGTTTCTTCAGATCCAGCCGGGGTGACTAGGCGCCTTTCTTTTTGGACGCTTGATGGGTGGACCACCCCAACCCATTCCTTTCAGCCTGGCCAAAGGATGGGCAGCAATCCACACACTGTCTTCGCAGAAGTAAACCCCAAGAGCGATTTATAAACATAATAAACTACCAGTCGGGTATGGCTTCTATCGCCCATTTCAAGCAATTTTGGGGCTGATCTGAGCTGAAGCCGTCTGGGACACGGTTGAAGCTCAACGCCGTTAACTCGTGTCAGGCTTCACTGTCTCTCGGTGGCATTGCGATAATCTGCCACCCTGTCGGATACTTCAAATGGGCTCTGAGCAAGTTGAGCTTTGGGGAGAAATGTCAAGAAATATCTATTCAGTGAAATCCAAGTTGTCAGTGTGATATCAAGAGATATATATATATATATGAAGTGGATACTAGCTCTTCCAAACCCTTCAAATCAATGCAAATCGTTTCATTCCCTCAAGCTTCGGACTGCGTTCGGCTCACCGGCGGTTCCTCGGGTGCTGAAAAGCGACAGGGCTTCGGTTGAGAATTCTCTGAGGTGCCGACGCGTATCCGGCGTCCCTTCGGATCCTTGACCTTGGTGACAAGGCCAACGTCCACATCGAAAGAATTTCAACCCTAACAGCCTGATGAGTCTACCTGCTGTGTGTATACTATAATATAATAATATATATATATATATTCTTCAAATCCATCCAAAGCAACTGAGGAGTTGCTTGGTCGAGTAGATGATTTCAGCTGAGAAACCACTTGAAACTTGTCTCTTCGCGCCTGCCTTTTGCTCTCCAAGGCCTGTCACATTGGGGTGATGGTAAGCAATGGCAACTCAGAACCTGCTGACAAAAAGCGCCAAAAGGCCAGGGATGTTTCCGGAAATGTCCTGCGATCAAATGTCGCACAGTTGTGCGGCATGGCGGAGACAGCTCAGACAGCGAAACATGGACTGATTGGACTGAGAGATTGAAGAGCCTTATATCCCAAACAGAAACAGACTCTCTCTCTAGATTAGATTGTCTAAAGACCATCCAAAATCAGGGATACAAGTTTGATATGTTAATATGGTGAACAGATTAAAATGGTAATAGGCCCCTTCCAAACCCGCAAACCTCGCGCCACGGAAATCGGCCAGCTGTTTTTGCGGCCTTGCCAAGCACCGCAGCCTCGCCATCGCGACGTTTCACCCCCTGCAGTTCATGCTCCTCCTGAAGGGTCTGAAGCGTCAGAGTTCCGGATGTCGAATTGATGGGCTGCCAGGCTTGGGTTTCCGAAAATATGTTGCTGGATGAAACACTTCGAACACATGAAACAACCTGGCAGTCTGGTATTACACATGTTTCCGAGCTTGTAATCTTGCTAAGTGACTTCAAAGTGTTGAACCTTCAAAGGATTTGACTGAATTTCTCAGCCTCTCCTTGTGGTGCAAGCGCAACGAGCCAAACCAGTCACTGAAAAAGTCTGCCAATCCTTCTTTCGCACTGGCTGAGACCTCTCAAGGGCACGCCACTGCTGCCCCACATCACTTCTTGAACTGATATCACAGAATATCACAGAATATCACAGAATGTCATAGATTGTCAAGAACAGGTTCTTGTTCTTCATAGAAATCCAATGTCAGTTTCTACCTGCTTCAAGCGCCCCGGTTGCGAGTCGGTCACCTCAGGTGGTCAGGTCACAGCTATCTCTGGGGAGGATTTATGAGGCCCTCCCATACTGTAGAAATCTATAAAATAAAAGTGGACATATTACAGCCTTATTATGGCATCCCATTCTGAATAATTAATCATAATCATATTGTATTATTGTTGGGTCTTCAAAGTGCATAGTTCATAAATCGAGTTATCCAAAAATCACCTAGCTGGTTTTGGACCTGTCCCATGGCACATCAGGAGCTGCTGGAGTTGCTGACCACTTGAACGAAATCATCACTGGGCCTCACGCGGCTTCTAGAGGTGGCAGTTCGCCTTCTTCAAGTCCTGACAACTGCTCCAGGTGAATCACACGGTGCAATACCTTTCAACGTCTTGGCAGACGAGAAGACATCTCAAAGTTGCAGGACCATGTTTCCAGCTTGCGGAAGTGTGCATGAGCGCTGTCTTCAACAGTAGAAATGGCTTCAACATGAGTATCAAAAGAGACAGCCAAAACACCAGCCTAGTGGCATCTCAATCTCAATTCTCCGCCATGTCATGCTTTACATTATTTTCAATTGGGAGTAACGAGTTTTTTGAAATACGCCAGCTGATGGCCTTGAACCGCTGCGAGCTCGTGAGGCTCATCTGGCGTCGGTGACTTGGACATAGAATCTGAAAGAGTCTGTTGAATCAATTGTTGAATCAATTGTTGATATCATACGGATTCAATTGATACAATTGTATAATAGTTGAATCATGTTGTATCAATTGTTCAATTGTTGAATCAATTAGTTCAATCACTCTGAATCGATTGATTCGAATCGCAGCGACAGGTCGACAGGTCCATGCAGGCTGTGGGAAGTTGTGGCCCTCAGCTGGGAACTCTGAAAAAATGGGTTCCCGTCCTTGTAGCGCTGAAGCGCCGGGGTCATCGTTCCTGCCATCTGAGTTCAGTACATCAAAGGTGCCGGAGATCACCACTCCATGGGGTTCAAAGAATTTCTTGGACGACTGGACACTAACAAATCGATACAAATCGCCCGAAGTCTGTATGCAAACAGGACATGAGGTGACTATGCAGCCGCTCTGCCTTCTTGTGGAAGTTGGAGGTGGGCGCAACCCATTGCTCTCTGCCATCTTCGATCATTGGGCTGGCTTTTTGCTAGCCGCAAGCGTCGATGTGGCACCAGGATTGGGGGATATTGGGGGTGAGGCTTAGTCAAGTGGGTAATTAAAAATGTTCAATGCCAGTTTTGCTGCCAGCTCTTTTGCCCAGAAATGTTGAAAAAACATCGTGCTCTGGTGATTCTGCCCAGGCCTTGAGGACTCTACAGCCTCGATCTGAGCGTCCTTGCTCGCTGACATCAAGGATAACATGATAAACAACTTGGCCCAACCATCGCTTGTCCCCCAAACAAAAAACTAAAAATCCACCATTCTTCTGGAAGTTGTGCATCGCAGTATGACATGACATGGGGATCTCAGGGGTCACTACGACATGACATGACAAAAGAAGAACATGTCGTAACGGCGGCAACGGCGGCAACGGCAACGGAACTTTCACCTCTGCCACACGCCTTCGCCCATCTGCAATGCTGGCCGAGATTGGAGGAAACAATGTCCCTCTGTGACATGTCAAATGACAAGTGTTGTCATTGTAATATGCTATATGGTTGCTTTTCAATAAAACAAAACCATCTCGTTTTGCCTCAGAAATGTCCTCCAAAGTTTTCTTCCAATAGTTTCATAGTATTTCATAGTACAGTAAAGGTCTGGAGATTGGAACAATGGCACTGTCTCCTTTCGGAGTTCTTCCCTCAACGTCGCCCAGGGCTGACTCGAACGGCCCGGCTCTGTGGCCCCCCCCCACTGGTCACGACGGCCGCACCCCTGTGATATGGCGGAAGCCGTGTCAGTCACCATGGGCATCATTGAAAAAAATAGTGTATCTCCAAATCATTTCACCATGGGCCCAGGGCCCGATCCATGATATCTCAAATAGTGTATGTTACAAAAGTGTATCTAATCACTGTGTCGATTGGTCTCAACCAAAGACCTTGGCATCCACCACCTTGGGGTTCTGGGACAATGTGCAAACGAGCATAGCTCGCCGTTGGCAGAGCCTGTTGATGCAAATTGAATGTCTTATTAGTTAGCTTCATTTTGACGTACACAACTACACCACCATGGTAGCCGCAGCAAATGGCTGAGTCTGGAAGTTGCTCGGCCCTTTGAGAAGCAACAGTAATTACTCACACGCAAAATCCAAGAAAATATTTGAACTCCAACAGGCTAAGCCAGGCCAACCTACTGCGCTCTTTTGTAGAACTTTGCGCCAACCCATGGGAATGTCAGCATTCTCCATAGCGTTCACGTGCAAACGGCTCCAAACGGCTCCAGACCTTCCCATAGCTTGCCACAGCTCGTGCGCGCGATTCCTCTTTGGCTTGTTACCATGAGGATGTCCTCTTTGGCTTGTTACCATGAGGATGTCCACAAAACTTCTGCTTGGTGTAGACAGGTGTAGATAGGCAAAGCGGGCTCAGTGGACTAGCCGGGAAGGCATCACAGAAACTAGTCCATTGGTGGATGCATGTTGGCATGGTATCTCAAAACATATTCAAAACAATGATCAAAGCTACCATCACTATCCATCACTCAAGATTCTTCGCTTCACCCTTCTCACTCCACAAGCTACGATGTTTTACCGCATGCCGCGCAGCTGTTCATGACTACAAAAAGTAGTCTGGCACCAGCTTTCTGGAAGGCACGCCCCTTGCGTCTGCTGGGGCTGCCTGGCACCAAGGTGTTGCAAGGGGTGACGTCTTTTAGACCCAAACGCTGACAGCAACATCACTGTGAATATGGGTCAATAATAATAATAATAACAATAATAATAATAATAATGATGATGATTATTATTATTATCATTATTATTATGATAATAATATATAATGCATAATACATCATAATGCATAATACATTATACATACGTATATAATACATAATACAATTATACATAGTACATAATGCATAATAGCAGTGAAAATGCAAAAAAAAAACACTGCGGCTTTGAATTTCGACCCGTTTCAGCGTCTACCTGCCAACACGGAAAAAGATGCCACACGGATGCCTCGAAGATTCTGAAGGACTGCTTCAGATTCTCGTCAAACTCTAGGATTGCCGCAACATTTCCACACCTGGGGAAACCAAAACCAGCCGAGACATTGCTGAAGGCAAGGAAACAAATCATTCCAAAAAGAAATTTGTTTTGGCTAGATTTCTTGGACTTCAAATTCAGGCCGGTACCGATAGCAGTAGTTTGGCGCGGACCACACAGTGACAAGAGCCTGCACTTTGCACCACTGTCGGTGCTCATGGCAGTTGTTGACTAGAAAAGTTCTCTGCCTCGTTGAACATCGTCTTGTAGCCTTCCATCACCAGCTGATGTGCCCGTCCAATGAGGTCGATGCCATTGGTGTGGTTGAATCTCAGTCACAGCCCCGCTTTCCAGAACTCATGGGGACCAGTGATTGCACCAGTATTAGACACCCAATCTCCCGCAACAAAAGTGACCCGGAAAAAAGTTGAAGACCAAGCCTGGATAGTTGGATACGTTCCAATGGTCACTTGCCGAAACGGGGAATTGTATGTAGATCATGAATGATAATGATGATAATGACATTATCATACATTATCAAAAAAAATTGGCTCAGCTGCTCCAACCTTCACAGTCTCCACCAGTGGACCAGCTCCATGACCAGCCCACAGCCCCTAAGGACTGGACCCCTTGACTACATCGCCACCAAACAGGTAGCCGGCACCTCGAGGAGAAAGACCCCAGCCTTCAAGGTCCTGGCCACGGCTGGCCACGAGATGTCCGGCTTGACCCGGGAATGGCTGTTTTCGAAATGAAAATCTTATAGATAAACTCTCTGAAAAACCCTCTGAAAGATAGATTGTTTGAATTTGTTTGATAGTTTTAAGTCATCTCATAGTATTAGTATCTTATAATCATCATTAATCATCTGAAATGAACTCAAGGCATTCACTATTTTGGGGTCAATGATTATGTTCCATGCTATGCTCACTGATATGCCATGCTATGCCCACTTTGGCCCAAGTCCTCTGGATCAGACCACATCAGGTCGCACATGGCACCCTCGTGCGGCACCTCCGAAGCAGCATTTGCTGCGATTGAATTCATGGCAACTGCTTGGTTGAAGTAATGGAACTTCTCCTCCAAGCAATTTGTCATATCTAATTCCATCTAGTTCCGTAGCGCGGCTGAGCCCTTGTCTTTGTGTGAGTAGATGTGAGTTGCCATTGCATGAGTTAGCCTACGCAGTAATCTACGAGGGGTGCTGACGCGACCCTGCGCGGTGTAAGCATTTGCCTACGCAGCCATGACTCCTGTCTTCTACTGTTTGTAAACAGGCGTCCACGTAAAGGCTACACGGTGTAGGGTAAAATGAGCCTGTCATTAGCCTAGCTATGTCTTGTGGAGTTCCCTGTTGATCCCTTTCCCAACATAATTCATATACAGAAAAGAATCGCTGCTCAGTTGGATTCAGTGGTTTCGTGTCAAAACTCTTGCATCTCATGCAATTGCTGTACGGCGCCTCCTGTTTTCGATCAATACTGCGGACGTCGTCCAGAGTGTTGATGGCAGGTGATAGCCCGCCGTGGACGCAAAAGATGCGATCCTGGCAGGACAGGTCTTATGATTCTTATGGGTCAAAAGTCAAAGGAGCACACTGTGTTTTGGTTGGCAGGCTCCAATGAAGCTCCAACCTCTATCAGTGCCGCCAAGGCTAGGTAGTCAAAGACCTCTGTGCAATATCTCCACCTCACAAGATTCACAAGTAGCTTCTGCATTTTTGGAGGTTTTGGATCAAGTTCGACCTGGTTTATGTAGGTCTGAGATGCTCACCCGCCCCCCTACAACTAGAAGCTCTGACAGTTCCTTTGAAGCTGGCCAAGTCACACATTCACGCTGCCATACTTTCGCAGGCATTCATCGTAGAAACCATAGACCTACAGGACAGCAATCTTCGATTTTTCAGCACAATGCATCGCATCCACAGAGGCCGGAGGTAAACGTTCACTTGGGGAACTGATGGAAAATGTATTGATATGTATTGATTCTACAACATTCTACAACCCCTCCTGGTGAAACCGCGCACCTGTGTGATTTGTCGACTCTCGTGGTTGCCTCGAATCAGAGTTATTCGGTCTGGATAGCGCACCTGCAAACGCAAGGCGCAAGACATGCCCAGACCAAAGGCACTGACATAGAATGTGAAAGCAAAACTGACCAAGCCTTGAGAGCAAGCAAGATCAAAAAAGTTTCGACCTGAAGCTGCTCAGCAACAGGGATTCGAAATGACACCGTCTCACAATGACTTGGAAATCAAGTTGCTGCCAAGGTTTGGAACAGGATTTAAGGAACTGCCAGTACCACCAAGCTGTCCCCAACGGCCCCAAGGTGCCCCCACGCTGTAAAAGCCTCTGTCCACAAAGTCACCCATGAAAAGGTAGTTGGTGTCTGGGCAATCGCCCCCAACCTGTGAAACCATCAAAAATTATGCAGGGGTTGGAGGTTTGCAACAGTTGTAGAACGTCGCTGTCAATTATCTGTCAACACCGTGAGTCAACACCGTGAGTCAACACCGTGAGTCAACACCGTGAGTCAACACCGTGAGTCAACACCGTGAGTCAACACCCATGAAAAGGTAGCTGATGTCTGGGCAACCGCCCCAACCTGTACAAGAATTTTCAAAAAAACTTCAAAAATAATGCATTGGTTCGTGGAGAGATCTTCACGTCTGATGCGCGCCTTGAACAACTCCACCAAATCGTAGAACTGGCCATGGATGTCCCCACAAATCTTAGTGCAACCACAACAAGTCAACATCGAAAGCATTTCCAACATTTTCCAACAACATGATCACATGCACTATTTCATGAAGTTTGCAAAAATTGTTTGCTTTCTTGAGGAATAAGTCTTCACAAAATTGAGGTCATGGCTGTGACAGGTGCGTCCACTCTCTGCACATTGCATTCTTCCACGAGAATTTCCCGTGCTTTGGAACACAGGGCCTGCGGCAGAGACTCTTGCGTTGGAGAACCCATCGCGCGTGTATGTTTGTGTGTGTGTGTGAAACTAACTATAATTACATCACGCACATTCGTATCACCACCTATCACAACTCAAAATTTATGAGGCTGAAGCAATTGCCCACAATTTTGTGTAGTATGTGACTTCAGACTTGCAAGCCGAATACCTGTTCAAAGTGATCCACGCCAAATCCGCCTTGACTTCTGCTTCTTTGATGTACTCACACCTCCGCACGAGAGTCAAAGTGAAGAGTTGTTTGGCTTGCAATTTTCTCAGTGCCCTGCCTCCGTAGCTGTTCTATCTGCCTGTCTAAATCTGACACTCCCATTGCCCTTACCCCAACGACCACTGTGCTTGATGTCAGCCGACTTGAGCCACAAATTAACAATGGGCAGCATGATAAAGAACTAGCCCTGCCTGAATAAACTGAAACCTGTCAGGCGGTTTACAGTACAAGGTGTGAAACCCATCCAAAGCCGTCCACAGGAGGAAGTTCAAAGAGTCGTTGTCGAAGTTGGATGAAACGTGCAGTCAATGCAGGCACGATCAACGTTCAACAAAGACTTAAAGAAAATTGCAGTATCGATCATCGAGGAAAACACTGGAATTGCATTGGATTAACAGCTCATGTTCCTCTACGAAATGATGCCCAATATCCACATGGACTGTTGCCCCCCCCTCTCTATAGTGAAACGGCAAGAAAGAAAGAAACAAAGCTGCCAGTGCATTTTCAGCATTGCCAGGTGGCCAGTACATTGACTTGCTAGCGGTGCTAGCGCTTTATGGCACAGATGGCAGAGTCGCCGTAGCCAGGAACAGGAAGATCAAGGAGATCAATGGATCGTGAAACCAAGAGCTCTTGTTCTGGACAAAAAAACCTCCCAGGGACCAGCGAAACATCAATTTCTCCGAGAATCAATGCTGAATCCGATGCATTTTATATTCCCTGGCCCTGCTCCCTGGAAGAATTGAAAACAGAAGAATTGGTCCATTTTTGGTATCAACTCATCCAAGTTTAGCGGTACCCGAAGTTGACAGCTGATAGGAGACTGCAGGTAAAGGTGCATTGACGTAGTGCTGGAACCTTCCATGTTGCATGCCATTTGCAACATTTTGGAGTTGGAACCTTCGATTTGTTATGATGTTTGCAACATTTTAGAGTTGGAACCTTCCATTTCGCATGCTATTTGTGAGCGGGAACCTTCCATGCCACATGCTATTTGCAGCATTTGGAGCTGGAACCATTTTGGATGCTAGTTGCAACATTAGGAGCTGGAACCTTCCACTTTGGATGCTAGTTGGCTAGTTGCAAACATGTCGGCTGGGAGCTTCGATTTTGCATTATATTTGCAGCATGTCGGAGCTGGAACCTTCCATTTTGGATGCCAGCTGCAACATTTAGGAGCTGGAAAGTTCGATTTGTCACGATATTTGCAACATTTTGGAGCTGGAATCTTCCATTCGGCATGCTATATGCAAGCTGTTGTTGGTTGTTGGTTGTTGGTTGTTGTCTGTTATTTGTGGGTTCTTGTTTGTTGTTGTTATTGTTGTTGTCGTTGCTGTAGCTGTACATAGTTGTAGTTGCAATACTAGTTGTTTGATGTTTTTTGTGTGTTTCTGGATGTTTTTTGTTGTTGCTGCTGTTACTGCTGTTGCTGCTGTTGTGGCTGTTACAGAT
>Ga0126342_10018331_pt1 | contig 12009 bp, 19 predicted proteins | sample Cyp1metagenome_FD_92528 | JGI IMG/M metagenome (GOLD analysis project Ga0126342, IMG submission 92528) | Coral microbial communities from Lord Howe Island, Old Settlement Bay, Australia - Cyphastrea 1 metagenome | ecosystem: Host-associated > Invertebrates > Cnidaria > Coral ... | reverse complement strand
GAAGGCAGCAACACTATGAAACCAAGTGCGTCATGATGCAGAAAGCAAAAAAAACATGATCATGGTTTGTCCTTGTTGCAACTCAGTAGGATTCAATCCCAGTAGGGTGCCATCATATGGCATTAGTAGGCAACACATGTGATTACAACAATATGTGACCATTTTTTTTTAATACAATGTATTATTTGGTAGCCACAGCATTATTTTCCAAACCAAACAGTGCCCATGTGTTTTCAACATGTGAATGGAAAATGCCACCATGGCCGCTTCCAACCCATGCACCCAGCTCAATGTTTTACATTAAAAATATGTGTTTGCAGCCCGTTGAGCAAAGGTTAGCCCAGGATAGTAAATAAAACCAAGGCATAACCGGCATAACCATATGATTTTGTGAATGAATGTTGCAGGCTTAAAATGGAAGGCCCAAGGGCATGGAAGCAAAATAATATTTCTGCTGGTTTCGTAGGATACACGCATGAGCCCAATCGAGAGCGACACGCTGAATCTGAGCGAATGACCGATGATCCGTGTGTAGACCCTGACACCGCGCAGGTGAAGGCTAGCCGACGACAGCGAAGGCGAGAACGACAGGCGGCCGGAATGGTTTCTGAACGAGCGCGACCTCGCGGTAGTGCCAGAGGGCAATCCCCCGGGAGATACCGGAGGTGATCCTGGTCCTCACCTTCCTCCTTCAGGAGGCCTTCCTCGTTCTGCCAATCTTCACCTACATGATAGTCCAATCGCGAAGTCATCTCGTAAGCGTTCTGACTCAGATGCTTGGCGTGATCACATGCTGAAAGGAATCAATGATATTGTGAGAAAAGATAAATATTCTGACTGGAACATCGAGAAAGGCCCTCTTCCGGGAATCAAATACAGAAGCGGCCAACCACCTGCTCCTCCTGTGCGGCACTACTCCACCACAGACTTGAGGGCGTTTCCGAAATGGGAAAGACGCCTAGAATGGCGTCTTTGCCTCCTCGCGAGGCTGCCCTTTTAACTCTATGTGAGTCTAAAGGGCGAGATGGAGCAGGAACTCGAGTGGGCAGACCTCTAGAAAATTGACAGCAACTCTTGGGATAGACTTTAGCCTGGAGCACCTCTGAAAGCCTTTGAAGATCCGCGAAGTGTATCTGAAGAGGCAATACCTCTGGGACTTCGAAACCATCTAGAGGAACACCCAGGAATCTGCGCGGAGTTTCTGCAATCGGTATCGCAGATGTGAAAGGTCGCTGAAGGCCATTGGCATTAGCATAGACATGATGTACGATAGTGAGAGCAGAGGAGCCCGACTCCTTGATCGTCTTCGTTTGAACTTGGAGCAGTAGCGCATGATCCTTTTTGGATCAGGCCAGCGCTTGCACTACGAAGACATCAAAGAAGCTGCCATCCTTCAATTTCCTGAACATCGAGCTGCACCATATACGACGCAGTACCGTGAGTTTGACAAGGGCAACAGGCGCGATGGAGCACAGCAGCCACCTCGAGATACACGCCCTCAGCAGCTGAAGGGTAATGGGAAAGGAAACGGCAAGACTGGCAATTTGAAGACGGGTAAAGGATCCGACGGCAAGGGCAAGGGCAACTCCTATGTCCGCACCTCTTACTTGGCTGAAGCGCCCGAGGAAGCTGAAGAACAGCTGCAAGACGAAGAGCATGAACCCAACGCTGATGGTGAAGATTATGAAGAACCAGCCGAAGGAGACGAGGCATCTGCTGAACAGGAAGAAGATGTAGGAGACATAGATGATGCTGATCTGGACATAGCCGCCCACTGCTTGACGGTCACAGCAAGGAGACTATCCGGACTTCGACTTGGACGCAAATTCAGCGGACCAAGGCAGAAAGCCACTGTGCTGCATGTGGTGTAAAAGGACATTGGCAAGGTGATCTCTAATGTCCCCATGCATCTACTTCGGCTGCTGCGAGTACCGACACCAAAGGTGCAGGGAAGAGCAATGCTAAGCCGCCCAACACCAGCCACAAAGTTGGCGATCGTAAAGCTGTAGTCAAAAAGGTGATGACCGTGGTGCACTCCGACTGCACTCCGACGGCATCGACCGTAGTGCCAACATCGATAAGCCTAAAGATGCGACCTTCGGTACATATTTCACCTTCGTGGTTAGTTCCCTTAATGACCAATTGCACCAGATCTATGCCACCAACATTGATTCATTTAGCCAGGCCGCAGTCTCCTTGACGCGGCGTGCCAGAGAACATGTTGCAGCTGCAATTCAACGTGGTTTGCATCCTGGCAGGCCTATGTTCAAGACCTTCGGTTTGCACCCTATGGTGAGTGACTGTCGGGAACCTTTTGAGTTTGGACATGGACCCACTCAGTACAGTAAGCATCATGCGTATCTCCCTGCTTGTTTTGATTCAACTCCTCAGACATGCAGTTTGCTGGGCACGTGCATCCCGGAGACATCGAAAGACAGTCCGCATTCAGGCAGCAACGTACACTTCTGGCGAAGAAACTGCCAGCGACGCTGGATTTGCTCAGACAGCGAGCTCATTTGGCAGCTATCCAGCGTGAAGTTCCAATCGTTGTGATCAGTGGAACCCTTGCGATTGACATAGCCAAGTTTGCAACACATGCACATGAGTTTGAGCAGTGGAGCACTCTTTCACGTTTTTCAGATGCCCATGAATGTGATCCCGACTTTGTTTGTATCAACTCAGCAATGTTCAAATCCAAGCCTGATTTCTCTGCTGCACCATCAGAAGGAAGCAGTTCGTGCGCCTCCAAAGTGGCTGCAAGCATGGTGGAGGTTCATGGGGGGCTCTCATAGAAGCAGAGCTTCTTTGGGCAGGAGTGATGATCCATGCATGCTGTTCGTATGAGGATCCGTCCAAGGTCCTGGCTGCACTGCCAGGATCCCATGCTGATGGAAGAGAAGATGGCCTATACACGATCGTGCCGTAGCAGCCCGTCCACACGAGCAAATCCAGCGGTCGGGGAATCGACACGGCCGCTACAGCAAGTGCCTGCTGTGCGGAAAGAAGTGGGTATGGGACGAGGCCGCCCAATTGTGTACAATGACAAGAGCTTCGCCAAAACAGCGGCGGCTGCCTTTACCGTCCTCATCTACGGCAACCATCTTCTTCAAGGACAAAGGCTACACGCCAGCAGCCAGCATGGGTTTGAAGGATTGGAGTTTGAACCAATCCAAGGACAAGGGATCCGCATCCACGGCACTAGCCAAGAGCCTATCGACGACGCCACTGCTCCACGCGGCACCCGTCCCAAGCAGAGGGCTACATCCAAGAGCAAGAGGAACAGTTCCAGCATGGCGGCGGACCAATTGGATTTCGATTGGGCTCTGGTGGAGATCCATGAACACACTCAGGCATGGCAATGTTCCTAAAGCAGGCAATGGAGTCTGGCTGACCGGCTACTTGAGAGCTTGTCAGCTTGTCGCAGGAACTATGAGCGAGAGACCAATGCATATCTGAAATGTCTTGCGACACATCATGACTACAAGATGGCAGGTGCGGAGGTTGACCTCCTTGACTTGATTGAAGTTTTTGCAGGCAAGGCGACCGTGACCGACCTTGCGCAACATTACGGACTTTCCGCTTTGCAACCTTTTGATCTCATCTACGGCCAAGATCTCGCAGACCCGGGCACTGCCGAGGCACTTCGCCAAACGGTGAGGCGATTCAAGCCACTCCTGACTTTGGTCGCATGGAACTGCACAGAACACTCACTCTTCAACCAGAACATGAACTACAGTCACCGCATGGATGAACTGCATGCCAGGCGCGATGAACAACGCCCCACTGGTTGTCCTTGGCAGTGACCTGTGCGCAGAGCAGCTCTACAACGGCAGACTGTTCTTAGGAGAAAATCCAGTGAAATCAGCTATTTGGGAGGAACCTAGAGTCAAATGTTTGCGCGAACATCCGGACGCCATTGAAGTTGACTGCGGTGCCGGAGCTTACAGCACTGAAAATTTGGACTGTGAACCTATCCAGAAGGCCCATCGTTTAGTTTCATCATGTTTCATCACCAACAGCCCAGAACTTGTGCAAAGGCTCTCCTTGAAGATGACTCCAGAGCAAAAGATGCACACCAGGCCCATCCAAGGTAAACATACCAAGGCTTCTGGTGAATACTGCCACGGACTCGCACGCGCTATCCTGGAAAGGCTTCGCACGGAAGCCGGGTTGAGAAACCCTCAGCGCTTTCTGACCACGAAGCACGAAGCCTACTACACTACACCTGCAAATCTGGAAGAGGACTGGAATCCAGTGCTGGACGAGGCAGAGCAGCGGTTCAATACAAGACACCGTATGTACTCTCAGAGAACGACATTCTCTACCAGCAGATCCAGGAACTGGTTCCATGGACTTTGAGCAGAATTCAGGTGGTGTGGGCTCCAAGTGCGCGTAGATGGACTCAGGACATTCCCTTTACTCATAGAGTCATAGAGGATGCGCATACCGAGTTGTCAATGGAAAGTTTGCCCTGGAGCATGAAGACATGGTGTCAGTTCCACACCCAAAGCAGCGTTTTTCACCACCAGTTCGTGTGGCAGCTTTCTTGTTTGGCAATGCGGCAGAAGGTTCACCAGACCAACCACAGTTTCAAGGTGACCGTGAAATCACCACTACCACCAAGGTTGCAGGCTTGAACACAGACATCCACTTTGAATGTGGACCACCAATGACAAGGGAAATGTGAAGCTCGCTTGCAAGATTCCACTGCAATCTCAGCCATGCACCAAAGGCAGGCAAGCTTGACAGCAAGATCCTTGCCGGCTTGGACGGTCTGCGATGTGGAACTTGTTTGAGATTAAGCCAATCAAGCTACCTACATCATCAACCGCAACAGCAACCAGGTATGCAGGGGCTTTTGGCGAACATCTTCAGTCAGACATAGTGTTTATCAGGATGCTGAGCGGTCGAGCGATACCAGTCCTTGGAATGGTGCGCATGTCAACCAACTACCATGCCGCCAAAGCTCTGACCAGCCGCAGCCCTGATCACGTGCTGAGCGTGACGCAGGAGATATGGTACCGACCTCTTGGACTGCACTGTGGACGCTGATACAGCGTATCTTGGATGCAACCAAGAATGGCATCAGAACTTTGGCATCGAATTTGACATCATCCCAACAGAAGAAGCTTGGAAGCTAGGTAAGATTGGACGACGCAATGCTCTGATGAGAACTTCTTGGCCGAGAGACTCATCGACCAACATGGCGTGATCCAACTTGACCAGCTCAACAGCGTTTTGGTGGCTGTTCTTCACAACTCCACCTACAGCCACGGGAGGTTTCCGTTCCAAGCCGTTTTGGAAGGATGCCCAGACCAGTTGGCGACCTGCTTTCCGACAACAAAGCACTTGCTATTTCTCCAATGCCGCCTGGAGAACAACTTGCTCTACGACCCGAACTGTTGAGAGCCGAAGCCGTCACTGCTTTGGCGCAATTTTCAGTATCTCAAGCTGTTCGCCGGGCACCGATGCGCAAAACCAGAAACCAGAACGACCCTAGTGGACTACAACCTGGTCAAGCAGTTGCGTTGTGGAGACAGAATGCCAAGGCCAGACAACATAAACGTGGAGCATGGTGCCTTGGAAGATTCCTTGCGCTTGACCTTGACCGGAAGTCTATGTAGATACAAGTCGGCAGGAACTCCATTCGCGTCTGCTCGACGCAAGTGCGTGAGGCAACATGCTGGGAATCTTGGACTCCAACTGTTGAAGATATGCAGTTGCTCAAACCGGCAGAAGACAACATCACTCGAGGACTTTGGAGTGATGAAATCCAAGATCCGCCAGATGATGACGCCATGGCTGACACAACTTTCGAATGCAACCACTTGCACCACCACCGCCAACCGTAACAGCAGAACAACAGGCCATCGAAGCAGATGACGAAGAGATGCCACCAGATACCGGCAATCAACACATCCCAGACACTACCAACGAATAATTACCCCACAATATGGCAACCATGCCACAGAACATACAGCCTGGCATGCGCGTGCAAGATGCACAAATACCACACCAGTGCACAAGCACCCATATTGAACAACAACAACAACAACAACAACACAACTTCCAACAAGGCAATGTACACCAAGAAAGCCATCAAAACGCTGAGCAGCACATCTACAACCAACAAACCATCAACATCAACTCACCAACATGCCAATTCTTTGGACCACGGGCAGACTTTGGCATGAACCCACAAACAACAAGAACATCACGCGCCAGATCCAGAACACCTTCAAGATCTGGACCTCAACCAGAACAAAGACCAGCATTGGAACAAGCAACTGATGCAGCGTCAACACCTGGACAGGCAATTGAAGCACCACCAACACCTGCCTTGCTCGATCAACCAAACGAGCAGACAAACAACGCCGCAGCCACAGTCTTGATGAGCAATCTAGGATACCTTGACACCGGCGAAGTTCAACAACGACCAGTAGGATGGGACGGCAACCCTGACTAATCCAGTCCATTTCGACAATCTAAACGAGCATACACAGCCTACCTGGTCAGCAAACAACGCCGCATCGAGATGGCCAACAAACAAGATCTACGACGCAGAATCTTTCGATCACGTGCCGCCTACCGCGACAACGCGGAGTTGGCGAGATCAAAGCCAAATACCGGGTGTTGCTCATAGGATGCTAAGATCCAGACCTTAGGCACCTGATAAGGGACAGTCCCACTCCCACACGTTTGTCAGAATACATCATCATGAGCATAGCATCAGCTGGAGCGAACAGACTCTTCGACATGGATGGGCGCAATCTCAGACGCTGAGAAGGCGTTTCTGCAGGGCAACCAAGACACATCTGAATGACAAGGGCTTCCTCTGTTCATGGCTCCACCAAAGGATCCTATCATCCAAGCAGCGGAAGCCTACACGGCTCCCTTGTATGAAGTGACCTCCAACGCATATGGATTACCAAACGCGCCAAGAGTTTGGTTCAGAAAGTGAACAATGATGCCAAAGCCAAAGACTTCATCCAACACTCCTATGACAAGTGTCTCTACTACCATGTGGGCGAGGACGGCATCCTTGATGCTCTAATGATTGTCCATGTAGATGACGCGCAGCAGTCTATTCAGAAGGCTTTGCACTAGATAAGCTTGAGACAATGTTGAAGTGGGGCAGCATCACCTAGGTGACGCCTGAAACACCAGGCGAGTATCGCGGCAAGGAGATCACCATGATCTACAAAGACGGCAAGTACTCCTACAAGGTAACTGAGAAGAGCTTTGTTGGCAAAGTCGCCCCTGGAAAGATTAAACATGGAAGGTTGCAACAACAAGCTCAACTTACTGATGAGGAGCGCAAAGAGTTCCGATCTATATGCGGGTGCCTACAATGGCTTGGAGGACAAACTCGCCCCGAGCTCTGCGCAGCTACATCTCTGGCACACAGAGTTGTATGATTGCCTCACTTTTGCCGAGGAAACTGCAGACAGTGGGATAATGTTCCCACCTGTCCAACCTAATCGTGCATCCACAATAGTGACATCAGATGCAAGCTGGGCAAGTGCAAGATGCCACAAGTCACAGTTTGGCCTGGTTGTGACAATATGTTCAGCTCAAGTGACCGAGACCAGGTGCAATTACTTCATTTTGGACTGGAAAACAGGACGATCTCCTCGTGTTTGCCGTTCAACTTTGGCACCCGAGGTATGCGCTTGTGATGAAGCATCTGATCGTGCATGTTATACAAACCTAGTCCTTTCAGAGCTGTTGTATCAAAAGGCTGCGTTTCACGGTGATCTTCGTTTGAATTCGTTTTTGTGCACAGGTGCCAAGATCCTGTTCGATTGTTTGATAGCTGAAAACCCAGTAGTTAGCGACAAGCGGAGTATGGTTCAGATACGTAGTACGTAGTGGTCAGCAAAACCATGCCCCATCAGCCGTTCCAACAAGGCTTCAGTTCGCCGATGTGTTAACAAAACTCAGTGCCGATCTTCGCGAATTCTTGCGTAAATGGTGTCAATCCCCCTGGTTCCAACTCCAGCAAGAATCGACAACAAAGACCAGTGTGAAATCTGATGTTGAGCAGTCCTGTTGACTCATGAGCATTTGACACCATCGCATTCGCCGGCCTTTGCATGATCAAAACGGCCATATGAGACAATTTCGAAACTCGCATCAAAAGTCCGCGGTCCAATGCACTTTGCAATGTTTTGAGCAGACAGGGATTCAAGCACATCATTATGTCAGAGTTTGTACAAGCCGCAATAGTACCATAGTCGGCATAATACCTTCGGACGCAAGCGACTCACTGGCAATTTTTTCAACATTCAAGTTCAAATGGTATATTTCTGATTTGTCTTAAATTCCTTGAAATTCCATGCGTCAAGGGCGTGTTACGTCACATGGTCTTAAACTGATGAAATGTTTTTTACTTGGTCGACCCACACAGCACAAACCACGCGTAACACAAGGTAATTATGCAAGGCATCGAGGCCACGCAGCACAGACTGGCTCGACGCAGCGAGACAGGGTACAAATGGAGACTCTCAGGTAGCGTCGGTTTGGAACAGGTCCAATTCATGCCGTAAGAATGAGCGCAAATCAACCAGCAGACTGAAGAAAGGATAGCAGCAGCCATTAACGGTATGAAATGAAAAACCATCAGTCTGAAACTATCATTCGAGAAAGTGACTACCTCTTACGACCCCGAATGAATGAATTACCTCACATTAACACGAACTCAAGGTGAGCGTTTTTGTTGGGGCATGGCTAGCAAGATTCCCTGTGCCCGTGGCAGTTGGTTTTTTTCTTGAATCTATCTACGTGGTATCAAACGCTGCACGCGCCCACACACACACACACACACGCGCGCGCGCGCACATAGCCAAACGGGCCAGTTCATTCACGCATGCGTTGAGCGCTTCAACATTCGAGACATGTTGCAAGCGTTTGTGGATGTGCTGCCAGCATTGCCTCACACGTTTTGTTGGTTTTGCTGAAGGTGTACCTTCTTTGCCACTTACCAAGTTTCAATAAACACGCCGTCCATGAGTCGTCCATCTTCTGTTCCTGTACTTGTATCTCTGTCCAGAATCTCACTTTCACTATCTTTCAACATGGTAGTCAATAAGTGGACTTGTGACCTCCGGACTCAAACCTTTGGATTGGATTTTCACCTTTGGAGCACTCAGTGAAGGGTGTTTTTCATGCGGAGATTAAGGCACCAACAACCAAATCCAGCCAGACAATGTGTTTGCTATGCTCACAAAGCGCAGCTGAAGATCCTATCCTGGAATGTAGCAAGTCTGAGGCGCACCATATGAATGCCTTGAAGTTTCTTTGTATTTCTTGAGGCGTGTTTGGAGTTTTGGCTGTTATATATTTCGGGTCCTGAACTGCCTTGCAGCCATGCTGTGGTTTAAAAACTTCAAGATTTGCACCCAACAGTTGGCGTTTCAGCTCTTTCGGTATTGTTGTTCCCAAAAGCATCTCGGATGCTTGGGTTCTCGTTTAATTTACTTTGCCGCGCGTGGAGCGATACGGAAGCGACGACAGGGTGGACGGAGGGGAAACCGTGCGAAAAAGCTTGGAAGAGCTCTGTTGGGAAGGAGCGAGATGGAAGCGTCGACAGGGTGGACGGACGGGAAACCGTGGGAAATAGCTTGGGGGAGAGCGCCGTTGGGAAGGAGCGAGACGGAAGCGACGACAGGGTGGACGGAGGGGAAGCTGTGGGAAATAGCCTGGGGAGATCTCGTTGTGAAGGAGCGAGATTGAAGCGACGACAGGATGGACGCAGGGGGAAAGTGTGATGTGGGAAATAGCTTGGGGAGAGCGCCGGTGGGAAGGAGCATGATGGAAGCGACGACAGGGTGGACGGGGGGGGAAGCAGTGGGAAGGAGCTTGGGGAGAGAGTTCCGTTGGGAAGGAGCAAGATCCTAGAGGCTCGTTCGTGTAACATTTTGTTACACATATGCCCAAACGTGCAACATAAAAAAAAAAACATGCACATATACCTTCGTCAGACAAGAATTAGGCTGATTTCTGTATCAGAAACCATAGGAATTAGCATGGCTAAAGCCATGGCGCCAACCATCAGAATTAGGCTGGTTTTTGCATCAGAAACCATGGGAATTAGCATGCGGAACTATCAAAATTAGGTTGGTTTTTGCATCGGAAACAATAGGAATTCACATAAGGGGTGGTTTCCTGCAGTACATATATTGTAATACATATATGTTTTGTTTTCTTTTGGGGTGGCTTTTACATATGAAAGTTTGATTGTTCTTGGTTATTTTGTTTACTACCCTCTAACTTGAAGATTATATTACCCTTCGGGTAAATATGTTTACTACCTTCCGGGTGCAACATGATTTTTTTTAACCCTCCGGGTATATGTTTATTTTATTGCCCACCGGGTTTATGAAATCTTTGTCATGGCCCCCCGGGCCAGACTGCAACCCCTTAAAACCTTCCAGGTACCCCTGCGATTACCCAAGCCCTCCGGGCCACACAGCCGCGCCTTTTTTTTAGCCACCCCTAGCTATGCTTGCCTGCGTGCAATCTAATTTTTTGCTGCAAAAACATCAGGTATCTTTGTAAAGTCGTCAAAGGAGAGGTTTTGCGATGCGTCCTTCGCATCACACGCGTGACTTTTTTCATCCAGTCTTCATCCATCCAAGTACTATCCCTGGACGGGTTGCGATGGGATCTTCGCATTGCAGCATCCAAAATTAGATGATGGACTAGGTGTCACCTTGGGCCATTTTCCAAACTTTCGGCTGGGCAGCCTGCAAGTAGAGCTTTAAAAAACTTTCACCCAAAACTTGAATTTGTTTTGCACAAGTTTCGGAAATGAAGTCTTCTCCATCACACAGCATCGTCGCCCAGCTGTCGGCCAGCCACACCATTGCAGAAATGTGGTCATACTGTGGGTCGGTCACTTCTGCAAGTTCTTCCCGCAAGCAACGAAGAATTGCAAATGCATCGTAGCCTTTGGCTCTCAACTCCTGGCATTCCAGACCACGGAAAAATATACACATACACATGCAAGCAAAACAGAAAGTATACCGTATACCGGTAACAAATAAAAACAGCAATGCAACTAAGCGTCAGGAAAAACTCCTTTTTTCAAGCACAGGTTGTCTTGGGAGAATTTTCTCAAAGCAGTTTTCTTTCCAGACGCTTTGCAGAATCTGCGAAGTCTCAATGTGGCTCGGTGCAGCCGAACATCCACACCACCGCCGCCAAAAAAAACACCCACGATGCAGGATGAAGTGTGGCTGGTCCATGGCTGGGTTCATCACGTCCTAGATCATCATTGTCTGGTAGTACTTCTCGTCGACGTGGAGAGGCTGAACGCAAGGTGACAGATGTGGCTCTGCTTGGACGTCTTGATGGGTTCCTCGAAGTGGAATGTCGTCTCCTGTGTGACGAACGTGGTCGAGAGGAACGATGTGTTCGTCTGGGTGATTTGTCTCGACGCGGACTTCGTGGAACAGAGATTGGACGTTTGCCCGGTGCCCCACGGTGCCGGTGGGAGCGAGAACGAGAGCGACGATGAGTGTGTTGTGGTGGTGGTGGAACTTCATCTGGTGGAGGAGGATGACTTGGAATAGGTGGAGAGGCTTGAATTGGTGGTTGAGCGGGAGCTGGAGGTTGGCTCATGTTGCGTTCTTGGTTCTTGTCCACAAAAGCTTGCATACTGGATTCAACCGTGTTCTTCATCTGCTGCATCATCTCTTCTGCATTGAAGGATACACTGGATCCCGGTGGTGTGGATTGAGGTGCCACCGGTGTTGGTGGTTCAGGCACTGATGGTGTGGACTGAGGTGGATGTGGAGTGAACGTGGATTGGTGGAATGGAAGAAGCTGTTGGAGGTGCTGGATATGGGATTGAGCCTGTGACGCAAGTTGTTGATTCAGGATGGTATTTTGCTCTCTGAGAGCCGCAAGTTGTGCCTGAGTCTGAGCTTGAGACTGAGCTTGTGACTGTTGGTTCATTAGATCACCTCCACAAAATTGACCTGGAAGTCCCATCGCTTGTGGATT
>Ga0126342_10018330_pt1:0-10000 | contig 12009 bp, 9 predicted proteins | sample Cyp1metagenome_FD_92528 | JGI IMG/M metagenome (GOLD analysis project Ga0126342, IMG submission 92528) | Coral microbial communities from Lord Howe Island, Old Settlement Bay, Australia - Cyphastrea 1 metagenome | ecosystem: Host-associated > Invertebrates > Cnidaria > Coral ... | reverse complement strand
GGAGGCTTTCTGACCCAGAGAGCTCTGGATAGGCTAGCAGTGCTACCAGCCAGATGCAACCAGGAGATCAGAGTTTGACAAAGTAAGACAGGCATCCGCAATATCCGCAATTCTAACAAAGCCAGTCTCGGTGTCAATGTATTCTGCCACAAAGGCATTGTGCGAGTACAAGCAGGACCTTCTTGCCATGGACTGAAAGCAGGCCACTCAAGATGCACTCCTTAAGACCTAAGTCTGTTCAAGAAGAAATGTTCCACTTGGCACACGCAGCTTTGGATTCTTGCACTCAATGATACTCAATGCAAGATCCCTGCCTGTGCCACATACAACAACATCATACTCCTCATCCATCAGGCCAGCCTGCAAAATGCAAAGCAAAATGAGTATTCAGTGATAGAAGCTCACTAACCGTTGATTGTTAGTGGGGCAGGACACTCAGCAACTGCTTCCAAGAGTTGAAACTCCGCTTTGAAAGCAATCCAAGTCAAGCCAATGTTCCAATAATGTTTAATGAAAGCGTGCTTGCGTCGCAAATGACAGATGTATTGATAGAACAGAGTAAACTTTCATCTTAATAATGATGTCATCCTCGTGAGTCTTGGCTTCAAGCTCTCGAGCTGCAATGGGCTGTCTATGTTTTCATGAATTGCCTGTGGTCGCTATTGCAAGAATGACTGCGTTGGAGAATTCCGGGAATACAAAGTCAGGATGATTTGTCCCTCCCTCGCAATAGGATCGCGTTAGCCAAGTCGAAGTGACTCAAAGAAGCGTGATTTGTGTGATGTTTAGCCCAACCATTAGGCCAAGGGCCAAGCTGCACAAAACATTCAGAAGCCAGCTAAAGACCTGTCCGGGTGTCCTTTGTGTACCGGGGCCTGCCAACGACCTTGAAAGCAAGGTACCTGATAGGAACTGGTGGGCGTGGTGCGCATCTTCCACGACATGCAGTAAAGTCAAAAGTCCAGCCGAAAGTCCCTGAAAAAATCTGTGGCTGTGAGGCTCTGGCCTACACTTGAAGCGTTGAGAAATTCAAACTGAACCGAATACTGCGGCAACCATTTACAATGCATGGCCATTGCTCCACCTAAACATTGGAAGTGTGCTCAAACATGTATCCAAACTGCGAAACCGAACCCGCTGCTCGACATAGCTCGCAAAGCTCTTTGTCGATGCTAATTGAGCAAGACCCGCTTTACTGAAATCAATCTCAGAGTGAAAATCAAACGTGGCAATGGAGGACTCTGCCAGTTAGACCGTTCGCAGAAAGTGCTTCGCAAGTGTTTCTGTAGCAGCATGCTGGCTTTTAGAAGTCATGAACGTTGTATACAGAGATCCAGAATGATCCAAACAGATACTGTCACATACTCATCAATACACTCGTGAAATGCCATGAAAAAAGTATGAAAAAGATCGAAAACAGTATGCTGAAGGCTGAAGTCCTCTGGCACAGTCCTCAGGGCTCAAGTTCTAAGACACTAGGAAGGTGGAGATAGAGCGCGCAGGTGCCTTCGATGGGCACATGGTGGGCTTGGCTGCAAGTGTTTTGAAATGTTTTGAATATGGCCTTATGGCCTTGCAAAATCATTCACCACTTGTCAAAGGCCATAAAAGCTAACGTGTCAAAATGCCAAGGTGCTGAAGCCGACTCAGTCAACTTGTCTGTGAAAGTAAGAAAGAACACAACTTGAACACAACTAGTCCCTCTACGGTTGAAAAATGTTGAACATGTTCAATAGGTTACAATCCTTGCTGTGTTGAAATGTATGGAAGGATCTACGTACATGGTGGCCCCAGGTTTTGTCACGTTTGCATCCGTCTGTGCGTCCATCCATGCATTTGTCCTTCCTTCTACCCACTGTCAGCATTCATAGACGTGTCCCATTACACCACATCACATGACACTATATACGTGACAATACTTGCATGCACCAATATATAGCATCGCACCAGCCAATCTAAGCAATAGTATAAGTAAAACTGTACGGAACTTCACATGTTGAAGTAGTTTCATTCAATGTTGGTTTCAACTATTCAACATGATGCTTGATGTAGCTTGCACACCGAGTTTGGTGTACATGTGATGCCAGTCCACATCGTTCCATTACCTGAGCCCTAAATTTCCTCTTATTACATTGAATCACATCACATTGCATGACGTGACCTAAGGTCAGCACATTACAGTGCTAATGTGATCACATACATTATGGCACCATGCAAACATATGCAAATTCACCAGAATACATCAGAACACATCAGAACACATCAGAAATATGAATGCATATAATGCATATGAATACGACACATCAGTATACATCAGTGATAATCACCTCTAGGGCCCTTCACCTCCACATGCGCTGCTCCAGAACCAAAGACCTTCCCAAGTTGGACGATGTTGGACGGTCAAAGCGGACAAGTCGAACACCAAGTGAGAACTGAACCACGACAGACCTGAACAAACCTGGACAAACCTTGACACTGAAGACTGAACAGTTAAAAGGATTCAAAAGGGTCAAGGACGAAGCAAAGCGACCGTGTTACCCATCTCCAATATCTCCAAACTCAATAGGCTCAACGGCTCAACGCAGCCTGCCAGCCTTAAGCCAGAAGTCGATGTCATCGTCACTTTGGTTCATCACTACAACAGCCAGACCTCAAGGCGTTAGCCAAATGGGAAGGAAGCAGTTTCAACAATGCCTAAAGCAACACAATCCTACGAGGGGAGTGAGCACAGCTCAACAGTTTGAAGAATGCAAATCTGGCTAACCAGGCATGAAGAGAAAGGAAGGAAAGGCAATCGTGGAAACCGGATAGTTTCTCTCAAGCGTATGGCTGAGTTTCACGCTGCCATCAACATTTACCCAAGAAGTCACCTGTTGAATTGTCATTTTCTTAGCTTTTAAGACTTGGTGACAAAGCATAACTCAGCTGATCTTGCTTCAGTCTCTTTCACTCTCTTGGGTCTGACAGCCTCCAAAACATCCCTGCTGGTACTGCTAACTGCTCTGCATGCTCCAGGTTTGATGTAGCGGGAAAAGTGCCCCAAGTACCTGGACATTGAGAAGACTAAGACCGAAGAAGACCCAGTTTCACAAGCTCATCAAACTCATCAAACTCCACACAAGTGTCACACACCGTCAGAACGCGCGGATTACATGATGCAAAGAGAATATACAGTATCAATCGCAACTGCTGTGCAACATAGTGTAACAGTGGTCAGGCTGGGTAAAAGCCTCGCATCCTTGTGCACAAAGCGGAAAGCAAACAGAAATCACAATGATGGAATGTTCCCCTACCCTCTGTTTCAGGATGCTTGCTAGTTTTGATCAATCACCGTGTTTCTAAACATATTCAGCATAATGAGCACGTGCTACTTTGTTTTTCAAGCTCTTGGTGTTCCGTTGGCGCACCAAAATGACGGCTGCCTCAAAATGGTGTCATTTCGAGTGTCACAAATGATGGGGGCTGAGCCTCAGCCACATGGCACAATTTGGCAATTTAAAGCTTAAAGATTCAACAGCCTTGAGCAAACTGAGCAAATGCTTGAAGACAAAAAAAGTTCAACGTTGAGATGTTTGAAATCCAAGGATGGTGCAGAAGTTTCCGACGTGGTTGGGGCCACCTATTCATATCAGTGAGAATAGGTTTTCTCTTTGCACAATCATTCTAAAATTGTATCTCTAAAATTATCTCAAAGGATTTATATAACATGATTTAAGAGGATGAGTATGATTCAGTATGATGAAGTAGACTGCCCCGAGCTGCGTTGCAACACTTTGCAACAAGGCCTCTCTCATCAAGGCAAAGGTTCCAGTCTATCCAACCTTCCACACCTGCAATGGCTGGAACATGCTAGAACCACCTCCAAGTCAGGCGCTGGCTCAAAGCTAGTGAGCCACAACAGTTCTGAGTGGGGCTCAATTGTTCATGTCAGAAATGATGTTCATGCCGTACCTGCAAATGTCAGCAGTTAAGGTTTCAAAATGCTGGCCTGCACGTCACTGTTTCACTTAACTTATCTCTGTAGTCCTCCTCGAACCCTTAAGATGCCCTTGCAGGCAGTTGTTCCTTTCATGTTCCCGTATTTGTGTACAAGACTGACTAAACTTGAGGCAAAACCAGTGCCTCTCACCAAGCTTCCAAACCTGATGTGCACCAAATTTTCGAAGCTGGCATCTCCTACACAACTAGCACATAACGAGTAGAAACCCAGAGTAACTGATATCTTGGCCATTCTTGGCCCATCTTGGCTGCCGACATCAAGCATCTGCTCCAAGCTGCGCCCGGAGAGCTCCTTCGCGAAAGCGTTCACTCGTGAGCTCCACATGTGTTTCACAATTTGTGTTTCATAATTGTGTTTCAAAATTTTGTTTCACAACGTGAGCAGCATTAAGTACATTGACCGCCATGACCACCACCTTCTTAATGGCAACTTGATCCAACTTGTGCGACTTAAGTACAATTTATCCTACTCGATATTCTATACAAGTTGTTAGTCTTTTCATTCAAATGCCTGCAGGTGTCATTGCAACTCAAGTATGACCATGCGATTTCAAAGGAAATGGTTTCTTCACGGTCGCGGGCTGAGTTTGCAACTAAACGGGCTGGGGCAGCAACTAAGAGGAAGAAAGGGCCAAGTTGGCAACTAAGATGAATGGATAAGTGGCAAAGAGAGAAAGGCTTGAGAATGCAACTAAGAAAGGGCTGAGTCGGCAGCGAGTGACAGAGAGAGGAAGGAATAAGTGGGCCGGAAGCAGCGAGGAAGGGCAGAGGCGGTATGAGAAAAAGGGCTGAGGTGGTGAGCAAGAAGTTGATGAGTGGGAAGCAGAGGAAGGGCTGAGCTCGCCAGTAAGCGAACGCTATTGCCTCACCCCACTCCACCCTGACTCTAACGTAACACCTCTAGTGTTATGGCATGTCCATCCGCAACTACCGGCGAATTTGCTGCTTCACTCCACCCCACCCCATCTCGTTGTAGATCCCTCTTTGGTGGTGGTAAGCCTCAAACAACAATACGCAGAAGCAGCACGGCGGTAGTTGCTCACTTGGTCACTGTGCGTTTCTTCACCAAAAGAGAGGCAATCGAGGCGTCAAAAAAAACTACCAGAGAACTGTAGAAAAATTGATCGCTCGCCCACGCTGAAATCAACTTGGATCAAGATGCTAAACATAATCCCGCGACTTGAACGCATTTCCTGGCGCTTTACTTTGAAATTTGCGGAGACTTCTGGGCACGTTCACTTCTAGCCTTTACCTCGAACATCATGGGACAGTCCAGACTTCACCTGCACATTTCACCCAGTAATTGTCCCGTAGGAACATTCCAGAATTGCTTGCAACTTCCTCGGCCATCCCTAAACCTCCAGGAATATCCAGGGGCGAGATTCACTTGGTTCGCTTTCCCGTTCGGGAACCTCTCCTGGCAGCCTTCGGTAAAAATAATGTGCTTGTCCGGCCGAAGCCTCACAGGGCAAAGTCGATCATGAAGTAAAAAGCTTTGAAGCTTAGAAGCTCTGAAACTGCAAGGGTTTACAACGATTCACAAGATTTTACCAAAGTTTTTCAGGGTGTTGACAGTCGAGGTCAGCAAAGCTTGGTCACAGCTAGGTGAACGCGTTTGCTAACACTTTGTTGATTCAGCTTGCTCAAAAGCTTTGTGGGTTGGGAGCCTTACCAGGCCGAGCAGGCAGAAAAGGTCTTCTGTGACTCCGATAAGGCAATGACTCTGCTACTCGACGGACATTGTCGAACCCAAGCCTTCAGAGATGCAAAGAACTTCATGAAGCAAGTCCGCAAAGCGTCCACGAAGAATACACAAAGCGTTCACGAAGCGTTCACATAGTCCTCTTCAATACAAGAAGATGCGCAAAAGATCGTACTGGAAATATCACAAAACTGGATGAGAGATCACCATCATGGTACAAACACTACGTTGCAATGCTTCCCACTATAGCTCCGCCTCGCTCTCAATTCATGGATCGTTTCATCTTCATGCTGTCGGTCCTGGTGGATAGTGTTGTCGAGGAGAATTAATTTTGGAAGGGATAAAAAGTATGATTCCAACAAACACCAATGATGTCTCTCTCTCTCTCTTTCTCTCTATCTCTCCTGCTATGGTTCTTCTTGATTGCTTGGTCTGTTTCCAGGCCCGCTTCTATATCTTTGAAGAGCTCGATTCGCAACGCTTGTTGGCAAAAGGACAGAACAGCCATGTTGACAGTGGTATGAAATGGTATGAATATCCAACCAGCAAGGAACTAAGTTCCAACTGCCGGGCCTCGAATTCAATTTCATGGCTTTCCGGCCAAGTCTCAAATCGTCCGTCTCCATACCTGGGAGTTGTATGGTGTGTCTCGTAATATGTGGTGCCTCCAAGTTGTCAGCCGAGCTCTGTACCAGTGGTAGCCAAGGCCCCAAATGTATCTTGGTGAGACATGCCGTGACATGCTGTGAGGCACTGTGTGAGAAACGGGCAAAGTCATATGAGTCCGGCAAAGAGACTTGCAGCATCTTGTAGTAGCGGCGTAGCGCTTACCAAATCTTGTCATGGCTTTGTCATAAATTCCAAATGCTCTTGGGGATCACGGTCATTTTTGGGTTTGGCACTTGGCTGCACTCTCATCAGCATAGGCCACAGCAGCTCGCTCTAGCCTTGCTGCTGAGCAGAGCCATGCAATCCAACATTCTCACACTCCATGTCATTATATATATATTATTATAAGCTTCTTTTTTTAAGTGAGTAGCAGACAAGTTCTGAAACTGTGGAAGATTTGAGGTCAGAACATGCCGTCGCCTTGGCTGCAGTCTCGGGGGTTTTGAAGGGCAAATGTTTTCTGGTGCCGCAAAATGCTCGTCATCACAAACCAAGGGACGGTTGTGATCCCAGATGATGATTTTGACTTTGTTCAACTCTGCTGCCTCTCAATCTTCCATGAAATGTAACCTAGTGAGATGAATCATGAAGCATTAACCATTGAAAGAATTTCGAAGAGCTCTCGCAGCCTCAAATGCTGGCCCCAAGTAGTCTCTGACAAAGTCGCGCTCCTCCTGTCAATCCGGACTCCGTTCGATTAGACTGAGACTGGGGCATCTCAGGCAATCAAGTCAATCAATTATTCATGATCATTCATCTAATCACGCATGTGTCCTCAGCTGTGTAAATGCAGGATTCCCATATTTGGGCTGCCTGCAAGCCGAATCCACACTCGTGGAAGTATCTCCGACATGCCCTCAAGAGTGTAGCATAGTGTAAGCATAGCTTTAGGCAGGCTGCCTCTGGCTCATTTTGGACCTTGGACACTATCAAGTTGAAGGTCGGATCTGCGTTTGGTGTCTGTTTTCACCCCGGCTCTCAGAGTTCAACAGTAACTGCCCAAATTGGCACAGATTTTTTTCCATTTCCTACCATAAGAGAGTGTGAACTGTGTTAAGTGTTGACATCGGTTGACATGCAAGATGTGTCATTGTTTCAAAAGTTGGACTTCAAACGGTCCTGCACGAACCGAACGAAATGATGCGCCCACGCACCATAGCCTCAGCACTTCAACATCTCGGCATATTTTTGAAAAAAAAACAGCGACCTGGTCATTACACCGCTGTGATAATAGATGGCGCAAAAAAAAAAATAGCGACGGTAGATGGCGCAGCCTGGCCGTAAAATCGGTATTTTTGGCAGATGGCGCAGCCCCGAATAGCATCGCTATTTTTCGTAGATAGCGGTTGTTTTTTCTTTTGATTTTCACCAAACTTTGCACCAGGGCTACTGCAGGTGGAGCTGCCATCTTCAAATTCAATGCAGCCATATTCACAGCCCTGTGGAGACCAACAGTTCAAGAGATCCATTTAACGCAAAATCACACACATTCGTTCAGAACTGTCATTGCGAATTCTGTTGTGGAATGCATCTTAAGCGCAAAAGCACTTCCATTGCACCTGACAGGAAGTGGTCGGTAGCGAGACCCAACAAAGTATCAAGAAGCTACCATCGTCATAGTCAGCGCATTTGAAATCAAATAGTTGAAGAGAACAGGTTCAGTTTGAAATAAAGATTAGATTCCAGCAAACGTGCAGACCTCGACATGAAATTGTCGAAAATGTAGACAATGTCGGATGGGGTTCTTGGCTCTTAGCCCCTTGCCACAAAAACGGAAAAAACAATGCAGCTACAAGTGGTTGATCAGACCACTCATCCACCGAAATGCCATAGCTTCGTCTGGATAGGCAAATCGGCTCGTGTCCCCCGTGCAAATTTACAAAAAGCATTGAAAAGGAATCCCAAATTAGAAGTTTTACATCTCTTCAGATGGTTCACACACACGCCTCGCTGCCGCGGGGCTTTTTAAGGCTCCAACAAATGAGGTGAAGGTGAAGATGAAAAGGAAATGGAAGTGAGGTGACGATGAGAATGAGATGACAGTTACTTAACCGGGACGCGAGACGGGGAACGCAAAAGAGGACGGGAAAAAGGGACAACACCAACACCAACACACCTAGCTCAGAACGGGCAAACCCTGAAAGGGCAAGGGAAAAGAAAAAGCGGACGGACGAAGGGCCAAACACCGACCAGAGGAGGGGGGGAGGACGGAGAGGCCTGACACAACCTACAAGGTGAGAGCCAAAACCTACCTTTGGCACGCGAAGGACCCAAACCTGACCTAGAGAGGGAGTACGCATGAGATAGGGGCACAATGGGGAACTAGTTAATAAAAAGATGCGTCCAAAAAGTCATGCATGATTCGTGATAAGGCTCAAGGCCCTCGGTAGTCAATTCAACCCTATGAACGGCTGTCAGTAGTCCCCAGCTGCTTAAGTGCCTCACCAACGACCATCAAAAGAAAGAAAGTACCAAACTGGAAAGCATGAACCTGCCTGGCACATCATTAGTGTTGCATATGGCGACAAAAGCCGATCACTCATTCGAGCAACGTTGAAAAAACGAAGGTTTTCACGGCATTCAGCACAGCTTCAGCAGTGAAAAAGAAAGGTGAAGCCAAGTACGGCAGCCAGCTGTTCAACACTCAATCGATCGACAGGGTGAAAATCGAAAAATTGCCAACTGCTTCACTTTACTTAGGCGAATTGCTAGGTTAAAAGTGTAAATTCAGAGGTCAAGTCAAAGGATCAAACATCCTACCTAGACAGGTATTCCCCGAAGGGCTCACGGCATCTTGCCGAACCGACGTGAGTAACACACTTGCTCAGAACTGTCATTACGAGTTCTGTTGCGGAATGCATCTTACGTGCAAAAACACTTCCACGGTGAAGAGACCCGACAAAGTATCAAGAAGCTACCACCGTCGTAGCCAGCGCAGTTGAAATCAAATAGTTGAAGAAAGCAGGCTCAGTTTGAATTAAAGATTAGATTCCAGCAAACGTGCAGGCCTCGACATGAAATTGTCGAAAATGTAGAAAATGTCGGATGGGGTTCTTGGCTCTAGCCCCTTGCCACAAAGACGGAAAAAACAATGCAGCTACAAGTAGTTGATCAGACCACTCATCCACCGAAATGCCATAGCTTCGTCTGGATAGGCAAATCGGCTCCAGTCCCCCTGCAAATTTATAAAAAGCATTGAAAAGGAATCCCAAATTAGAAGTTTTACATCTCTTCAGATGGTTCACACACACACTAACTATGCACTGTAGATGGCGCAATTCACTTTGGGAGGCATAAAATACACACGCCGAGCTGTAAATAACACGGTTCGCACACCTCCTCCTTTCCCTTTCCCTTTCTCCTTTCCCTCTCCCTTTGCCTTTCCCTCTCCCTTTGCCTTTCCCTTTCTTATTTCCTCTTCTCCTCTTCTCCTCTTCTCCTCTTCTCCTCTTCCCCTCTTCTCCTCTTCCCCTCTTCTCCTCTTCCCCTCTTCCCCTCTTCCTCCTCTTCCTCCTCTTTCTCCTCTTTCTCCTCTTTCTCCTCTTTCTCCTCTTTCTCCTCTTTCTCCTCTTTCTCCTCTTTCTCCTCTTTCTCCTCTTTCTCCTCTTTCTCCTCTTTCTCCTCTTTCTC
>Ga0126342_10018329_pt1 | contig 12010 bp, 11 predicted proteins | sample Cyp1metagenome_FD_92528 | JGI IMG/M metagenome (GOLD analysis project Ga0126342, IMG submission 92528) | Coral microbial communities from Lord Howe Island, Old Settlement Bay, Australia - Cyphastrea 1 metagenome | ecosystem: Host-associated > Invertebrates > Cnidaria > Coral ... | reverse complement strand
TTTTATGTACATCAATGGGAATTTCAGGATCCTAAAATGGAGGTACTGTGTTGTATAAGGCCATATTTTCTGTGGATATTCCCTTACATAGGCCTAAAAAATACGCCTTATATATGGTAGGTAGCTCCAATAAATCGGTTTCTGTTGCATGGCCATTGAGTAAATGGCATCTGTTTGTCGGAAAAACGCGCCAACGTCGGACCTAGGATTTGGACCCATGTGCCTTTGGTGCCAGGCCCCGGTGGCCCTGGTGGATGGGGCAAGTTACCATCTGGGCACCCCCAGCCATAAGTCGGTTTATAAACCATAAGTTGCTGGAATTATAAGTAACCATAGTTAATGGGCTTATACCATAGCTACTGTATGATACCTTTTTTAACTCCAGTAACTATGGACGATACCCTCTATTAATGACTAACATAGCTATTGAAAATGGCCATAGAAATAGTTGATTTACCCATTGATAGCATGGTGATTTTCCATAGTTATGTTAAATTACCAGAGGGTAAGTACCATAAACCATAGTGAAATTGGAGTTATAGATCATCTTAGCGATTTCGTTGAAGGGGGCCCCACTTTGTACTAAGTGAGATGATCTTTGTTTATAAACGCCAGTAAGTATAGTACTATGAAACCAGTTTAGTGGAGAAAACCAGTGATGTGAACGTTGCTTTAGATTCACCCCCAGTACTTTTAGTACTATAGTTATTTGCCATCATAATAGTTCCTTATTAACCATAGATAAATTAGTAAAAATCCCAGCAATTATAGTTATTTGTGCCATAAACCATAGTGAAATTGCAGTTATTCACCAACTTGTCGCGATTTCGTTTAAGGAGGCCCCACTTTGTATGAAATTACACTATATTTGTGAGAAAAAATCATCCATTAACCAACTATGACTTGGGGTACCAGGGTTTTGACGAAAATAACCATGTCTTTTTTTGGATATGTTACTTTGAAAAAGTAGTTGATTTACGTATTAAATTCAAATGATGATCTATGATGATTTATCCGCCGAATGTAGGATTAGAATGGGATTTGACTGGGACATTCCCATGAATTACTGGTGTCTTTTAGGGCTTCAAGTATCAAAGATAAGGGTGCATTTTGTGGAAATGCTGGTTGATTGGTTACAACATAGGGCCTTAGGGGTGGTACGAACTGGTTTATTGGGGATTGAACGATTGAACTGGCACATAATTAACAGGATAGTTACCTATTTTCCAACGAGTGTTTCATGGGATAAGATCGGGGAATTGTTTATGGCTCACATGAACTGACATGTTTTGGGTGAAGGCATCATACATGACCACAAACATTGAAGATGTGATGGACTGAATTGTGAAAGATGTGTTTTTTCCGCAAGACTCGAAGCTGTGAAATTTCCAGACGTTAATATGCTTCAGCTGAATTTACTTTGGTAAACAAACATGGCAATGAAAAATCCACCAGTTATAGATGATGTTTGCATTTCAATGGGTGATTTTCCAGCTAGCTATGTTGATCGGCGGGAAGGTAATGACATGGTTTTTGCTATGCTTGCTTTGAAGTGTGCAGCAAGATGATACATGGTTTCCTAAAATGGTGGTACCCCAAAACCATGGGTTTTAAATACCTAAATGGTCTAATGACTTGGATGATTTGGGGTACCCCTATTTCAGGAACCCCACATATCTATATGATTGTATATAAGGTTTTACTGAACCATGGTTTCCAGATGTTTCCAGGGGGTGTTTAATACTAGGGGCAAAGGATTTTTATGTATATTTTGGGGATATTGGATGGCCCGCTCCAAAACATATGGTTGTTGGTATGTTGATGTCAACTTACATGTCTCAGGGACTTGGAACCACCATCTAGTCATGGTTGTCCGACGTTTCCTTTTCGGAAGCTGATATGCTGGCCGTGTAACTTTTCCCCTCTGCTGGTTTCAAGTAGTTTTCATGTCCATGTTTACCTGATTTCACCTGGAATGACGAACTAACAAGTCCCTATGAGCAAAACAAACAGGGGGCTGAAACTTGAAACCATCAACCTATCTTGTTTGGCTTCCTCCCAGCGACAAGTTCCAAAAGGCCCACACAAAACAATGCGTGAACTTGGAGAAACATGGAGTTTGAGAAGTTTCTGAAACCTCAGTTGGTTCAGAATTATAAGGGAATGTATAGCCCGATATATGTTTTGGATTGTACAAGAATCCTCAACCAACCATGAGAAGGGATGTTCCAATAGAATCCCAAACACTTTCTCAATGTGGCACCTGGGTCGGGGAGTCAAAACCTATGGGTTTTACATTTGAATGGGGCATCCACTGGTAGAAAAAGTACAAGTTTTGGAACCTACATAGATGTTTAACCGTTTAGCCAATACTTCGGTAGATGCGTCAATTATTGTTGACACTGAGAGAACTTTTATGGTAAGTCTAGCACCATGTCCTTTATATAGTCTGAAATTCACACATCCCACCTTATCAATGGCCATTTCAGGATCCGATTGATTGGAGGTACCTACCATATATAAGGCTTATGTTTAAGGCCTAAATTTCAGGGAACATCCGCGTAAAATATGGCCTTACATAAATGGTACGTTTACGTACCTCCATGTATTGGATCCTGAAGATCTCCCATTGATAGTATATTAATTACATTATAACCATAGTCAAACCATAAACCATAGTTAAACCATAAACCATAGTCAATCCATATATAATCCATATATATATGGTTGCAATCCCACGTTACAATGTTTCTGAGCCCATTTTCAGGATTCCTTTGGATGTTCTCCGATTTCTTGGCCCGATTTCTTGGGCTCGTTAAAAGCCCGATTCCTTACAGGCAGAATCGATGGGAATTCCAAGGATCCAATACATGGAGGTACGTAAACGTACCATTTTTTTAAGGCCATATGAATTGTGGTGATATTCACTGAAATTTAGGCCTAAAAAAATAGGCCTTATATATGGAGTCGGTACCTCCAATCCATCGGATCCTGAAGATCTCCCATTGACAGAATGCTAGATATCTCAAACATATGAAGTAACACTAAGTCATGTTTTCAACATGTATGAGCAAGTTAAGCATATTCCAGCAAATGTTGAATGCGCTTCTACCTGCACCTGTGTGTGCGTGCACAGGTATGGTTGATGCACCTAGTTCCAAATGGGGGGTGCATCATTGGCACAGCAAGAGGGTAACAACCCCTTTGGTAAAACAGTTTGCTATTGAAGCCATGGCCATAGAAGTAGTTGATTTATCCAATAATAGCATGATGATGTTCCAGCTCGTTTTTTTGTATGTTTACCAGGCCGGGTAAATTTTTATGTGGAATATCACACATGAATCACTGTGATTGTTTTTATCATTAACGGATCGTAGCTGGGATGCACAAGAGTACCAAGTCTGAAGGTAGCACCAAGTCTGAAGTTGCTGGGTGCATCCCTTTTCTCGGAACCCAATCCTGACCCATACTCCTAAGTGGTCATAGAACCATACAAAGTGGGGCCCCCTAGATAGCTAAGTTGGTTAATAACTCCAGTAACTATGGTTTATGGTACTTATAACTATAGTTACTGGGGATTCTAAACCAACGTATAACTGGGGGAGCCCACATTGTAAAATGTAGGGGATACTTATTGGAAGGGAGAGTCCTCCACCTGGCATTTAGATCATTTAAAACAAAAATAGGACCAGGCTCAGTTTGTAGGGCTCATTACGATAGTTGTAGTCAGTAATAACCCCTCGAGCGCCGCGCCCATAGCATTTCAGCTCGCAGAGTGGTATGGCCTCCACTGTTTTGCTTGATGCATTGAAGGGGATCATGATGATGATGATGATGATGATGCGTACCAAAGTTTTGACTCGCAGTCACAGCATCAGGATCGATCTTTTCTGTTCAAAGTTCGAACTTCCACCGCGTGCAGCAGGAATGTGTAGGAATAAGTGAAACATCAAGATATCCTGTGGTAGGAGTGTTGCTTGGAGATCACCCAGACACCTGCGCTTGCATCCCAGAAACCAGTTGAGAGTTTTCTTACATGATGTGCTGGTTATGTAGCAACGGTTGCCAACATTGATCGAGACATGCAGCTTCCCGTCAAGCTTCTTTTTGTTCTTTCTTCGCGAACTGCTCAGCCGCAAGCTGTGAACGATGCCAGCCCTTAGACTCACTCAGCTTGGAAGCCAAACTAGCGACGCCTACTTGGATGGTCTCTCTATCGCGCATGACCGGTGGCTGATGCAGCTATCAAATTGCAGCTGGCTCAACACCTTACGTATCTCTGGTGAGGGAGCCCCCAGGGCAGTACTCCATATGCCATAGTTAGCTAAGTTGATGTATAGGATAGTAGGATACATTATTAAAGTTAATTTCTAAAGTTAACCTAGAGATAGAAAGTTAATTACTGGCTAATAACTAAAGTTAATTCCATAGAAAGCTGTTTTATCTAAAGTTAATTACTGTTAATTGCGATTGAGAACCATCTTGTAAGTGGGGTGCCCCACTGCACCACTCTGTAATTGCGGATAGCCTTGCTTAGGGCAATAAACCCCAGCCGCCAGTTCTCCCCGTGCCAGGCCAGTCAGCCCAGGCGCGAACGTGCCAAGGGTGGGCAGCTGCAGGTGGTCCAAAGTTGCTCATCTGGCATTCTCAATGGAAAAACCAATGGCTTGGGGTATCCACACTTTAGGAAACCTGAAGTTTGCGCAATAAGTTGCTTGGATAAGTTCTTTGTTTTTTTAACAGAGCTGGTCGCACGTCGAGCTGACTGACGTGCTGCCCCCAGTTCTGAGGGATTGTTTGACGCGTGCGACGCCTTGACATCTTGGCAAGATTCTCTGATTGGGCTGGACTTTTTTTGTCAGTACGCTTCTGGGAGCTTGCGAGCAAAAACCGCATGACCAGGACCGCAACCCCCAATTCCTGATCGACTATCTACTGGATCGTGGGTGGGTTCGCCTGGACCCCGGGAATCAACTCGAATTCCATACTGTATAAATCATAAACTGGCTGGCTCATCTTTGTTTCCCAAGGCTACCGTGGTGCAGAAGATGCCTACAGGTGGAAGAAGGTGGAAAGCCATGATCATGTCATTTCATGAAAAAGTCATGACATATCACGACGTTTCATGATCAAACATGAAAGATCTTCCATGCGAATGTCATGCCCATCCATTTTCCACCCAAGTATGCGCTCATGTGGGAAAGAACAGCTTCCGACTTGCTAGTGAAACAGGTGGCTCAGGTGAGCAGCATGTTCACTACGTATCAATTATTAGCGTAAATATGCCCGGGTATGTGCCGTGAGTGCCGTGTCAAAGGTGTAATAGGTAGTCATACGGATGGTTAGTTTTCATTGATTTCCTTGACCAAAGGGTAAGGATGGTGGTGGTTTTATTTGACTGAGTCAACATCCATGAGTGAATGTGACAACTCGAGGTCAGGGTCATAACGGCATAGTCATTAAAGAAGTTGTGAGAATCCAATGTATACCAGAAAAATCCAACTATTGATGCCTTACATGTGTATGTATCTATGTCAATGTGTACATGTGTTTGTGGAGAACAGCGGGTTTGAAGTCATCAAGCAACTTCCGTTCATCAATGATACCCCCAAACGTGTTTAAAGTTTAAAACATTTTAAGTGAATCATGAGTCCTATTCAAATTCCACGTTGGTTGCAAGAAAAAGAACGAACAATACCATTTTCTTCGAAATTGATCAAAATATGCGCAGGTCGAAATTGAAGTTCTGGGGGACGCTGATTTTGGTCCAGTTTAGTGGTAACAATCCAATTAGTTGGGTACTCCGGTGCCCCATTTTGACCCATACCCAAATTGGAGCAAACCATCCAAAAATAAACCATTTGAGTATTGAAAATGGTGACTTGGGGATCCCCAATTTTAAGAACTTCCCATACAGTTATTTATATCCTCAATATATTTCCATGATATCCAAACTGTATTCCCATATCCTTGTATATATTGCCATCATATCTCCAATTATGGTGCATAAAACCACCACATTGTGTTCGTTAAATCACTATTTCTGTTGACTACACCATGATTTTCCGGTAAGGCACTCGCAGAAAACCATCACTTTGAAACGCGCAGACAACCATCGCTTAGAACGCAGAAGATGATCCTCAGTTAGCTTGATGATCTACATGAATTTCATGTGCATTGCATACAGGACTGCATCTCGTACAATTTTCTTTGTCCTTTACATCATCTACATCACCTATATATATCATATCTACAACATATACATCCTCTACATCATCTATATCAACTTCATCTCCATCGCATGCATCATCAACATCAACATCATCAACCTCAATTTCATCAACATCACCCCCCAAACAAACCCTATTGAGCATAAGGACTCCCAAAGCAAGAGACTAGTAAGAACCATTCCAGTTGAAAGTTTTTTTGTCAGCATGATGTAAGGAAACAATCCCTAAATGGCACCTTATTCTGGTTGGTGGTTTGGAAGATGAATTTTATTTTCCCATATGTTGGGAATATATAATCATCCCAACTAACGACATATACACTGGTTATTTAACATAGCCATGGAAAATGGCCCATAGAAATAGATGCTGTACCGAACTTAAAAATGGTGATGTTCCATGGCAAACTGTTAGTCATAACCAGATGGTAACCATTAAATCACCAAAAACACCCAAAACGAAAAAAACGTCAGGCCGCCTCCGGCACCTTGGCCGTGACGGCTGCGGTTACTTGGACGAGATCGACAGCGGATGGCTTGGTGCAAAATCCCTTCATTTTGATTGGAAAATGGAGATTGAAATCAGAAAAATCGATGGGATTTCAATAAATCCTTGAAATATGTATTGTTGAAATCATCCTTTGTTGATTGAAATCAGAAAAAATGGTGATTTAATGGGATTTATAGCTGATTGTTGATAGCTAATCATGACTAGGAAAATCTACAAAGTGGGGCCACCCAGCGAAATCGCGACTGGTTGGGGTTCAAAGCATTCCAATTTCACTATGGTTTATGGTACTTATAACTACAGATACTAGGTTTTATAAACCACATTGTGTAGTAAATTGCCCCACATAACTGCTGGGCAGCCGTAGAAAACCAACATTCACATCACTGGAGGGCCACTGTAACCAGCTAAGAATTTGCTGTGTGGGATGGATGGGTTTGATACCATGGCTTTAAGCCATGGTGAAATCATGGAAAACACATATAAAAAAAAAGAACCATTGGTAATGACGAACAGTTTGCGAACTTGAACATGGTAACATGGCCATAGAAATAGTTGATTTACCGAACTTAAAGATTGTGATGGGACCCAGTTCGCGAACTGTAAACGTTTACGAGAGGGTAAACTGATTGGTTAATCAGGGGATATTTAACAAAAATATACGGAATATATCTGACTAACTTATAACGGCCTCACTGCAAGATCCTTGGAATGAGAACTTAAGGGAATCAACCCGGAAAATGGAAATTTTCGGATCAGTGAATTATCAATGTTTCCAGATTCTCGGGTGGGGCAACTACAATCATTAGCATCACGTTAAAAAAAAAAAAACATAAACATCAGCGGTTGAACGTTCAAAAAGTTCCCAGAAGTGTGGTTGTGCTTCAAAACATGTGTTCTCCTAGAATTGAAAAAACAGAGATCCTTTTAAACAAACAGGTATGCTGGTTGTTTTTTTACACCAATCAAGATCCTTGAGCAAGCATCTACTCCACCAAATCCGCAGGTCAGATGTTGTTGCGATGTGCAGTTCCAACTTCCAAGGAGAATATGTGCCATCAGATCCGCTTACACCTTGTTTTAGCAAGTCAATAGGTGATTTTCTCATACGATGGAGACAAGTAGAACCCCACCAAAGGAAAAAAAAACATTCTTTCAATTTCTCAACACATTTGACATTCCAGAATGAACATTCATTTTTCTTCAAATTTTGATGAAGATATTCACATATATTCACCAGATAATCACCAGACACAGCATATTTGGAGTTTCGCCTCTTGGATCCTGAGGATACCATTACCAGCTGGTCCTTGGAGGCTGCTGGATCATCCTAATGGGATTTCAAACCCTCGATAGCTGCGATAGCTAGGGGGGGGGCCCGTGGGGGGGCCCCGTTGATGAAATCGCGACAAGTTAACTATGGATAACTATGGTTTATGGTACTTCTATGTACTTATATATACTTATAACTATCGTTATTGGTTGTTGAAAATGAGCCACCAAGTAGGAAAATGGGGATTGAACTCAGAAAAGATGGTGACTTTTTATGGGATTTTAATCGCTGATTGTTGATAGCTAAGTTGGGGTTCACATAACTCCAATTTCACTATGGTTGATGGTACGCAAATAACGAACTAGTGAGTGTGGTTCATAAGCCAATTTAAAACTGGGGGGGCCATATTGCGGGATATAATGCGAACATGCTGACATCATCAAGAATCTGAAATGGGTGCGTCTAGAATCTGGAGTATCCCCTATGCTTTTCGAAAAGGTTAGAGGTTCCAATGGTAAAAAAGATGTGAAACCTTACCCATCTACATCTCCCTCGGGTCAGTTCTGACTTTACCAAGCTGACTTCACCAGAAATCATCCCAGGTATTGGTACCTCCCAGAGACCCGCAGCTTTTGACCTGGCGAAATTGTTCCTACCCTCTGGTAATTTAATAGTTTGCTATTGAACATGGCCATTTATAGTTGATTTATCCACTAAAAATGATGATTTTCCATAGTTATGTTAGTTTACCAGAGGATACTATTTTCTTATGGGGGCGACTATTTGTTCTCAATCCCCACAAAAAGAATGGTACTAATTGGTGATGAGAGAGGAGATAGCAGGACTTGACTGTTTGGGTTTACCATCATTGATTTCCCCAACCTTTCCGCGCTATGTCCATTTCTAATTTGGGTTATGACCAGGGATGTGAAACAACCCACTAAGAAGGCCCCTCACCAGTCTCAACTGGATATCAACCATGTTTCAACTGGCATCAAGCCCACTTTCACAATGCTTAGGTGCGTACAACACAAAAGGGACCACTTACAAACTCATTGAACTAATATTTCGCAAAGTTCCATCTACTTTGACCTAGTTTTTGGCGTGGTTCCAATCCAACTCATCTATACTATTGTCCGATGTTCACTTTGCTGATGTAAGTGATGTCTGGTGTTGTTATTTATGATCATGTTATGATCATGTGACCTTTCCAGATTGCATTTGCTATGTATATGGCTTAATTTTCCAGGATGGACAATTCTTTATTGATGTAGGTGCGCAGGTTGTGTCAATGTGACATGTCACTCACTCAAAAATGTGCGTTCACTGTTCATTCATGCGTTTATTTTGGTTCATTCAGTGGCGGGATCCAAATCAACGCTTCATTTTTTTTGTCTTTTCGACTCCCACTCTCCACCTTCATGTTTTCATACCCCAGGATTTGTATCCCTCCCAGAAACTGATTGGGACGATTATAATACTTATAGGGGCCCGTTGGCCGGAAAGGTAAAGCAAAGGCTAAAGCTGCTGCCAGTGTCTTCACTCAGAACACCGATCCACCAACACCGGAGGAGGACAATACTGCCCTTGGATGGACCCTGCTGTGCAACGAGAAGAGAGCTCATCCGAAGCTACTCACACTCCGTCGCCTCGCTGAACCAAAGCAACCTAAGGAGCCTCCACATCCACTGTCATGTTTCAATTGTCCTCACCTTTGCAACTTGTCAGTTGAGTAATATGGCTTTAGTGCTTGTGGCTCATGCAGCATCTCTCCAAGAACTTCTCCAACCAGTACTGGCATTTGATCGTCTCTTACAAGATCTCCAGTCCACATTGTAAAACCTTCAAGATTTAGAGGACACTCTTGAAGACTTCCAAATTCTTGGGGGTGATTGGTGCGGTGAATCGTCTCTCCACCCAGTGACGTGTCATCCATGCTGTTCGCCTACAGCTTCGAGTCCTGGTGCAGCGCCGACGCAACCTGGAGTTCATCTGAACCTTTTTCATTCTGTTGACACACCAGTTGTGTCTCCGGTGTACATTTCCCCAATTTCTGTTGAAAGGCCCACAACTACTCAACCATCAAACATCTGTGGAGAGTATACCTGTTTGTTTCTAGTGAAGCCATCATTTTGAATTGTCAAATCCCCACAGTTAAAGCCCTGTACCACTTATAAATGATTATAAATTGCTTTTTCTATGGGATTATGGGGTTATCATTCCATCAATGGGGTGATTTCACTGACTTATAACTGGTATTTTGGGCTTTAAGTGTACATATCCATATAAATCCCATTACATCCATATCCCATGGTTTTCCTATGGTATTCCCTATGGCTTTCCATCTGCCGTTAAACCCCATCATTTTTTGCGGGGCTTCCAATCGGGCCAGGCATTCGCGGTGACTTCTTCGGGCATCTCTGCCACGCGTGCAGAGTGGCTTGGGCTCATGGTGGCTACGGCTGTGGCCCCACTTACTACAAAGGGGGGACCGTTTACGATAGCCGATACAAAGTGGGGCCCCCTAGATAGCTAAGTTGGTTTATAACTCCCATAACTATGGTTTATGGCAGATATAACTATAGTTAATGGGGGTTATAAACCAACTTATAACTGGGGGGCACCACCTTGTAGAAACCATAGGAAAATGGGGATTGAACCCAGACAAAGTGGCATTTAATGGGATTTATAGCTGATTGTTGATAGCCAAGTTGGTGAACATAACTCCAATTTCACTATGGTTTATAGTACTTACAACGAACTAATTACTGGGGCTTATAAACCAACTTATAACCATGGGGCCCCACATTGTAGGTTATATGTGAGTTTCCATACATGGTGGTACCCCAAAATGGATGATAACTGCGGGTACCCCCAATTGAGGAAACCTCCCTGGTTCTACGTGGGATTTGTAGAATTACTTCAGCCTCGCGGTGGATCAAGCTACCTACAATTTGTTTTTTTTCAATCTATCAATGAACATCATGAAGGGCTTGTTGGTGACACCAGGGATGAACCAGTGATGTTTGTTGGTTTATAAACCCTAGTAACTAGTTCGTTATTTGCGGACCATAAACCAGAGTGAAATTGGAGTTGTGTTCACCAACTTAGCTATCGTAAACGGGGCACCCACTTTGTCTCATTGCAACCACTCGGTGCAGGGTGTCCAAAATGGTCCAGCAGGGTTGGGATAGTGTCAATGACCTCTATCAGTCTGCGCCTCCAGCGCCCTATGCGGATTGATACGGACATCAAATCTAGCATATTCTAGATTCTAGAACCCACTTGAAATATGGCAGTCTCGAGTTAACTCCAGATTCCCGATCTGGGTGGATCTTCAGCACTGACTTACTGAAAATCTTTTCGAAGAAACAAATCTGCAAGAAAAAAATGTGCACGGTATATGATCGAAGGAAGTTTAGAAGTCAAACTTCCGACAATATGGAGAGGTGAAAAAGCAGTCAGCAGGGAGAAGGGTCAGAAGAGAAAAGATCAGAAGAAAGAAGATGCAGGTGCGCGAAAAGGCAGGAAAGTCGCGAAACACTGTGTTTTTTCGTGGTTTTGTGGCTCCGGAGGGTTGAAAAGTAGGCTCGCTAAAGCGGCGGGTGCGGAGACATCTGGTCATCTGGGGAGATGAGAGATGAAAAGTTGCACGCCGTTGTGGCGCGAAGCCGATTTCGAAGTGAAAAGGTAGAAAACACCTCAGCGTCGGACCACTTTGGAAGTTGAGATGTTGAAAAAGTGCACGGCGTTGTGGCGCGAAGCACATTTGGAAGTAAAATGTGTTAAAAACTGTCGATCTCGGAGCACTTTTGGACGTTGAGATGTCGAAAAAGTGTACGGCGTTGTGGCACGAAGCACATTTGGAAGTAAAATGTGTTAAAAACTGGCGGTCTCGGAGCACTTTTTGGAAGTTGAGATGTCGAAAAAGTGCACGGCGTTGTGGCGCGAAGCACATTTCGAAGTCAAAAGTGTTAAAAACTGAGGGGTCTCGGAGACATTT
>Ga0126342_10018328_pt1 | contig 12011 bp, 7 predicted proteins | sample Cyp1metagenome_FD_92528 | JGI IMG/M metagenome (GOLD analysis project Ga0126342, IMG submission 92528) | Coral microbial communities from Lord Howe Island, Old Settlement Bay, Australia - Cyphastrea 1 metagenome | ecosystem: Host-associated > Invertebrates > Cnidaria > Coral ... | reverse complement strand
TCTTTTTTAAGCACTTTCTGCATGGAATTAAGGACCTTAGGTGTAGGATGGTTACATTTGTCTATCTCATGTTTGACTTGTTTTTAAGCACTTTCTAAAAGGAATCATAGGCCTCAGGTGTAGGATGGTTACATGATTCTATCTTATCTCCACCTTCTTTTTTGGGCACTTTCTGCAAGGAATTAAGGACCTTAGGTGTAGGATGGTTACATTTTTTGATCTCATCTCTACCTTCTTTTTTAAGCACTTTCTGCCAGGAAGTTTAAGGCCTCAGGCGTAGGATGGTTACATTTTTCTATCTTAGTTTTACCTTTTTTTTTTCGAACACTTTCTGCAAGGAACTTGTATGGACCTCAGACATGGGTTGATTACATCCCCACAAAGACACCTCACAAACAGTTTCCAAACTGCTTGCGGACATTTAACAATTTTTACCTTCCCCCACGCCCCCCCTATCCGTAGAGTACGGGGGGGGGGGTTCGGAGGGGGATACAGGTTGACGTATCTCTTACGGACTTTCAACCCCCCTAAATGTAAATCTTCCCGGGCACGGTTTTTGACGTAGGAGGGTCTAACATACATATAGCCTTCCCCATCGGGAGAAAATACGAAGGGGTCAAAATTGTTGCTTACACTTTTTGAACGTCCCCCATGCTTACACCCCACGAAAAGGGTGGTGATGATATATGATGATATATGGATCATGATGATCATGACGACCAACGCTGCTGGACTATCAGGATGATCAGACCGATACAAACTCTAAGAGAACATCAGCACCACTACAGCATGTTGGATGAGAATAGTTTGGCTCCCACAGTCTCAAATTCCCAATCAACTCCTGACTCCTTCCCTGTGTGTGGTATTCCTAGGCTAGGGTTTAAGTCGAAGTCTCTGCCAATTGAACAATTCTTGCTGCAATGATTACATAGCTTTCGTTTGTTCAAAAAACGCATCATTGCTTTCCCCTGTTAACAAATGCGCCATGTTTACCAATGTTTCTCCCCACTTTGGGGGTGCTGCAGTGGCGGGTATAGAGCCATAGTTGGAGGGGGGCCCATAACATTCCAACTTACGGAAGTAATCACCACAGTTATACCTACTTCAAACCACAACTACATCCCCATTATACCCGCATTCTATCTTCTGATTTCCCACTCACCATTTTTGTTGCTTGAAATCCCAGTAAAACATATTAAAACTCCATTTCTGATTGCTTAAACATGCTTCCCAACCTCACAACTTCACCAAGTTTCCCGGGCTTCGCTGGCTTCGGCGCCGCCTTGGGTGCCGCCTTTGGCGCCGCTGCTTGCGCCGCGGGCGCTGCCGCCGGCGTCGCGGGTGCTGCGGCTGGTGCCACGGCCGGTTCCGCGGGGGTTTCGGGCGCGGGCGAGGCGGCCGCAGCAGCCGGGGGCGGTTCACCTCAGAACACATGGCAAAAATTCCATTGGCTTTTATTGGGGGTTCCATAAATGGGGGTTCCATAAATGGGGGTTCCCCCAAATGGATGGTTTATTATAATGGAAAATCCTATTCAAAATGGATGATTTGGGGGTACCCCTATTTTAGGAAACCTCCATATTAGCGTATGTTTCATCTGAGTTCGTGTATTTCTATGTATATATTGGAAATATTGGTTTCATATAAAGTGATTACATTCCCGATACCAATATGTTCCATATCATGATCTATATTTACAGTATGCAATAGTTCGCAAATCAAAGAAGAGAACAATGTGGGCAAAACAATAATAAACTATCCCCCAACTCACCATAAAAAGGTGGTATGTGTCCCATTCCCAAATGGATGGTTTGATGACATTGTTTTACCCACATTAGTTGCAATCTATCATAACTTGAAAGTTCAAAAGTCCAAGGTGCCACCTGGACTGAAGGTGGCCAGGAGCGCGTTTTTCTCCACTGTGGCATCTACCTGCGCCGGGTACCGACGTTGACCGGTGCTATGGTGGCAGGCTCCAAACATGGTAAAAAGCTGTTGGAAGTCAAGATAGCGAAGTGAACAGCATGATCATGTGAAATATACATAGATAGACAGAAAAATATGTGAATATATACACTATCGAGATTGATATGGTACCATTATGTACCTTTGTAACAAACTGATAACTACCATTTTTGGTACTTCCAAAATTACGACAGAAATACAGCCAACAAGGTCAAGATTTGCTAGATTATCATCACCATCATAATCATAATCATCATCATCAACATCACCATCATCGCACTGTATCAATAAGACTGGCTGAATTGAAATAACTCACCTACCTGAAATAAACAACAAGGCCACTTTGAGGTATTTGCCTATTTGCCCTTACTAGCCATAATTCATGATGACGTCTATCTGAGGTCGTTATGATTCAGTCAGAATAAGACTAAATAAAAGAACCCTTGTCTCACCATTCTCATATATTCTCATCCTCAACCAAGTTTAGATCTTAAATTTGCAAGTGGGGTTGTCTAAATATCTGTGCTGACCCCAAACATCTGCGAAAAATCATCGCAAAACTGCCTATGATCAAACAATACTTGGGGGGTATCCGCCATTTGCAAACACCCATTGGGGTGAATAAATTGGGTCGTCAAATGGTACCCTCTGGTAATTTAACGTAGCTATTGAAAATGGCCATTTATAGTTGATTTACCCATTAATAATGGTGATTTTTCATGGCTATGTTGAATAACCAGGGGGTAGCTATGGAAAATAAGACCCATAGAAATAGAAAATGACCCATAGACTAACCTCCATTTCAGAATGTTTCTTCCAACATGTTCCCATATTTTCCTATGATTACAGCTATGAAAGACATTGCACATAGAAAACGATGTTTGATGACACATGATGACTTTCCATAGGGTACCCATAATAGTATACAATAGTCTTACATCCCCATGTGTAGATGGTAAAAATATGTACAATGTGGGGCCCCGTAGTTGTAAGTTGGTTCATAAACCCCAAGAACTATTGATATATCTACCATAAACATCCATAAACCATACTTAACCTAGTTATGTTCACCAACTTAGCTATCTAGATTCTAGGGGCCCCACATTGTAAAAATGATGGATTTTCCATATAACCATAAGAGTATATAGTAGTCTTACATCCCCATTTGTAGATGGTAAACATATGTATGGATATATGGATACATAATATGGATAATATGTTCATAATAGCTGTCTGGATATATCTTTAGTGATCTCTTGGTAAAAATCATGGACTGGTTGGTGGCTTAAACCCCTCTGAAAAATATTAATCAGTTAGGCTAAGTTAGGATTATTACATTCCCAATATATGGAAAGTCATAAAATTCCATGGTTCCATATCATCCAACACCTCTTGTTGGTTGATAAGTTCATCATCTCTCCCATCGATGGTTTTTTCCAATAGGAAAGTCATAAAATTCCATGGTTCCAAACCACCAAAACCCGTGGATTTTCCCGAAACAGCCAGCGATTTCTTCCGGCCTCTGCCACGATTTTCTCCAAGATGCCATTCTCAGGCGCCTTGACCTCGTGTTGCACGGCGGGCTGCACGGCGTGCCGCACGGCGGGCGGCACGGGGATCGAGATGAATGAAATGGTTATTCCTGGGGAATTCTTGGTTTTGAATGGGTAATCATTGTGCTTATTAATGGCTATTAATGGCTATTAATGGTTAATAATTGTGAATCATGGTGAATAATTGTTGTTAATATTAATTCATGGCTATGAATGGTGAATAATGGTGATTCATTGGGATTAAATTCAGAGACATGGTGATTCAATGGGATTACAAATTGATCATCAAAGTGGATGATCCATGTCTATAGCCAGTAGCCAAATGACCCTTCCCAAACGATTTTCAGTTTGGGAGGTTGAAATGAAAGTCAATTTGGGTTCCAGAATGATAACGACTCAAAAAAAGTTTCAATCGAAATTGTAGGACTCTGTTTTCTATGGTTTTCTATGGTTCTTTGATACCAAAATTGACAGCAAATGATGAGCCGCTGAGTGACCTGTCTGTTTTTCGTATCGATCCGCCCATTCGCCGATGCCGTTTTTCAGGAGAAGCATCAACGCTGGGAGAATCACCATGGGGAGAATGAAATGTTGGCTATATGGTGTATATATATATATTATATATATAATAGTTGATTTACCCATTAAGAATGGTGATTAATAATGGTGATTACCATAGTATATGACTATCAATAGCTATTGAAAATGCCCATTAATAGTTGATTTACCCATTAATAATGGTGATTTTCCACAGTTTGTTGTATGTTTACCATAGTATATGACTATCACTTTCCCATATATATATATGGGTAAATTATAATATTTCACTAACCTGAATAGTTCGGCCATTTGGAGATGATTCCCCTTACTAACCATGATTCCAGTGATCGCAGTGAGGTCGTGATGAAATTTACCCAGATATATGCTACAGCATGGTGTTGACATAATCGGCTATGATTGGAATAAGCAAAATATCTCATGACAACGTATTTGACATCTCCCAAGTACTAAAATCATCCGCTTGTTGAATCTATTGTCAGTTGGATTGCAACCAACTCGCTATATCAAGAACTAGATGAGAACCTCTTAACCTAGCTATCTCACAGATTGTCTGAAAATGGGCTACAAAAAGCCTGTAGAAAATCATCTTCCACATTAAGATAGCCGCGCATATGTGCAAATAACCTATTTCTGGACAAACTGACAAACTCAAAGTTCATATTGGTGTGTATGCCATTATATCATTATATCCCAGTGTTTCCCATTATATCCAAATCAAACTCACCATTATATTTCATTATATTTTATTAAATGTCCATTGTTATCTCCACGATCTCCCTATTATACCCTCCCCTGTTGCTGGTTTCATAAATATATACAATATGTATTGCCATGCAATATCAAATGCAAAATAGCGTATTCTCATATGAAGTGTCCCAAATATCTATATCCCCATGATATTCCCAACACGTTCCATTGCTGTCCCCATTATAATCCAAAAATGTTTCTCCCATTATATATATATGCACATACATATGTATGTACATCTCCATCATTATCCCCATCATTACCCTCTGGTAAACGTTTACATAACTATGGAAAATCACAATCTTTAATGGGAAAACTCACTATAAATGGCCATGTTCAATAGCTATTTTGACATAACCAGAGGGTGTATATATATATATATGTAATGATTATGATATGCTATTATACCTATTTCAATAAGATATTAATATTTCAAAGGGATTATAACCAGCTAAATCCACTATTTCTATGGCCACTTTCCAGTTCGCAAAGTGTAACAGTTTACCAGATGCTAAATACTAAATCCCATTAAAATCACCATTTTTGTTGGTTAAACCACCATTAAACCACCATTAAACCACCATTTTTCCCCATGACAAAAATCCCCCAATCCCTCGCCGTTCCGTTCCGAAAAAAAATCGGCGCCTCAATGGTGACCTTGTCGGTCTCGATGAGCACCAGGATGTCATCTTTGGCGCAGAAGTCCCCCACCTTCTTCCTGGACGGCAGCCGTGAAACGGAGGAACGGTTCGGAAAGGTTTGGATGGCGACTGGTGATTGGATGATGCAGATCTACTAAATATGATTAGTATAGATATAATTAGTATAGATATAACTAGTGTAGATATAATTAGTGTAGATATTTATAAAGATAATAGATGATACATAATACATGTATTTATAGATAATAGATGATACATACTGTGGATGGGCCAGCGAAATCCTGCAGTTGAAAGCTTTATCCCATTATTCAGAGGGGTTCAACCATCCTTTTGGTGGCGTGGGATTTCTTCCATCCACAGCAGATAGATATATTATAGATATAGATGATAGATGATACATAATACATATATCATAGACATAATATGAATATATATATATATAATACATGATGAAGGTGTTTGTTATTCTACATAAGAGCTATTGGTTAGAATATCTTAGAATCCATGAAAGTTACTTAATTTCCAGCCCAACGTCCATCGAGTTTTGGAACAAGTTCGCCTCCAATCCCATATGGTTATGGGTCAAACCCCTGGTAACCGGATGGTACCCTAAAATAGCTGGTTAATGGAGGTTTATTCCCCCAAAATATGGTAATAATAGGTTTTGACCCATAGCCATATATATATATATCTATATATAATACACTGGTTGGTGGTTGAGCCTATCCCTCTGAAAAATGATGGATTTCGTCAGTTGGGATGATGATTCCCAATATATGGAAAGTCATAAAATTCCATGGTTCCAAACCACCAAGCAGTACCCTCTGGTAATTTAACGTAGCTATTGAAAATGGCCATTTATAGTGAGTTTTCCCATTAAAAATGGTGATTTCCAATAGCTATGTTAGTTTACCAGAGGGTACATATAGCCCTTGATTTATCCAATCATGCTTCCCTCACGTCGCCAAAGTTGCTGCCATTCCATGATGGTTCCCTCCGTGATGCTCTCGCCCCCAAAGTCCTGCAGGAATTTTATCAGGATTTCTGGGTGATACAACGGTGATGTAGCGTTTTTTTCTAAATGGATATCTGGCTGGTGGTTTTAACCATCATGAAAAATATTAGTCGATGGGAAGGATTATCCTAGATATTATGGAAAATAAAAAATGTTTGAAACCACCAACCAGATATATAGTGGTGATGACTCAGGCTTCTTTACAATCATTTTAATGTACACCACGAACCAGTAGCCTCTGGTAATTTAACATAGCTAACTATGGGAAAATGGCCCATTTATAATCATTTATAGATGATTTACCCAGCTACAAAATGGGAGGATTTTCCAGTTCGCTATGTAAACGTTGACCAGAGGGTAAACAGCAAAATCCAGGCTGCTTTTTGTGTATGAATCCCAACAAACCTTATGGAACCAACCACGAACCAACCCCCCAACCAGGAGTTAACCTTATGTACACCACGAACAGTACTAGCGAGTGATTTACAGCCAATGGATCCCAACGGCTGATGGGGATGGCAACACCTGGTTGCCTGATGAGAGGTTCGTCAAAACACTGGTACCATGTATCGTTCACATCAGGTTATACTTATTGGTGCAAAACGTAGGGAATGGATGGGTTGCTGGGGGTTGCTGGGATGATTATTACTAGTGGTTATTATAGATCATTCCCTCATTCCTTACTAAGCACCAGTAAGTATAGCTGAGATTTATGGACATCCAAATTTTATGGAGGAATATGTGTTGACCCATCCCATATTTTTTCCATATACTGCACCTTTATCCTTCCATCAACATTAACCCAGGCTCGACCCTCGCCGATGGCAACTTCTCCGCCATGGCGAGAAGTAATCCCCAAAACCCAAAAAATACAGATTTGACTGAACTCCCAATGAAATAGGATGAAATAGTGATAATAACCTACTGGTCCATCTGAAGGTTTCTATGGGTCTATATCCCTGATTTGTTAATGGTTAGATGTTGACTATTTAAAAGCCATTAACCCACCATTCACATAGATTCACCGGAAAATTTGTCCAAGGATGATACCTCTGACTAAAAATCAGTGGATCCTTTGAGCTTCCCCACTATCGAGGTGATTTTGAGTAGTTTTTTTGGTAAAGCAACAAACATAAGAAACCACCCATATTTGATGGTTTTATAGTGTTTTCATAATAAACCACCCATATTTGAGGTTTTATACAACCCATATTTGATGTTTAAATTGGGAATGGTTTCCTCTTGCTTCACCCACATGAGTGTTCCATTCAAACCATGTCAACACGGGCGGCAGAAGTTTGGTTCCATGGGATGTTGATGTTGATTCCACCGTTTTAAACGGCCCCGATCCCCGACAAGATCACCAAGTTGGACATAGGTACGTTCACCATATACATATCTCACATATAGTGCGTATATATATATACATATATATATATATATGCACATATATCACATATATACATATATATATATATATGTACATATATCACATACATACATATACATATATATATACACATCTCATATACATATAATTATAAATATACACACACAATTCCACAGATTCACCAAAAAACAGCTCCGCAGATTTACCCAAAACCCACATTTTTTTGTTCGGTCCTCAATCTTGATCTCCACACTAAAGTACCGCCGCACCGGGGCCATGGCCGGAAGTCGTGCCGGAAGACGCGCCTGAAGACGCGGTCAATAGGGATGCCCTGGCTCAAAAATAGGGACGTAACCAACAAGAAATGGGGATTGATCGGTGATGTTTATTGATTTTTATTGATCTTAGATAGATTGTTTTCTTGACCATAGTATACCATTTTTTATAACATGTTGTAACATGTCATAGCAATTTATAAATCATGTTATAATCACCATAGAAACCAGCCCTCAGTGGGATGATCCGAACTGGATGTAGCTGCCGCTTCGTAAGTGCTGTAGCTGCTTGAGATGGCCATTGTAGCCCAGTAAAGTACATATATTAAACCACTACTGTGCTAATGTAAAGTTAGATGAGGACTATATTAAACCTTAGATACTTTACTAAATGTACGTATATTAAAACCATTTAGTAAAGTACATCTTATCAAGTCTGCCCTGTAGATCGTATATCAGTTACCGAAAGGTTGTAAGTGGACAATCACTGCAATTACCGAATTGATGCCCAAGTAAATAGCCCACTTACTAAGTAGGATGAAGTACCTACGACATACTGTATAATGATGGACAACTTAACTAGCAGGATGATTTGATGGGAGTTTTACTGCGCTTATAGCTGCCGATGTTATCAACAAGAAGGACATATTCACTTCCGGGGCCCAAGGATGACTGGGGACTGGGGATGACTGTTGAAGGATGACTGTTGAAGGATGACTGTGTTTCAGTGCTCAAATTTTGAGAATATGTGTCGCCCTCCCTTGCCATCCATGAATAATGTGAACAGTGAGATAAACAGCAAAATCCAGGCTGCTCAACGGATGAATCCCAACAAACCTTATCGAACCAACCACTACAACTTTACAACCCCCTACAGGAATTAGCCGACCATTCTATCACTAATTAACTATTCGCTCACCCCAAACTAAGGGTCTAGTTGGCAGAGGCGGTGTGTTGCCACTCTTTACTCTTTACTGCGTCCATGACAACAAGTTTGTGATGAAATATGTGTCCAACATGTTTGGAAAAAACAACTTTACTAGCAGATTATCACTGGTTGGGGTCACCCCCCCAATCAACCAGGCTTTAGTCTCATCCGGGGTTGACATTAAAAGCACAAGACATTGGCCTGTCTCCAGGGCGTTGGAAGCTGATGAAACATCCTGACGGACAGCCTCCTGTGGCCAGGTTTGCAAAAATGAGATGATGAACCATTTTTCAGAGCCAAGGATGGAGTGTAGAAGACTAAGCAATAATTGGTTGTTCTGATATGTTTTGATGTTCAAATGATGCTTTTATCATGTATCAAGCAAAATGGTGCTTGATTTGATCAACAAAAGTGATGCTGAACACCAACAACGATGCTAAAGAAAATCATGTTGGTTTCGCTCAAGACACATGTACATTGCAATCAAAGTGGGAGTCTGATCAACAGAACTACATTGCGTGGTAAAATACGCACATGGTACACGGATTGACCCCAGTATGTACCCAATATTTAATTCTTTGAGACTTATCCATTTTCAGAAAAAAACAACAGTGGTTGGCATTGCTCCAACAAAAAAGCCATGGGACATAGGACATGCGTTTTTGGCCACGGCCTCGCCATCGGAAGGCGCCCCAGTCGCCACATGGCCGCTGCGCCACCGTGCTGTGCACAGCACGGGGCTCGGGGTGTTTTTTGAGCCGAAGGCTTCACGGAGCTCCAAGGCTTTACAAAAGTTCCAGCAGAATCCACAGATTGTTGGGATATCAATGGGGAGAATGCCAAACAAAAAAGGGTCTTAGTAGCGATTTTTCACTTCATGGAATGCTGAAAAAAATTGATGTAATGGCCAAACAGATGGTTGATATATCAAGATTAGGTATGAGATCACTAAATTTTGGTAGAATACTTAAATTCCTGAAGTTTACTTTTCAAATTCTGTGGAAACGTTGAGAACATTGAGCCAGTTATTTTTTATGTTCAACATTTGGGGATTAGACGGAAGTCACTTGCGACCAACCTCCCCAATGATGGGTATTAAACCCTGGTCAGTGGTTGTTGGTGGTTACTCCCTTGCTAAGCCCTTGTTATTGGGCTGGTCACTTTTGGGAGTTGGTTCAATTCCCATGAACATACATGATGGTGCCCCTAAGTTATAAGTTGAATAAGTTGATTTATAAACCAAACTTTAACTACTGGAAAAAGGTTTCTCTCCATTAATCCTAGTTTTTCACAAGTTGTGAACCAGCTACAGATCCCCGTTTTTGCCGCGGTTCTCCGGTCCCAACCGGTCCCTTTTTTCCACCTCTGTCCATCAGCGCCCAAGCGCTTTCAACACGGCTCCACCAGCGAAGTACAGCGCACACCTGCGGTGCTACGGTGCCGGAGGTTTTGGAGGTCCAAGGCCGTCGATGGATCGGAGGTTTCCACAGTCATGGGGATCCCCAAAAATGGTTGGTTTTTCTGGTGGAAAATCGTGGAAAATCCTATGAAAATGGATGATGAAAAAAGGGGTAGCCCCATTTCAGGAAACCTCCATATGTAGAGTGGACCAAATTCTCTTGAAAGTCTGTGTTTGGAATAAAAAATAAGATCCTCAAAATGGATCAATAGAATAATTGAATAATTCTTTGCGTGGTTTGGTGTGTCCAAGTCTGGCTTCTGTCTGGAAGGTGTGGGATTGCCATCAGCCAAAATCCACTGGAAACATGGATTATTCACCAACCCAACAGCGGGTGGTCTATCATATTTCCCGTTTCGCCAATTCAAAAGCTGCCCACAAAAAGTCTGGGAATACGATCATACAACAAACAACATGTACCGTGTCTCATAGTTTACCTACCAGTGATACGACAAGGTGTCTCATCTAAGGCCCAAACGTTAGATTTCATGGAGCCTAAACCAAACGGTACCCGGATGGTACCCTAAAATAGTTGGCGAACGGATGTTTATTCTCTCAAATATGGTAATAAATGGTAATGATATGTAACAATAGGTGTCAACCCTTTCCTAACTAGCAACTAATTAGGCCAAAAAGAAACATTGACCCACAGGCACCTGGAGGATACTTGAAAACTGATTACTAGTCTCTGTTAAGTCCCCAACCTGGGTGATCACCTTAACCTTATTGCTGTGCCATGATAAGTTAAGTTCGAGGATGACTAGCCAGTCATTGGGGGATGGTCATACTAAACACCCGAATCCTCGAAGTACTCCATCAGTTACATCTCCATTGTGGCGAAAACTCAATATGTCCCATGTTGGTTGGTTACATCAGTGGAAATCCCATGGATTCCAAATTGGCAAATTGGTTGGTTGCTGATCTATGGTTATCCCATAATGTTGTCTATTAGTGAATCATATCAAATCAAGTGTGGTTCCAGTAAATCCCACTCATGTGATTTCCGATATTATCCCATATTCTCTCATATTATCTGTTGGTTGGTTATCCCTTATTATCACTTCCTCTTGATGATTTTATCACCAAAATCTTTGGTTGTACTATATTTGTATGATCAATCATGAATCATATCTGTTTGTAATATCCCACTCATGTGATTTCCCATATTTTCCCATACCTTCCCATAGTATCTCCCATCTTTTCCGTGGCATTTCTCACAACCTGCGACTGAGGAACAGTGCGCCCGAGAGCAGCAGCTGCGTTACGGGATCCGTGGAGGGCGTCAGGATGGCGCCAACCTCGAAGGGTGGCGGAGTTTGCCCCGAAAATTGAGGGAAAAATGGATGGGAACATGTCTAGAAAAGTGGAAAAATGGATGGGAACATGTCTAGAAAAGTGGAAAAATGGATGGGAACATGTCTAGAAAAGTGGAAAAATGGATGGGAACATGTCTAGA
>Ga0126342_10018327_pt1 | contig 12011 bp, 9 predicted proteins | sample Cyp1metagenome_FD_92528 | JGI IMG/M metagenome (GOLD analysis project Ga0126342, IMG submission 92528) | Coral microbial communities from Lord Howe Island, Old Settlement Bay, Australia - Cyphastrea 1 metagenome | ecosystem: Host-associated > Invertebrates > Cnidaria > Coral ... | reverse complement strand
TATGTATGGTATGTATGGTATGTATGGTATGTATGGTATGTATGGTATGTATGGTATGTATGGTATGTATGGTATGTATGGTATGTATGGTATGTATGGTATGTATGGTATGTAGGTATGTAGATATGTAGGTATGTAGGTATGTAGATATGTAGATATGTAGGTATGAAGGTATGTAGGTATGTAGGTAGGCATGTATGTACGTATGTACGTATGTACGTATGTACGTATGTACGTATGTACATATGTACGTATGTACGTATGTACGTATGTACGTATGTACGTATGTACGTATGTACGTATGTATGTATGTATGTAAGTATGTACCTATGTACCTATGTACGTGTGTACGTGTGTACGTATGTACGTATGTACGTATGTACGTATGTACGTACGTATGTACGTATGTACGTATGTAACGCATGCATGCATGCATGCATGTATGGCATGCATGTATTATACTATTTATATATGTACAGCATATTTCTATATATATATGTATAGTGTGTATATATATATTTATGTATTTATAGTATATATATGTATACGTATAGTGTGTATATATATATATATATGTACATAAAGTATAATATATATATATATATATATACACGTATGAACACATACACACATGTGTATATATATATGATCATATACAAATATGTGTTTCGGGTCTGGTCTTCTAAATCACCCAAAAAGGCAGGATGACCAATCCCAACTTGGGGGTGTTTTGACCATGGTCGATGTGTTCCAAAATGCTTGGATGATTGAGGTATTCACCTGGAGGTGAGAAGCCATACATCATTTCAGGGTTGCGACCTCAGAAGAGAAAAGTCCGAGGAAACAGCAATCCATTAGCAGAACTTGAGGTCCGATGACAGGACGGTGAAGATCTGGGACTACCAAACTAAGCAGTGCGCCCTCAGTTGCCACAGAATAAATTAGGACCCAAGCAGCCAGGCAGCGCATTATATAATTTGCACTTAAGCCTTAAGCCGCACATTCCCATGTGGCAGGTGCATCCAGACGCTCACTGGTCACACCAACAACGTGTCATATGTGCCTTGAATGAAAGACCAATTCCAATTGGTTGTTGCTCTTTGTAATATGCGCATGACAGAATTAATGTCGTTCTGAAGCAGGTCGTAGAGCAAAAATTCTGGGTTTTCTGTTGCATCCTTCTGAGGCATTGTTTCATCCAGCCTTGCCGATCATCTTGACTGGAAGTGAGGCAGCCGATATATGCGATATAGTGTACTTGCGACAGAGCAAGCGATCTCCAAAATTGACTGCTTCAGGATGGCACCGTGAGAATATGGCACGGCTCTACTTACCGCCTTGAGGCTGTGTGGAAACAAAGCAACCACTCGCAACGTAAGTTGAGTTTCGGTTCTTGGCATCTGCTTCCAGAATTCGTAGCTGCTTCGTTTTGACCCTTGGCGCTCGACAGACTCGACAGGCAACACTTAGTTATTTCCTGGAGCGCGTTTGGTCAATCTCCGTCCTGAAAGGATCCAATACAGTAGCGGCCACAGTTGGCAGCTTCTGCACTGAGGGAATCAGCTGCTTCTGATTGTGGGGAAACTTGAAGCACTGAATGGTTTTGATGATCATCGTCCAGGCTGCTCTTGGATACGATGAGGGGACCGTGGTCATCAAATTGGGCAGTGAGGCATCTTGCATTTCAGAGTTGTGTTTTGAGATCAAGGCCATGACCCATGACCATCATCACACGTCGTTTCCATCCAACATACAAATGCTTGGCAGGAGCCAGTTGCATCAATGCATTCTGGCAAAATCATTTGGGTACCACTGCCTTGCTTGCAAGCATTGAGGCCGTAATTTGTTCGAACTGGATCCTCGCAGATCTGAAATGTTGGGATCACAGATGTCTTTTTCCCAATTCTTGAAAGCTGCCAGGCCAAAGGAAATGAGATCCAGACCGCCAACTTGAAGTTGTTGGACGAGGGTGTCACAGCTAGAGAGGGTGAGAAAGTTCCCCTCAGTGTCAAGGACAGCTTGAGCAAGGGAGTACTAGACTGGCACGAACGAGGTCAGGGCTCAGAATGAGTTGTAACCGGCATACGGCCTTCAAATGCAGGACATGGGCGCTGCGGAAGTCTTCCCGCAGTACATTGCCCATCACCCGAACGGTGCGCCAGAGAGTATGCGGTTCCGGATGTAATCATGTGGTTCATGTGGTGGTTCATGGTCAGCTCTTGAACAGGAGAACCCACTTTAGATGTCTTTAGATGCTAGCAACAAATGCTGGATGACTCTGACAGGCCGACTGTTTGCAGTGTGTGGTGATGGCGAATTCGTCATCTACACAGCTCAGGCCTGGTAAAATCTGGTGAAGCTTTGACACGCTTTGGCACTGTTCGGTTCAAGGTAGTAGAATAGGCATAACTCGGCATGACCCAGTTGTGAGTTCTGATGGCTGGTGACAATTGGTGACAATGCTCCTTTCACCTGTACTGCCAAAAGGACTGACCAGACACATCGTGTATTGCAGGCTTTGCGCAACAAGTCTTATGGACCTGCATTGGAGGCCCGATGTTCTGTTCTTCCAGTCAGGTAAAGCACGTCAGGTAAGAGTCTTAGAAACACACTGATGAGACATGATGAGACTGTAGAGTCATGAGTTATGACATGTTATGACCATTTTACTGCTCTCGGCATGGTATTGCAACAGATCCTTTTTTTGCCTGTTTTAAACTATCAGAGCGCAGACAACTTTCGTCGTCGTGCCAGTTTGTTTGGGCTCACTCTGGCGCCTATGCAACGCGAGACAGCAATGGCAAGATCACAGTTTTCCAGGCGGCATATGCATTGGTGTTGTGCATCAGTTCCAAAATGTGGATATGGAATCACATCGAAATATGACTTATAGCAAGGCTGCAGACGTGAACTTGTGGCAGGACTTCAAGGAGAGCTTCTCCTTTAAGCCTCAGTTCAATGTTGAAGAGATCTTTGGAGGACTGCCTTTCGGATCAGTCGGCTATGTTTGTCAAATATTTGTCAAATGCTAGGCTATGCTGATCTTTTTGGGGTCTCGACTGGCCAACCCTTGCAGGACGTTTGTTGGGTATCCGTGGTGGGGACTTCATTTGCTTCTATGACTGGACGGAGCAGGATACTGAGATATGCCAAACTGCCAAACAGATGGGTGGCTCCAAAATGTGGATCATTTGGGGATTTGGCGATTGCGTAAATTTGAGACACCTGCACAAAACGAGAAAACGAGAACATTTCTCGTGTGACATTGTAGCTGCAAGGTATCGTTTGGTTCGCCGCATTGACGTGGTGCCCAAAGATGTGATTTGGTGGTTAGCCCAGTGATATTTCCAGCTCTAGCTTCAGCTTCAGTGCAGCTGTATGACAGAAAGGCATAGAAAGGCATGGAAAGGAGAGACTGTTGTGTGTGACAGTTGTGTTGTCATGAGGTCAGAAGATGGCACCAACGTGGTGCTCATCTGCCCCGATTCCTTCTATGTGCTCAGGCTTCTGGGCTTGCAGTCTTCTCAATAAATCCACTCCTGGCTGCCGATTTCTGCCGATTTCTGCTGCAAAGCGCCCAGAAAATCTGTTCTGAAAGGCATGACAAAGAGGCGGTGCAAGCTGCGCTGGTCTCTGGTGTAGCTGTTGACGAGGTTGGCACATTTTCACACTCACGCTACGCTTTGTAGCTTTGGAATCCTTTGCTTGACTGAGATGATGATCAGGCTTTTCCATGCTTTTCCACAAGTTAGTCTCATGACTCATGATAGATTTGAGCTCGTATTGAACATGAATCACTGACCGTGGTGGCCTTTTAGCTTCAAATTCTTTGGCCCAGCAAGTGAAGCCATGCACAGAGATGAATGGGAAGTGAATCGTGTCAGGATTGTGGGGTGAAGGCTACAACCTTCAAAGACCCCAATGACGGCGGCCTGTATTGCTACGAGTGCTGGATTCAATTTTACGGTAGTCCACCAGGTCCAGCTGGTGCAGCTGGAGCAGCTGTGCGCAGTGCACCTGTGGAGCCTGTGGAGCTGGAGCCTGCCGAAAGTGATGTGAAAGGTTTGCCGGAAGATGCACCGAGAGGACATCCGGCTCACCATGCGGTGAAGTACCAAAGTGCCAAGAAGGTCTTCTCTTTTCAGTGGCAAGGAGCAGGAGGTAGCCGGATTCCATTCCAAACTACGGTGCCAGCAGCACGCAACTCGCGTTTGGCTGCAGAAGTGATTGCAAGAGCTTGCTATATGAAGTTTGAACAAGGCTGGACCAAGGATAAGATCTTGGAATGGCGCAATCAATGCTATTCGAGACTGGGAGGGCGACCTCCTAGCCTCTTGGCTTCTCAAGCAGCGAGCCAACGTGGTTCTGGACGTGAAGCTCCTGCGCGTTCGAGGAGCAGTCACCGGACTCCAAAACTGGCAAAGCCTCAAGTTCCAGCTCCGAGAGTTGCTCCCAAAGATGAGTCGAAGAAAGAGTCTGCAAGGTCGCGCTCACATGGAGAAGCATTTCTGCCACCGAATCATTTGAAGCTTCTTCTAGATGACCCCCAAGCTGCTCTACCTAAGAGTCAGGTCAAGATTCGCTCTCAGGGCGTGGCTTTTAGTCAAGCGTCCCAGCCGAACTTTAGACACTCGCAGGAAGATTTTGAGGGAGAGGATATTTTCAAAAGCCAAGAACGACTCGAAGTTGAGCCCACTCCGCTTGTATCAAAGCAATCCCGCGGCATTGTCAGTGGCCCTGGAGATGACACAGGAGAGAGCTGGGCGGAGATGTTAGGTTAAGCTGCACACTTTTTCTGAAGGCACAGGAGGCCGTGTGTCATTTCACTAGAGATCAGGACCTCCGAAGCAACATCCAGCACTTTTTTGAATCTTGAAAGGTTAAGGATCCTCAAGATGACAGTGCACTTGGTCTCAAACACCTTTGCAAGGTATACACTTAGTATACACATCTATCCACATAGTATACGGTAATTGTTTGTAATTGTTTATGCAAAGTATCAACTATTTCAACTGCAAATGACCCGAATGGAGGACGTTGCCCTCAATGTTGCTGTCGAGCTCGGTATGAAAATCTTTCAACTTCCACCTCACGGCGCAAGCGATGCCAGGGTGATTCAGAAAGAGCAGATGTCCAGAACAGGTCTTTCTTCAATGGCAACACAGGCAACACAGGCAACACAGGCAACACAGGCAACACAGGCAACGCATCTATGGTGCGATCCGCTTGCAATGTGGAGCGAGTTGGGGAACGGCCTGAAGGGCAACGGCCAGAGAACAAAGGTGCTGAACTTCAGGAGGTGAAGCGAAAGAGGTGCCCAGATGAGCGGAACATAGATTCAATCTTCGAGTCACAGCTCAAGAAGCTCAAAGAGGAGCCACCTGAAAGTCAGCATGGCCCCGAAAGTCAGCCAACACCTTTCATCTATGAACCGCCCGTGGTGCGTCAAGAGCCTGTCTCAGACACATTGCCCACTCCCCCGATTGAAGCTCCAACACCTCTTCCAGAGTCGCTTGCTTCGGTGCCGGTGTTGAACATGGTGTATGAAACGGTGACAACGCCGTGGTGCACTCAGCCAACTCCCAAAGTGGATGCAGCAGATTGGCTGTTCATCAGCGATCCAACCCCAATGCCACCAGCGAAAGATGATCAGGATGGCGTCATCCCTGAACTGACGCAACCTACTCCTGTACCTCCAGCACCGGTAGCCGGCACCAAGCCGCAAAGTCAGTCAAGCAAAGAGGGAGATTCTTTTGCCGACACTGCCATAGACAAAGAGGGAGAAGAACCAGTTGAAAGAAAAGAAACAGACGAAGCAAAGAGAAAAGAAACAGAGCCCTTATCTGGTGCAGCTGCCCCATCAGATTCTGCCTTCCCCACCGTTTCTCTCGATGTTGTTCCTGACGTAGTGGGCCGCACAAAGCCAGTTCCCCCAGTTCCAGTAATGCCACCGGTCCACCAGAAGACAGAAGCTCGGCAGACTCCAGCTGCTACAGCTGCTGGCAAAAAAGGTGGTGAGCTGAACTTTGCTGCAATGCTTTTGCGGCGGACCCGGGCAGCATCTGCGAACAGGCAGGACTCCCGTGCTCTGGAGCGCAAGAATACAGTGGCAGGAGAGGACTTCGTCACAGCAAAGTCCTCGAACTTGTCCAAGCTGAAAGTGTTTGTGCCCGAGAGAACGGAACAAAATCCCGAATCGACACATCCACCAGCACAAGCTGCTCCGGAAGATGTACACCCCTTTGCTCGTGCGACAATATGAGAGGTATTCCTTCTGAGTTTTTATGTTTTTTACAAGGACTTTCTGTGTTCGTGGGAAAGCCACGACGAGATCTTGTGCTTGGCAAAGTCAAGCGGGCCACCCCTTGCAGGCTTTAGGTTTGGCCAAGCGTAGGTGTACAGTTGTAGCGTTGCTGCAGCACTTGGCAAATTTTGGTGCAACTACAGTTGCAGTAGGCCATCCCGTTGATGGCTTGTAGGATTTGATGCACCTCACACGGTGCGTGGAGAGAAAACATGAGATGTTTGGAAGCAAAGTCGTTGGCTGTGTATTTGATCCGCAAGACTCAAACTCAAGGCCTTCGATGGAAATCGGGCAACGTTTTCTGCAGGATGGCATTGAAGCCGCATTCGATTTGCAGAACGAAATCAGCGACAAGGCCTTGCATCCCTTGCCGGCCTTGTCCGATGCTGTTACATCTTACGACATGTTTCATTTGATGCGACTGTGATGCATTGTAGATATTGTTGCAATATATTGTACTGAATAAGGTACATGTTATGTTTGCAAAGGATCTTTGTGTAGTCCTTTGCGTCAGGTGATCAGTGGCCTATGGGTTGGCGATTGCTTTGTTCCTGACTTAGCAGAGCAGAGGGAGGTTGGTGAAGCGGAGTGCACATGTCTCCAATTGCTATGGCTTGCACGTTTCGCGCTTTCCTATATTTCCCTTAGTATGTTTCTTGCTTCTCACCTAGCAACACAAGGACTTTCAATTTGTGCAATGCTTCTGAGGTCTACATCTCCCATGCCCAGCGCCTGACTTGCCTCGTGGCAGGCTCACAGGAGAGCTATGTCGAGCTTTTTGCCACCAAGTTGAAGCCGTAGATGCCGTAGATCATGGGGATAAGATGTGATCAGCTATGAAAACATGGTATTTTCACATGATATACCCGTGGGATCCCGTGGGATCCCGTGGGATCCTGTGGGACAGGAGACCCTTGCCCATTTGGACAGAGTTCAGTGCTCCTGACTTCTGTTTTCTGTGTTGTCTTTTGAGGGTGAGTCCAACCTGCCCCCAATAGATTTTGCAAGAGGTACTTGCTTGGATACATGCCAGAGCAGTCCAAGCTTTACCTCATTGACAAAGAGCTCAATGTCACAGTCTTAGCCAATGCCGCGAGGGCCTGGCAGATATCTACATGACATGTACATGACATGTATACTGTATATACATGATATTTCAACAAAATATGTATACTGGTATACATGGACAAGTCAGGTGACACCTTTCACCCTCCACATGGCGCTGATCGAGTACCAGTCTGCAATCATGCGCAAGGAGAGCATCCACAGACTCCAAACTTGGGTCTTGGATACAGTTCTTGGACAATAGTTTTCTGATTCTACCACGACCCATCTTGAACACACAAAGAGTTTAACGTCCACTGGATTTCGGTCCTGGGACACAAAACAGCTCCGCTCTGAGTGAGGACTTCCCTACAGCTGAGACTTTCTTTGCCCAGTTGCCTGAGTTGGGGGCTTTGATCAGACATTCTGGGCAAATTACTAACAATATTATGACAATGTTTGATAACTTTTGATAATTATTCATATTCTTCGGCGATTTCTGTGGCTGTGATTCAATTCGCAAGTTGTGACAAATTGTGCCAACAAATCCTGTCCTGTACATTGCACATGACTCAGAATTTGTTTTGCAAGATCAAATTGTTTAAGCGGTTTCAAGCAGTTTCAGGTCCTTGCACAATCGCATCGCGCGCTTTTTGGAGAATCAGGGCTACCAAGCTGAAGCCTTGCGGATCTCGAAGGACGAGATCCGACAATCCAAGCTTAGGTTTCAGTGATTTTCAAGTGCAGATCGTCCATTGTCAAACTCAAAATTCCATATTTATTTCAATTTTCTACAGATATACAATTATGATTAACTATGATTAGAAACATGCTACCATCTTATTAGGTGTATAATATCAAGTACTTGCCTTATGCTTTAGTATGAGATACACATGACAAAGATAGCAAAGAGAAGGCGAACATCTCAAGCATTGCAGCACGCAGGACGATGAACATCGCTTTGAACTGGCAACGCAGCTGGGCAAGCTGCAAATGGCTGCAGATATCATTGTCAGCATCTCCGCTCAGGCTTGTCATTGTGCATGCAATGCATGCTATGGACGTTGTGTCTTCGCCAGATGCAAACTGTGACCATCCTTATTTCTAGTCAATCCAAGTTGGAGATGTTAGAGTCTAATAGAGTGTGTTAGAGTCTAAGTGCCCAAACTTGCGAATGGCTCTCATTACTTTGATTTTGGAGGCAAACCCAGCCATGCCTCCTCGTGGCAAGTGGAAGAACCTGGGTGATGTAGCTCTGGAGCAAGGCACAGCAGTGGTTTGTGATGGTTTGTGGCACCAAGTGTCCCGGCTGCGTGTCCAGGTGACTTCACCTTGGCCAAGCGCTGTTTCAGTGAAGCGAAGGACCCTTTAATATCAGGGACTGACGGTGGGATCAGTGACATTTCCAAAATTTTCTTTATCCAACTTTTTATTCTGCAGTTTTGCGAGACTTTGGGATGCTGGGGCCACAGGTTTTTTGCTTGGTCATGTCGGTCAATGAGCTCCTTCAGGACCTTGGAGCTCTCTTTTTGCTCTACACTTCGGTTGGTGATGCTGAAGGTGTTCTAAACACTGGCAAACTGGCGGAGGCTGGTGCTGTGATGGCTAATGACGCGTTCTTTCTACAGCTTTTTAATGTACTTGTCTTCTTTTTTTTGTATGATTGTTTGAGCTCATCCCGCGGTCAGGAAAGCAACATTGGCAACATTGCTGTGCTTTGCTACTTGTTGCTGGGCGAAACCAAACGTGCCTTGCAGGCCCAACAAAGCTGCAAACTTCTTTCACACTTCTTGGCTTATTGCTGCTTTGTTCCGTGTTGTTTGGGCAACATGTTGCTTTCAGGTGCTCATCAACGCCAATCGTTTGCCTGAAGTAGCTGCCTTAGTGATTAGCTTCAGCTGGGATCATGGTAAGCTAGTGCATCATCCTACTTTTCGATTGCACTGATGTGTAAACTTGTTGAAAGTTGCAGCAATTTGATCTCAATAAATAGTCCCAACACTACAACTTCATTTGACTGTATGTGACCCCACCCCAAACTCCAAATGAACATAGATGAACTATGTGCACCTACGACAAAGTGCTACAAACTCCACAAATATACAAAGCGTACAGACTCCACAGGTGACATACATGACATCTGTGGCAAAAGTGTGTCTGTTGGCTTCGATGGGCTGCGTTCCTGATTTCACCCTTCAGGCGGCGTTCTTTGCCAGGACGTACTGTCCGAGTGAGCTGTCCAGAGTTGTGGGAGGCTCAAGGGAAAGCAGCGACAGATCGGAGGACTACAAATTGTGGTATGTCAATATTCTTATTCTTCTGCATTGCTTTCTAGTGATCATCCTGACAGTCAGCAGATTTGGATTGATCTATTCACTCCGAGTTTTGAGTCAGTTCTGTTTGGCAGTTCTTTTCTTTGGAGTTTGTGGGCTGAATTCTGATTGTACTTTGTTTGCACCAACATATTTGGTGCTGTTCATTGTAGTCACTTGACAGGATTGTGATGTCAAACTCTGTCCAGAGACTGAACCCGGAACTCAGGTGCAGATCTGGACAGAAGACTTGGCAAAGGTGAACCAGGCACAAAAAAGCTGGACCAAAAGAATCCAAGAGACACCCTGGAGACTACCCTTCATGGACTTAAGCCCTTTACTGGGGGTTCATGGATGAGTTTTGTTATCATGCTTCAATCAAGTGTTTATGTCATTTTATGTTCATGAACTTGCTTGGAAGTGTGACAAGGCCGTGGCCGAATCTTTGGCCGATCCTGCGAAGCCAGCCCTTCAGTGATTGTTATCAAGTCCTGTTCATAAAGACTAAGTGACTAAGAGGTGTGGTGTTTCCTTCCTTTTTTGTCGAGTTTGTTTGACTGTTCGATTATTTGACTAAGGTATCCTGATCTTTTCCAGGATTATGATCTGACTCTTGCAGCAGAGAAGGTCTTCGAGGCCCTGACTCGAAAAAACGTCGTGGATGATTTGGCAAAAGACTGGCGAGATTTGATAGTGTTAACAAGTCAACGGTGTGCAGTTGCGAAAAGAAACATCTTTTGACGTTTTGCACTTTTGCACCATTGATTTGAAGGCCAAGAGAAAGAACCCGCCAGTTGCCTCCGCCTATGCAACAGACTCTCTCTCAGAGATGAAACACAGGTCGTTTTGAGTTGTTCTTCAATCTCTTGAGCCCGTTCTTTGTTCCAGCTTATCATCAGCACCACCCTCTTGATAGATGAAGAGCTACAAGACACAAACAAACAAACAAGCAAGCAAGCAAGCAAACAAACAAGCAAACAAACAAACAAGCAAACAAACAAACAAACAAACAAACAAACAAACAAACAAACAAACACACACACACACACGCACACGGAACTTTCATGTGACTCGCTGTTTTGTGCAAGGAAAAGGAGTTTTTGGAGATGGATGTGATTGAAGAAATGAAGAAGTTGGGCGCCGCTCCAAGTTATTGTTGCTGAACTTCCATGCCCTGGCTATAGATCATGCAGTCGTTTCTAGAAGCTTCAATAGTCAGAGATGCAGAAGGTGAAGCGCCAGCAGAAGCAACGAACAGGCGATTGAATGGCCTTGTGCACTAAGGCCCTGATGGTTTCCAGAGTATGTTGCTCAAAGGCGCTGAAGTTGTTGCTCGTTCATTTGCTGCGTTCGTTCGAGCATTGGCCTTTTCTTGACTCTCGCTTGCAGCAAGTATAGTAGGACAGTCCAACGTGGAGAACGGCATGTTTCAATGTGCAGCACGTTCCTTCAATTCCCATTTTGTTGACCGGAAGGCCCTTTGGTGGAGCGACCAGCGGCGGTGCCAGAGCCAGTCAAGCCCATGGCCCCTGTGGCACCCGTGGCACCCGTGGCACCCGTGGCACCCGTGGCACCGGTGGCACCAGTGCAGCCGGTGCATATTCCACCAGTGGCAGTGGATCCAATCCCTGAGTCGCAGCCCACGCTTGACCTGCTGATGTCAGGGACCTGGGATGACTTTGAGTCCCTTGATTCCCTTGCCATCTCAGAGTTGAACGATGTGGTGCATCGTTCTGTCTGAGGCCAGAGCCCGCACCAGTGCCTGCGCAGTGATGCTGGCTTGATTTTGAATGATCCACAGATCTGAGATTTATACAGCTTTTGATGCATCCTGCTGTTTCCTTCATCATTTTTCTTCATTTTCAGGTGCTTTGCAGCGTTACTTGGGATCTCTAGACTCTAGGGACTCTAGGGTCTATTTCCAACTTCAAGATCACTATAAAGGGTCAACAGATGTCAACAGTGGTTCAACGACCCAGCGCCTCTGAACATATCGCCAGATCGGCGCCTGAAACGGTGGTGGAGTCCTCCTCTCCGGAGTTGCTGGTACCTGATGCAGCAGCACCGCCAGTCACGAGCCCAGCTCAACAACTTGACGACGGCACGAGGACGGCTGGTTCAGTTCGGTATCAGTTCAGTATCCATTGGATGTTTTGAATCTGTTCGCTGAGGAATCTGCCGGAGAGCCTCCTGCTCCAGAGCAATCCGGCCACGTTTTGATATCACATGATATGAACAGCTTGAACGAATGTTCATTGCTCTTTGTTAAACTCTGAGTGTAAAGTGACACATGTTGATGTGGAACGGCCATTGCTTTTCAGTTCGAAGGGTAGGGTAGGGTGGGATCCACT
>Ga0126342_10018326_pt1 | contig 12013 bp, 10 predicted proteins | sample Cyp1metagenome_FD_92528 | JGI IMG/M metagenome (GOLD analysis project Ga0126342, IMG submission 92528) | Coral microbial communities from Lord Howe Island, Old Settlement Bay, Australia - Cyphastrea 1 metagenome | ecosystem: Host-associated > Invertebrates > Cnidaria > Coral ... | reverse complement strand
GGGGTGGGCCAGTAACGTTCATGTTACTTGCAATCTCAAGTGATGCTACGCTAGGGCTACGTCATGGCTTGGGGTTTGGGTGGGCTGGGGTGGGCCAATAACGTTCATGTTACTTGCAATCTCAGGTGATGCTACGCTAGGGCTACGTCATGGCTTGGGGTTTGGGTGGGGTGGGGTGGGGCAATAACGTTCATGTTACTTGCAATCTCAAGTCAATTGCAAAGCAAACACTTGGCAGACTGAAGCGGCTTGTGCAGAAGTGAAAAGCGACCATCATCCCAAAGCTAGAAAACCTTGTAAATACCATGAAATCACTTCAACATTACTCGATTTTCCCAGGGAAAATTCATAGAAACATGACTTATAAAATGTGCATATATAAATGTGCTGCGCACGGCGCCACAGTGCCAGACCTTTTTGTTCAAAATGTGCTCAACCGCAAGCGCGGTTTCCCACCCGCCGGAATTATTATGACATTAGCGACTTGACCTGTCTTATCACGACCTCTCTTCGGTGGCCCCGATTGTTCAAAACAGCCAAAATTTAAGTTGTAAATCCTGTGCGACCGTCTACGAGTCCTTCAGGCTGCTCACGAAATGAGATCGAAATGTAGATGTAGTATGATGTCGTTTTTTAAAATATGAGGATTTATGTCCTTCATAAAGTCTTGTGTAATATGAGATTAATTCATCAATATGATTCATTAATTCTGTCACATATCGAAATATATTTATGGCTTGAAGTGACCTGCCTGTGCCGAAACGCAATGGCTGGCCTTTTTGTCTGCGAATCTGACTCATGCCTTCCACCTCGGAAGCGGATAGCCAGGACATGCCAGAGGATCCAATGCTTCCATGACTGGCCGACCGAAAATTCCATTAAGGTAGGTAGTAACTATCCACGTTTTCAGTAGGAAACGTACATATTCAATCATATGAATTATTCATATCTATTTCATATCTAAGAGTTGACCTAAAAACAGTTGGTCCAACATTTGAAGAACCTATCGCGGGCACAGTTCCTGACGTGCAACGTCCCCACTTTAAACATCATGCCTGAAATATTTACCCGCATTGTTGCTGCTGAAATCACCCTGTTTGTCTATAGTTGTTGGTTGCGGTGGCATCAATATAAACAAACATAAGGCACCACATTTCCTCCACCTGTGGCTCTCAGTTCCCTAGAGCAATCCTGATACTTAAATATTTAATCCCCAAGTTCAGTGGTTAAACAAAAAAACAGAACAATGGGTTTACTCCTGGTGTTTGATTGTCAAATCACAAGTTTTGATAATTCCATCCCCGTTTTTTCTGGTGACATCCGCATGTTGTTGGATTATGCTGGATTTACGCGTCATTTCATCAGAACACAATGCCGCACCGCTGTGCCACCCCACGGGAAGTCTCAGACCACCTGAAGTCCAAGGGAATCATTGGGTGGTTCATGATTGAACGAACTCGGGATTTCCAGCAAGTTCAGTGAACATATTGAGGTTTCTTGAGTCATGGGGGTACCCCTCAATCATCCATTTTCATGATTTTTTCCAGTATATGTGGTATCTCATCTCCATTTATGGAAACCTCCATATTGGTTTGTTCAAAATTGGTACCTAACACGTTAATGTACATTTAAGCAATCAAAAAAGGGTTCAAGCAGCCAATAGTAGTGTAGATAGATGGATTGGCTTATAATTAAGCTAACAAGAGTCCACCCTGAACATGTCTACACTTAGATGTGTTTAGAAACAGCATGAAACAACTTAATTATACCCAAAGGATTTCAAATTGCGAACCTAGCTGATGTTTTTTTAAAAAAATCGCGGGTGCATGCGGGTGCAATACGTTGGTGGTGGGGGCTAAAGGAAATGCGGTGGACTTTCCTCACCACTTTCGATTATCCCTTCCTGGTGCAGTGGGTGCACTTTAGAACTGGGTCACATAGACCAACCAACACATATCAACACCACGCATTCCGTAAAAAACAAGGTCCGGTCGCCCGTAGGAGCGCTGGAGTGTTGTCAACTTTAAAATTAGCAGTTTTCAAACATCCCATGCGAATTTGCAACCCTCGTGGGTGTTTCAAGAACATCGATGAAATTTCTCAAATACATGACAATTCAAATTCCGTGTAACGCGGTCAAAAAATGATTTCTTTCTGTTGAAAACACCGCGAGGGTCATCAAACCTGACTGCGCAAGTTGTAGCACCCCCTTTTTTCTTCGGCGGTCAGCGAGTTTCTGCACACAGACCAAGTTTATGGAACAGACTTCCAGAGACCTGCCGTCTCCAGTAACCTTGGTAGAGCGTAACATCAAGAGCGTCTTACAAGTTAGGAGAAGAAGTTCAGAGCGTAACATCAAGAGCGCCTTACAAGTTAGGAAAAGAAGTTAAGAGCGTAGCATCAAGAGTGTCTTACAAGTTAGGAGAAGAGGTTAAGAGCGTAGCATCAAGAGCGTCTTACAAGTTAGGAGAAGGAGTTAAGAGCGTAGCACCAAGAACGTCTTACAACTTACAAGAAGAAGTTCAGAGCGTAACATCAAGAGCGTCTTACAAGTTACAAGATAAATTTCAGAGCGTAGCATCAAGAGCATCTTACAAGTTAGGAGAAGGAGTTAAGAGCGTAGCACCAAGAGCGTCTTACATCTTACAAGAAGAAGGTCAAAGCGTGTTCCTGGGTACAGTGCAAAAGAGAGTTGATAGCATAGCAGCAAGTCCAAGAGCATATCTTTTAAGACGGCCAGCCAAGAACGTTATTAGCCCCCCCAAACCAGCCCCCCCCAAAACCCCCACCCAACCCCCCAAAGAAACAACAGTGCAAAATAGTGCAACGCGCGTTGCAAGTTAGGAGAAGAAGTTAAGAGCGTAGCATCAAGAGCGTCTTACAACTTACAAGAAGAAGGTCAAAGCGTGTTCCAAGGTACAGTGCAAGAGAGAGTTGATAGCATAGCAGCAAGTCCAAGAGCATATCTTGTAAGACGGTCAGCCAAGAACGTTTTTAGCCCCCCACAAAACCCCCCCAACCCCCCAAAGAAACAACAGTGCAAAATAGATCAAAATAGCGCAAACACCACCAAAAACATGATCATGCAGCCCAGAAAAGAACATAGAGACTGGAGCACTCATTGCAACCAAACAATGTGGATGTTGCAAATCAAAATAATCCACACATAATTGCCACACAGAATAACCACATAGCTATATTAGTGCTCCATTTCTTTTGAAACATTTGCCAACTTTAAACCACCATCAACACATGAGGGGCTTCAATCTTTGGACACCATGGATTAACCTAAGGATAACCTATACCAAGTCATGGTACTTGGATGTACTTGGCTTATGTTTGGGGGTAGCCCCACAAAACGGACACCTCCAGGACTCCAGGACTGGGCTTTTTTTTCGTCACAGCTGAGCTTCCCGAGCCGCCCATGCGAATGCGAAGGCTCGCCATGGGCGCGCCCAAGGCGAAGTCTTCACCATCACGCCGCCTGCGGCTTCGCTTCGTCCCGTCGGGGATATCACTGATCCAAGCCACAAACATCGTTATTGATCCAAAGAAAAATGGGGATACAACTGATAAACACATGTAAAAACCACATTCGAGGGAGCATTGCTGGTGCCTTAAGCTTTGTACCCCTTATATTCTCCACATGCAACCCAAGTATAGTCTTCTATGGTTAAAATATGAGCCTGAGGGTCTAAGACACCACACCAATACAACTCATAAGACCAGGCTGAGGAATAATCAAAAAAAATGACGGTTTGACGAACACAAACGAGGGCACCAATCACTTCAAGTTAAAATTGCAATTTATATAGATAGTATAATATATCGTTTTGAAACCAATTGTCGACAATATCGCATTCATTGGTTGGTTTTTGATCTGATTTTTGGGAATCGGCCCAGATCACCAAAACCCACGTTGCGGAGTGCGAGCCCTTTGGCACAGAAGAGTTGTGTGTCCGGATATGCCCTCCACTTAATTGATAGAAATGATGCATACATGATGGAATTTTCCATACCTATACATTTTCTGGAGGGTAACCCATTGACAACGGAGATGTGGGTCACTCGAAGGATGGTCATAAACCTGACACATCTAGTAGCATTCCACCCAGAACAAAGGCGAGAAACGGTGAGCATCACAGGCAGGGAACAAAGTGTTGGGAATCGCTCAAACAAGATATTTGGGTCCATAAGTAACCGCTTTAGAAGACCTGAACTGGGTAAACTGAGGCAAGAACTCCAAAATATTCAGCAACATGAGTTTGGAAGGGTAACCTCTAGCAATGAAACCTAGCAAAAACAAAAAGACATGTGTATCCAATGGCTTCCAAACGAACATTGATAATTTCCCGTGCCAAGTTTGATTCCCACCGGGTATGCGTATCCGTATCCATGTGTCCTCCATCTTTAACTGCTTTGCAAATACTTGTGGATAGAAAAAATGGCTATAGATGGTTATAAATTCATATGCACCTGAAGTAGCCTTAATTAATTGTGAAATGTCCATATCAAATTTCATCATCAGGGGTATTGGATGATACCCCCTGGTAAACGTTTACATAACTATGAAAAATCACCATTTTTTGTGGGTAAATCAACTATCAATTGGGCAATGTTCAATACTTATCTGGTTGGTGGTTTCAACCCATCTGAAAAATATTAGTCAGTTGGGATCACTATTCCCAATATATATATAGAAAAATAAAAATGTTCCAAGCCACCAACCAGTTATGTTAGTCATTACCCGAGGGTATTGTCAAAACCAGCGTAAAACTCGTTGTTTGAAGATGTTTTTTTCAGCACTTTGGGCTCAACAAAACCTTAGACTTAGACCTTGTCAAACCCATAGCTGGTTGGTGGTTGACCTACCCCTCTGAAAAATATGAAACAATGGGAAGGATTATCCCATATATGAAATGGAAAAAATGTTTGAAACCACCAACCAGATAGGCAGAACTGTTGTTTCATAACCATAAACCAACCAGATAGGCAGAACTGTTGTTTCATAACCATAAACCCATAGTTTTCATCCATAGATGTCCCAGTAATCTATCATTACCAAAGGGTATCTCTCAGTTTTCCACAACGATCCCATTTGCTGACCTGGAACGTCCAGCAGGGTCCAAGACCTCCGAGATGATCTGCTCCTGGAAGCGCGACACCCAGTGGCAGCCGATGAACCTTTGATAGTTAAAAGATGTTAAAAGTACAACTGCACATGAATAAACACATATATCAATATGATATCATCACCATCATCACCATCATCATCACCACCATCATCATCATCACCATCATCATCATCACCACCATCATCATCATCACCATCATCATCATCATCACCATCATCATCATCACCACCACCACCATCATCATCAACAATATCAATACATCAAATGGGCGATTTGCCATTGCCATTTTTGATTGGCATATTCAACGACTGCAGTGGCTAATGTCCGAGCTCAAAGGAGGCACCTTTTTTCATCATATCCCCATTATACCACTTACATCCCTATTGTGGTTGTTTTCTTGCTTTGAATCCCCATTATGTTTGATCAATTCCTGAGTTCTCCCAAGTTCCGTCAGATCCACACAAGAACCGCTCCATGGCACGCAGGTGTCCCAACATGCGCAGCTCTTCTTCCTGAGGTTCATCATTGACGGTCTCCATGTTTGCACTTTGGATTGGCGGATGAGTGCATGCATATATATATATTGTATGTATATGATATACATCCATATTCATACGTATATGTGTACAGTATATATACATGTATGCATGCGCAAACCTACATTGCGAAATATGATGTAAACACAGGAAAAAATAGGTGCACTGCATGTGATCTTCTGTACATATTTCATGATGTCTGTTCTTTCCATTGTTTCAGGGTGTTTCTGGAAGTTGTTCACCTCAGAACGCTGTGTGGAGCTGCTTAGATGGGTAAAAAAGCTGGGCTATGACCTACTATAATCCAGTTATAAGATGTCATAAGGGGATATGAGTTGATATAAGCCAGTTACTCCATGTCCCATCTTGGTGCGTTGACGTGACCCATAAAAAGACACTAGATCACTATACAGTATACATTATGCGTTGATGCACCCATTCCCGCGATGACTGGAATGCGTGTGTTGCAGGCCTTTGGACCTGGAAGATCTGCTAGTTCTAACAGTTAATTAGTCGCAAATGTTCAAGCAATTATGTGAGGTGGTGCCCCCCAGTCATAACTTGGTTTATGAGCCCACCTAGCTATAGAACACAATAGTTCGAATCACCATAAACCCATGTTTCCCCTACTTACAAACCAAGTTGGCAAAGTATGGGACACCACTGGGTATGGGTCCTGATGAGGTGGAAAACTGTATGAGTCCTGCTTCAGGGATCCATTCCACGAACACGGAATCGCATTCCAAGGCACCATCGATCCCGGCTCACTCAAATCTCGATTCTCCCCATCGCTACCTGGAGCAGGTCGACCGGTTGTCAAAAAATGTATATATTAAATTATGGGTCGACCCTGGTGGGGCTTCGTCTGGATGTCCAAAATCGCTTCCCTTGGGCCTGACCTAAGCCTCAAAGAGTGAATTCGGAGCGTACCTTGACCCTCAAAGTACATCAGTAGTAACAAATCACTAAGCAATTGAGATAAAAAACAACCATTTTTGGTGGGTTGATGAGGGTCTAGGCACCCCCATTTTGCAAAACCGCATAAACCTGAACCTTTCTGGGTGTCCAAATTCATGCATCTCAAAAAACATTGTAAAACCACAAAACCGGTTTCTATAGATGTGATGATGCTATCCCTTACACTGCACCAAGCAAACAAGGGCATACAATCTAGTCATGGCTCTTAGTGGGCGCATCCTTGTATAAGCAACCTTACATAGAGTTATCAATGTATAGACATAGATATATTTCATATACTCATATATTTATTGCATGCCCATTATATTCGAGCCCCTTTGAGCTTGCCTTCTCTGAATATGTATATATATATATATATATTACAATGAGTGTGCATTTTCTATATATATATATAAATAAATAAAACATATATATATATATATATAAATAAATAAATATACAGTATATATATATATATATATATATCGTAACAAGTTTACATTTTCTAAATGTTTAAAATACTATATATATATATATATATATATTAAAAAAAATATGTATATATACATTATTTATATATTTATATATATCCAGCTGGTAAATGCCCAAAAAATGGCCGAGATTTGGAACTGATTCGATCCGCCTCGGCTGCCGCCCAAACGCGGTGCCATCTCGACGTCCTGCGGAGGAAGCGGTGGAGAGTGGCAGCCAGAAGAGTACCACAGACGTTGCGGTCAAAATATGAGGGATTTATAGGGGATTTATAGGGATTTATAGGGGATATAATGGATAATACCATCTGGTAAACTAACATAGCTATAGAAAATAAACCATTTATATTTGATTTACCTATGAACGATGGTGATTTTTCCATAGCTATGTTAGTTTTCCAGAGGGTATCCTCCAGTAATGATACATGGCTATAGAAAGTCCCCATTTTTAATGGGCAAATCAATTATTTCTATGGTCATTTTCAATAGCTATGTTAGTTTACCAGAGGCTAATCTAACATGGTTGGCTGGGAAATCCACCAGCAAAAATGCATTTAAATAGTAACTACGTCAACACAAATTAACAAAAATTGGTGATCATCAGCCATTCTGTGGTGTATCATTGGGTAAAATCTTTGGCTTTGATTTCCAGATGGATTTTGGTAAATTGAAACCCTGAAAATGAAGTAAATATGGGCATGAACAAAGCTTTGACCCTATCATGCAGTATTTGAAAGAGATTGATGCAATTGGAATTCAACATATGTTTGGCACATCAACAAACATGTCCTTTCTAGGAGTCAAACCATTACTCCAAATGGGGTAAGGGGTCACTACTTGGACATCATTTAGAAATTTAGGCCCAAACCAAACAATATCCCGGTTGCAAACAAGGACCCACAGGATCATCACAGGCGAGTGGGTTGCAATCATCTAAACAATGTTTTCTTTCTTAAGCCGCCAGTAAGATGTTGAACCAAGGTAGTTTAAGCATTGGTGGCTCCCTCTGGCAGGTTGGAACCAAACACTGCCAACTTGACACCAATCCGCACAGATCTACCGTTCCTCAGACCGTACTTGGGAGTGCAATTTGGGTATTAATGGCAATAACTGCAGTTAGAATATAGTAGGTTCTTTAACCACGGTCAAATATCCACTTGGCTCACTGGAGCTAAACCAGGGCCCTCCAGGACAGCAGTCCTCTTGAGGTTCTGAAGCCAAATCCTCTTCATCCTCATCATCTGGACCTCCCTCCTAGGCATTAAAAAAATCAGGGACAAAGCTGAGATGTTCTGAAGGGGATGTGATTCTGTGGTGCCCCAGTTTTCAATCACTAAGTTGGTTAATAGCCAGATATAACATGATATAACCAGTAGAACTACGGTTTATGGGAGGTACAAATATGCATGAACTAATGGGGCTTACATATAAAATTATAGCTCGGGGCTGCACCTTCTGTGACTGTGGACGTGTTTGCAGACTTCACCCATGTACATGTCCAACCTTGGTTTTCCCATGATTCGTCACCCCAAAATCCAGTGTCTATCATAATTTACCCCAATCAGAACTACATGTTTTTGTGGCTCTTCGCCACGTCTGGACAAGTCCACGTTAAATCCCCTACCTTTACATAACCGCAGACTTGCACTATCTTACACTTATATATTTACCCATCATTCATGGTTGTTTAAATCCCTTTGCCAAGGTAGACCTAAGATATTTGGACATCCCCATGGGCTCATTCTTGGTGAACTCGCTAATTTCTCACGTTGAAATCCAAGTAAAAAAACCCTGGGTGATCTGACCATCCCAGCCTCGTCATCAAAATCATCGTCTCCCATTCCCTGGCCGTTGTGGCGGTGCCCCGGTGAGTCACAACTTGCATCGTATACGTGTAAAGGGTTTCTGGTGACTATGACATATCATAACTATCATAACGATCATAAGTTCATAATGACATATAACACTTGAATCGTCTAAAGCCAACCGTAATAAAAGGGGGTCTACAAAAGCAACAGGACGCAACCACCCGAGGCAACAGCTGCGGCCTGTTTTCATCTTGAGCCAAAAGTAACCAAACAACCCCATCAAGAGACGTCTTTACAATGAACTATATGGGTATGATTTAGCCCATCTTTTTCAAGTCCCCCCTGATGGTGAACTGTACAAGGGTTGTCTGAAAAATGCATTCTGCTCGTGGCGCCTACGGCCGAATGCAAGTCTCACAGCTCTTCAAGATGGATTCCAGTCAAGAGATGGCAGAAATTGATTCGGTGATCCCGACATGCTTGGCGATTTCATGCACTACTGCGCGGATGTATTAGTTAAACTACACTTAAACGGATGCTTGAGAGGTGGCGCAGAGCAGCTAACCGCGGCATTAAACGGAACGATACACACGGAGGAGGCGCTAACGCAGCCGAACATCCACGGGCAAATTGGATGAAAGACAGTGACAGTCCAAAGGAAATTCAAGGAAGCGACTACCCAAAATCAAGAAAACCTATGAGAACAAAGGCAGATGGGACTTAGTCACACCCACTACACACTGCAGTGTAACACAAGGTCAGGGTTTTGATGCCATCGGTCAAAAAACGGATCCGGAATGCATACGGAATGCAAAATTCACTTAGGAGATGAAAGCTTCATGTCTTGAGTGACTTTGTGAGAACATCGGCTCGCTGATTAAGCGTTTCAACGTATTCTGCATTAATGCCAGGCTCGCTGAAAGCCTCGCAGGTAGAAGCAACGTTGATCTTATGAAACTTGCTCAAATGCCGTAACTTGAGAAACCCACGGGCAATGATGGCGAGAACGGCCTGATTGTCCTCGTAACAGTTCAACACAATCTCAGGAGTGATGAGATGCTGGCAAATTTCGAGCAATAGAACTGCCTCAGTCAAAAGCGATGTCGACAACGATACAAACTCGGCCTCTGTTGTTGACCGGGATACAGCACGCTGCCTTTTAGCACACCACAAAATTCAAGCAAAGGATTGAGGACCGTCAAGCGCAAGCAGGTACCCTGAAGTTGATTATGTCGGGTGCACTGCCAAAGTCAGCATCTGCGTACAAACACAATCTCAAGTCAGAAGGCTTGTCATGAATGCGCATGATGTGGCAGTGGCAATGGTCCAAAGTCGCAGCTACATAGCCAGCAAGTCTGGTCATACGCTTGTCATCATTTACGGTCCATGTGGTGATATGACCTGCACAAACATTAATCGCAACTAGCAAGCCTGGTCTGCTGATACAACCACGCCACATGAACTTCATCACAAGCTTGGCGGCAACATTGGATAACTGCCCTCTGTCAGCCTGATCAGTAGCCAAAAGGCTCCCTTCATCCACATGAGGAGTGAGAGCATGTCTCACAGGTTTGCCTGAAAGTTCTTCGAAAAGGTTGACACACTGCCTTGCAAAATCGGCGGGGTGAAGCGCTAAACCTCCATCATGCTTGATGTGACTTCTACCCAACACTTTCGAAAGTGGTGCTGGATCTTCAAGCTGCACAACTTTTCGCAAGACATCCCAAAACTTGGAACGATTGGCGCAAGGACCTGACAACGTCAAATCATCTACATAAACTGACAATGCCAATCGATCCAATCGCAGACTTGGAAAAGCATGATGGGAGCTGCTCAAATTCAACCCCACCTAATTCTTGAGCAAGGACTTTGGAGAGATGGTTCTGCCAAGACGCGCTGGCCAAAGGATGGCCAAACAATGATTTGATAAGTGGAGCGCAAGGCTGATGGATATGCTTAGCATGATCTTGAACCAACTCGTAAAAGCACATAAGTAGGCTGGGAGGAACTCAAAATAGATTGCACGCAGGCCTTGATGCAATCGCTGGTGGTGGTTTCGTTGCCATCAAGAAGTCCATATAAGCCACTATCAGGTTAAGCCCACCAAGACTGGTAGGAGCTGAGGCTGCAATGTCATCGAACACTGCCGCTTGATTTTCTTCATCCCTGACAGCGTCTCCCCGAAACACAATTCGGGCTTTGACAATCCATTCGATGGACAGCTTCTCAATAGCTTTGATGCTCACAATAACCATGACCTATATGAATCTTTTTACCTGATGATTTTTGCCATAGTAGCTAAGATCTAGGACTTTGGACGATGTTGGGCTCGTCCCACGTCCCATTGGCAAGAAGACCTTGCTTCTCAATTCTCAATGGCTTTGAGAGCTGGATGGCTCTTCCACTCAGTGCGATCCAGTGATTTGTGCACACAGGCAGGAGTTCTGATTTCATGACATCCAGATGGCCCTTCACAAGCTTCTGGTGATGTGGTTGCCGTGAGCGAGCAACACACGGCATGCTGAAAACGTGTCTATTGGTAAAATAGGGAAACAGAGAACTGATCATCAAATTGCACAGTGGTTTCTGGTAAAACGCTGACATCCTAGTCCATGTACGTTGACGTGGCGCACGACTACTGTGAGTACATTTTAATGCAGCAAGATGCGTGGCCAAGCGCAGTGAAGATGTGACAAACCTCCAAGGCTTCTTTGCTGGCTGACCGTCAGCTTCAACTCCGACTGCGCACCCATTGAAGGTCGCACTACCATTGTCAAGACAAACATCTGCAACCCGAATGAATTGTGGAACTACTGCTTCGCTCTCTGCTCTTTCCTGACAAATTCGTGCTGTCAACTTTGGGTATATTTTGCTTGATTCAAATGTTGCCATTGAAACCATGGTTTGCATTCGACGGAACAATGGATGGAACACCCTGGTAAAGCACCAGCCCATGAGGATTCTCCAAATCAATGTCTTCCTTGCACAAGCGAACGACTCTCACCATGCTCTGGTCCAACCTTTCCAAGATTTGAATCTTTGGCACAAGCGAACTCAAACAAAACATCTGTGCCAACACGATTATG
>Ga0126342_10018325_pt1 | contig 12014 bp, 12 predicted proteins | sample Cyp1metagenome_FD_92528 | JGI IMG/M metagenome (GOLD analysis project Ga0126342, IMG submission 92528) | Coral microbial communities from Lord Howe Island, Old Settlement Bay, Australia - Cyphastrea 1 metagenome | ecosystem: Host-associated > Invertebrates > Cnidaria > Coral ... | reverse complement strand
GCAAGGAGTCTGGGACATTGCTTTTTTGCTTCTGAAATTGCACCAGGTCCGATTTCAGGATCTTTCAAAACTTGCTGCAGCAAGGCATAGACAGTCTTGGGTGGTAAAGACCTGCCAGAAGCCAAGGTGAGGCAAAGCCGGTAAAGAGGAAAAACTAAACAAGACTACCATGCCACACATTTCTGTTTTCAAAAAGCCTCGTGTAACCTGTCAAATGGGTAGTTGCTCACACGGCATGTTTTTTGCTACAGTTCCTTATCGTTTTCGTTATCGTTTCGTTATCGTTTTGGTCCCATGAGACTCAGCAAGTTGGTCCAATCCCATGGAGCTGCCAACGTTTATTCTCAATTGCAGGTATCGCTTTTGGGGGGGAGGCTATCGCTACATAGTGTTTTGTGCAAGTTCCTGACACCCGAGAACTCTCCTTACATAAGTAATATACCAGATCGAGTTTTGACCGTACCTCATATCATGTATGTATATATTATATATATGTCTATTATTATTATATATATTGTATATGGGCATCGTTATCGGTTTTTTTTCCTCTTATCGTTTTCTGGGCCGGCAACATATTGGCAGTGTTAAAGTGCAAGCCAAGCTAAAATGCAATGCACGGGGTTATTATGAAACAGCAGAGGTGGGAAGAGTCAGAGAAGAGAAAGGAAGAAAGAAGATCAGAGAAGAGAAAGAGTCAGAAGAAAGTAGATGCATGTGCGCGAAAAAGTAGAAAAGTCACGAAACACTGTGTTTTTTCCAATGCTTTGTGGGCCCAGTAGGATCAAAAAGTAGGCTCGCTAAAGCGGCTGGTGTGGAGCCATCTGGCCAGTTGAGAGCTCAAAAATTGCACGCCGTTGTGGGCTAGACAGATAGATAGACAGATAGACAGATAGATAGACAGATAAACAGATAGACAGGACAGATAGATAGACAGACAGACAGCTAGACAGATAGATAGCCAGACAAACAGCTAGACAGATAGATAGACAAATAGATAGACACATATTAGATAGATAGACAGAAAGATAGACAAAAAAAGATATAGATAAAATTACAAATAGATAGATGGACAAGAAGATCGATAGACCAATCAATACGCAGATTGGATAGATAGATAGACCGATAGACTGATAGATAGATAAGATAAGAAATATATAAGATAAGATTAGGTTAGATTATATAGATTAGATTGATAGAAAGACAGAAAGATAGAAATATAGAAATATAGAAGGATAGATAGACAAATGGATAGACAGATAGGTAGACAGATAGACAGAAAGAAGGATTCATTGATAATTACAAAGAGAAGGTAGGTAGATGGATTGATAGTTTGATAGTTAGACAGGTATATAGACAGAAAGATAGAAAGATAGATAGACAACATCGATGGACAGGAAGATAGGCAGTCAGATTTTCGGACAGATAGACAAAAAGAAAGATGGATGAATACGTGAATTCATCAAGAAGATCAACAGAACGTGGCAGTCAAACATTGATACTCCAACAACCTGTCATTCCGTCATCGACACTCGAACAACTCAACCGTATAGCTTCTATCTTTGAAACTTCCGCCACTGCCTTATGTGGTCCTACCGGTAAGTTGACAAAATCACTGTAAGGAAGCATCCAAGAACAACACCTGCAAGCACGAGCCATCCACCAAGCTAGGCCCCGATTGATCAGACTGTGTCCCTCTGGTGCGAGCTGCTCGACGTTCCCAGGATTCAATCCGGCCATTGAAATGCGGCCATCGCCTGTCCTTGGAGGGCCATCGCAGGGGAAATTGTTTCGAGGCAACAAATGCCAGGTGGTCCCCATTGAACGACTCACTGGAGGATTTCAAATCTCACCTGACCAAACATGAAACATCTGTATGTAGAACCTAGGACCCGGATGGACTTGGGAGGTCACAAAATGACACCAGAGTTTGTGCGCAATCTGCCAAGCTCACAGGAAGGCCGCACGTAGTGGAGTAATCAATTGATATGAATTACAGTGAATTATACACATTCAACAAATAAAAATAGTTCTATAATGTTCTATAATGCTCTAGACCAATTTCAAATCTAAATTGCGATGCAAATATGTATTGAACGTTGAACATTAAGCTGCGCTATCAAAGTGCAATGCCAGACTGAATGAAGTCATTTGGCTATATTATTATATCATATCAGGACTTTATCTAATCGTATCCCAGCCAAGGCACATGTAGATGTGGAACTCTTCCACCATACGCATGACTTGATCCTGTTGCCAGGACCAAGACAAAACGTGATTTGTTGGACCTACAGAAACACCAGAATCCATCACTGTGAATGGCTCAACAGCTGGAACGGCCTTGGATAAGCCCGTGAAGGTGAACATGCCGATCTGATCCGTGACATGGTTCCAAGTTCCAGGAGTGCCCTTCGCCTCAATGGCCTGTAGCTGTTAGATCTGTTAGCAGGAAATCTCACCCATAGTCAGATGGAGTTCAGATCGATATGGATCAGATGTTGATAGCCCAAAATTGGATGGATCAATACCAAAAGATTGAAAGCTATGGGATCTATGGATTAAGAATCAAGCCCATGCCTTTCTATGGCAAAAAAAAACTACAGAACTCGGAATTGCCATGGCTGAAGATCCCACGCCTTCCGAAGAGCTACCTCAGCGGAGTGCGGAGAGTGACATGATATCCACTCAAGCAGGCACCTGATCCTAGAGTGACAAAAACGTACCTGTCATCGCAATGCCAGAAAGGTGCGCTTGCCGTAATGTTGCTCGCAAACGAAAGATGTTGCAAAAAACATGACCATACGTTTATTGTGGAAACACATATATATATATATGTAAATATGCGTGCTCGTACACACACACACATGCATATCGTGCATAATAGTGCATAATCTTGCATGTGTAGACACGGCTCACAGCTCTGCATCTTACTCTTATCACATCCAAGGGACCCAGGGTATTAGTTACAGGAGAAGGTATCAAACATCGATTCTATGAGGACAAAATTGTTTATTTATCGAACTGCCATACACAAAATAGGTTCGTCCCCTATCAGTGTGAGATGAGGAGTTGTAAAATTTGTATACCTACTGGTAGGTGACATGTGCTGTATGACACTGTATGATGCTGTATGCATCTGCGATGCTCGCATGTCAATGATGCGATTCGACATGAAGGTCAGCTCTTTCAGCCACATTTCCTTCAATGCTGGAGTTGTTAAGACCTGGTCGTGCCAGTGAGGTCAGAGGATGAGGTGTTGATATGCTGGGGACGGGTCCAAAACGAAGTGAAATTGGACCATCTTGGGATGTACCAATGGCGAAAATGGGGGTCATGTTTGTTTGAGCCATAAATTTAGCCATGAGGCAAAATGTGGCACAGCTACATTTACATTCTATGGTAATTTTCACCGGGTCAATGATACATTGGACATCAGTGAACTCACTTGTGTTTTTTTGGAAAGAAGCATGTGTTTGGGTATAGGTCCGAATCGAGGACCACAGATCGCAGCATATGTCAGGCAACCATCCCGATTTCGAGAATTTGTGCCATACACAATATGTTGCCACCAATCCACCATAATCATCCATAATCAAAAAACTGCGAGAAGTCCATCAGTTCCTTGTCAATTCTTGCCTTGTTGACGATGGCGGCACCGTGCTGGGGAGGGCTAGAGTAAGCCTGCATGCGCCATCAAGATGGCAGCGAAGCAGATATATAGAATGTTAACAATCAGCTACGAAACAAAAGGAGATGTCTGATGCTTGATATTTATCATGGTCATATACTGCCGCTATCATTATATATCTGTGGAATCTTTCAGGCAATGAAATTACATTCCTTTGAGACAAACTAGCAACATCTAGCAACTATGACAAAGTCTGCTGCAAGGCACCTGTCGCACAATGATCTTCATCTGTGACAGCCTCAGTTTCTAGGAGCACACACACGCACCCTCACGCTGGGAGAATCGCCACGGGCATTTGGTCTTCCCCACTGGCAATTGGTCTCGTGAAGTTGAATTTTGTTGACAAATGGTTTGGGCACGAGAGCTCATGCTTTAACAGGGGCCGTGTCGTTGATTAAACCTCTCAGCCGGGTTCTGGAAACAGCCACTGGCATGGTACTTCGCCACTTCGATCTGCGAATGAGCCGTAAATGGCCGAGACAATGTTTTACTATGTTTTACTAAACACAACTGACAGTTTTTAGTTCCTTGTTCGGTCCACCGTTGGATGTGTGTTCCTTTTCCCCATGGTGCACATGCTCTTCTGAAACTTTCTGATTTACGATTTTGGTTGTTTCCCTTCCCAGGCATGTGTTTTGTCTACGTCTTGCTCGCAACCCCCTTGGCGCAGATTGAAGAGGACGCAGCAAACAAAGAAGAAACAGTTGAATCTCGTTAAACTTGTCCTTGCCACACCTTTGAAAACGAAAGTGTGCATGATTATGCTACTTGTAGTTATAGTATGTTATAGTGTCGTTTGACTTTCTCTTGGCAGGTCTGGCGAACCTATCAAATACTGAGGCGAAAGAAGCAAAACCCGTTCGGAACCTTTGGTCATCGGCCATGTGCCACTAGTATGACAGCTACTAAACGAATTCCTGGACTATTGTATCGCCGTTTACATCGGACTTCAGGATGCTCCAAACAACGCCCAGCAGGGTGGAGTACGAGTAACAATAGTTCTTTGTCCTCCCGCAGCTCCCTCCCTTGTATCTAGAAACACACACACTGGGAGAATCGCCACGGCATTTGGTCTTGCGAAGTTGAATTTTGACAAAAGAACAACTGATCCCCGGGATCCCCGTCCCAAATCCCGTGTCTGTGACCGCAATGCCTAGAGATGTTCAGGATGGGTCCTTGCCCGTTGGCACCTATTGAGTCGGCTTACCAAATGTACCATGCAGTTCTACACCGGAAACCTCACCAAACAATACCAAAGACAGAAGTAAAACTTGTTCACGCTAAATGCGACCCAAAAAATATCAGGAGTTATGCATGCAAGCACTGTGAACAGAGTTTCACCTGGAGTGAGAAAGGTAGTCCCATTTGTGTTCTCTGCGCAATACATGATATGCATGATGTTCGTGCGACATGTTCTGGTCGTATCAGCGCATCTACATAGCATGGAGTAGAGTCAGAATGTAGCAGCTGAATGCCAAGAAACACAGCATCTGCGGCGTCTTTTGACGCGCAGCGAACGTGGATGTACCCAATACGCTCTCCTTTGCATCCGTGGAATAAAGAAGTCATTGGTCATAAAGCATTCACAGTGCAAAACGTCTGAAACGACTACAGTATATGTGCATGAACAAACAAGCATTCATTGAAGTCATAATCATAATACGTAGTCATTGGTGACGACAGACTTCTCAATGATGCTCTTCCAAGAATGGGTGTTTCAATCACCTAATCCCAAAACACCAAACTAACCACTTTCTAATTACTGCAAATATATGCAATGTCAATCAAAGGCTGGTGATCTACAAACAAAAAGTCAGATGTTTTCTGTCTTGTAAAACAAACTCATCAGTCCCAAACTTGTTTTAAGGAATCAGGACATGTCCCAAGTATTCCGAAGTAACTTATATGATACCTCTATAATTCTCTCTCTAAATGAATAATAATATAGTTGAAGGGTGTTGAAGGCTTCTGACAGTGTCAGGGGTGAGGTCCAAGAACAATCAACCGATGCTTGCAGCCAAGTGTCCGTAAAGCCCAAAGTTCTTTGCAAATGACTGAGCCTCGGGTTGCAGCAAAGCTTCATTGAGCCTGATGTTTCCAGCATCACCCTCACTCTGTAAGCGCATTCAGCTGGCGAGCTGATGAGATTGAAGTGAGAGTTTTACGCTTTCATGTAATGCGGGAACACATGTGGTAAAAAATGTGTAAAAGCGCTACAACTGGTTGTGAAAGTGAGCCCACCTCAATGGCACAGAACATTCCAGGAGAACTGTGCCCAGTATGTGCCAAGCAACGATGAAGAACTCCATCCCACTCTGTGTAAACCTCACAAAGTAGCGCAAATGAAAGGCAGACTGATGAATGGATGAATACCCTGGAAGCAATGGCTCAAACCTGACTAATGCCCGTTGAATCCCGTTGATGGTGAATGGAATCTGTGTGAAGCTTCCACGGTGCCAACGAGCTGCAGTTGCTGCGAATAGCCATCCTTTGCCAGTTCACCACTGGCGTAGCCCTGGTAGGCGTTGTCAAGGAGCGGGATGAGCTTTCCTCGGCTTTCCAATATCATCAATCTCATTCCCGGCATTCATGAACATGTTCCCTTAACATGAATCATAGTATTGACTATAATGAATTTCCGGGATTTATGCTTCATTCAGTAAAAATAAAAATCGTAGCGCCTTACAAAGCCTTGCAACCTTTGCATTCCAAGGTTCTCGCTTTGCAAGCTGCCACTATCTTCTGCCATTGATCTGGTGTTGGATCAACACCAGTAGGGTTGTGGGCCACTGCCTCATGGCTTCGCAGTTCAAGACATCCCCAAATCTGTTTGAACTCTGCTTGAACCATGGTCAAGTATTGGATCTGTATGGATTTCTTCAGTTTTCCATTTTGCGATTGGAGGGATGGGATTGGCTTTAAACTTTATTTCTCCAGTTCACAGTGCAACAGGAAGGGACGTCAGGACTTTCTGGTGACATGGTGACAGTGGATGCTTCCAGGCAACATGGAGCAGGATGCACTCGCCTTCCTCGGCACAGAAAATGTGACTCTGAAACTTCACAAATGGAGTACCAAAGAGAACACAAACTAGTCATGTTGTCATGTGTATAGTATGGATGCATACAACTTTGCGGGACTTAGTCTGTTTGGATGTTTTATAGAAATTTGCGCAATCTGAAAATTGAATAAAATTGATCAGTCGAGACTCCTTCATCTTCTCAATACCAGCCATCATTCCGTCAAAGTCAAGGCCTCGCTTCTCCTGGTGCCAGTAGGGATATGTGTCCTCAGAGGCTGACGCAGATAATTATATAGATAGCATACATCCTCTGAGTCCTCTGGATCCAAAAACTTGGAGACCTAAATCTAGATGAATGGTATTAGAATGGTAATAATAAATATATCACGGGTCACGAAAGAAAGTGGGTTGAGCTGGTCTTATATTGATAAACCAGCAGGGCAGCATCCCTGACTTATCCATTATTGCTTGCATCAGCTCTTGAACTGTTGTCATAGGGCTGTCGCATTTTTTTCCGCTCTTCTATCCCATCATGGTTGTGATCTTGTGGGTGTGAGAGAGAAAAACCTGCCCATCCTGTTTCTACATGTTTCTACTAAACCTTGTTGGTAAAGTATCCGCATTTGTGCAGTCGACATGTCAGAAAGGTCCCCTGCATTCCCTGCATCTCCAGGGCGCCCTCTTTTCGGTGCCGGGTCTCACACTCAAGCAATGCACGCTGAAAAATCTTGGGATGGTTGCCCCAGGTCGGATTTGGACACCAAACCTGACAAGTGGATACAAGTGGATACAAGTGGATACAAGTGGATACAAGTGGATACAAGTGGATACAAGCGGATACAAGTGGATACAAGTGGATACAAGTGGATACCGGGAGGAAGTTGTCGATATAATGCCATAGTGACTAAGACTTGCTGGGAACCCAACAAATCAAAAACAACTCAGTAAATGTTCCTTTAAAATCCTTTAGAAGGCATCTTAAAACATCTTCAAGACATCAAAGTCTCAGAGTCTCGTCCATGGAACCTGGCCTTCGTGACGCCCATGAACTTCAGGAATTGAGCAATACACTGCAGGGAGCCAGTGCCTGAAAGTGCCTGAACAGTTGCAATGCATCCACCTGGGAGACCAGGGAAACATGAGGAAACCAAGTCCAACATAGTCCAACATAGTCCAACAGCAAATTCAGAGCTGGCAGACATGTTCAGAAATCCCACATTCTTCAATACAGGGTTTCTGAATGATGGTGAGTCAGAGTGGCACAAGCCAACACATGAATCTAGCCAAGCGTCTATCAATGATGTCACCATTGAAGATCAGCCTTAGCTCCGTGCGCGGGATCGATAGATATCAATCATGATCCCGCATCCAGCATTATTGTGGACGCTGAATTCCGCCAAGCAGCTCTTGCACAGGTCGCTTGTACTCTGGCTTGCCATCAATTGGCTGGTACTCCTACCAAATGCTGCCCCGGAAGTACCCGACTATCCCAAGGGTCAGAATCCTGGAAGCCCCCAAAATCCCCAAGGGAAACTGGATGCATGGCCTTGTCTTGGGTCGTATCATTGACCACCTCAGCTTCCGCGGCCCAGTTTGTCTTCCAAGTCCTAGCAATACCCATGGTATACCCATGGTAAAAATGGGTGTTCTGTAGCCATACAAAGAAATAAAGAAATATAAAGAAACCTGGAACAAGGGGTGAAGAATCAACCAAACTATCCAAACTCTTCCTGAGAAATCCAAAATCTATGACTCCGTGCCTCCGTCTTTGACCAAAGTCTGGAGGCAACTGAGGAATTGGGGCGCCCCACCATCTTCTCTGCTTCAGCCACCGAGGGAAGGATCCATGGCTTGCCCTCTTCAGTACGGTAGGCGCCGACGCTCAGATTCACCTGCAGGCGCCCATTTGGGCAACCCACCGTGGGGACATTCAGGGGCCTTAACCATCTCTAACTGCTCCCTGCGGGGAAGTATCATAAGTATCTCAAGTCCAATTTTGTGGGTCAGTACCGAATCTGCCAGGGCCATCTCTCATTCCCCGCCTTTTTTTTGGCAGGATCAGCCTTGAATCGGCTCACCAACCCCAAAATTGGGTCAGCCGGCGCCTCACAAAGCACAGTCAGTGGCACCCACAACCACAACGTGAGTTGCGGGGTAAGTGTCACATAATGTCACATAGAATGAGGGCGAAGATGATGGGGCGCCAGGATTGGCGCAAGGTGGTGTTCAAAGGTTTCAATGGTTCGAAGAGAAATATATGGAAATACAAATATGATATCATTATCCACCCAGCTCATGCTGAAGTCATGGTTAGGAACGATGTCCCAGTTGTTGGTGGCAGTTTGAGCTTGGTGCAGGCTGCTTGACCAGTTGGAAGTCAGTATCAAACTCTGTTCAAAGAGATGGACTAGAAATCATTTAAGAAAAAGAACATAAACAAAACTATGGCCGAGGGGTTTAAAGTTTAAACGCGCGTATCACTTCAAGGTCCCCTGTGATCGAGGCGGCCAAGCCTGAGAAATGCTTGCGAAGATGCTCATGACTGAGTCAAGACCTCAGGCAAAGGGAATCATGTCATAAAGCCTTCAGCAACCACAAAATGGGGAGGATTATCACCAACAAGCACTGCTATGGTGCAACTGTCACAGTAGTTGTCCACCTCCACCCTGTCCACCTGTTGATACTCTCAGGGAGTCTCAGAAATATGTCTTATTATCATTTTTTAATATTACAATTACAATATAATTATATATTCTATAGTGTGCATAATATGAATGTGTGAGTATGCAATGTAAAAGCTTTCAAAATGCGAGCAAATGTATTATACGATATTATACGTATACAATGTTATACAGGCTATTAATGGCTATTCCAGGTTCATTCATTTAGAGAGCGTAATACTGGGGCAGAGCAGCATTTTGATTGTAACATCATGTCACCTTATCGTGCCTGAGTTTTGCTGAGAGGCAGAGATGCGCCAGTTGTTTCGGCACTGCTTCACTTGGACCCAAATGGAGGAAAGGGCAGTTAAAACAATTTTCGTCCGGCAAAGGTAACTCAGTCTTCTCGTCACTATCGCATTCATGCCATAGTGTGAATGTGTTTGGTGTTGGTCGAAATTGCAACTTGGGTTTGGATCAAAACACCGGCGATCGAATCTGGGCAACAATCGCAATCGCATGCAATCGCACCTTATTTTCCTCCTGCTGCTCAAAAGCTCGAGATGAGAAAAACTCGAGGACTCGCTGCTTTCCAAAAAGGAGCCTGGACACAACATCTTGCAGCCCCGATTGCCCCATCGCTCTGCCTAGAGAAAAGTCCAGCAATAGTGTCAAGCAAACAAACGTACAACTGGGGTGAGCATGTCATTTCGCATTCCTATTCTTTGTTTTTGCAAAAGATGCTAAAAGATGCAAGAAGCAAAAAAACATTGGCAGTTGACATGCAATTGAGCATGGCGCCGCTTTAAAGAACTGCCAGCTTCGGCTGATGTCTGCGCTCACACAGGTCGCACGGCTGCGGCTTGAGAGTGGGCGTAAGGCCACCGTCAAATTGCAGCTATTCTGCGTCATTGCTAGAGAACTCCAGCATAAACTTCGAGAATGAGAAAATATGCAGCAAGGACCAGCTAAGGATCCATAAATTCATCGATGTGGGCATAGATCATGATCATCGTCCTCATGCTCGAAATTCTTACCAAAGCAGCGTCAATCCGTCCTGCGATCACATGGCCTTTTGACCATGTCCAACCAGCTGGATTGCATCTCTGAGGCTTCTTGGCCAGCGGCAGGAGAATCCAAAGGACCGGGTCCCAAGGTCTGCATTATCAGTTCCCATTTCCGGAGGAACGGGCCATGGGCCGGGTCATAAACTGGCTGTGGACGGTGGGTTTATGCCAAGTAGCAAGACAATGCAACAAGCAAAAGAATGCAAAAGAGACGTGGCAAAAACCAAAGCTGTGAATCTCTTTTGAGATTGCAAAATTGCATCAGTTGAGTCCACAGGGTAAGCTTCAAGTAATCTACCTAGGAGGTGCCAAAGGAAATCATCCTCTCACGACCTTGTCGATGCACTCAGCAACGTACCTGAGACATCCGAAGAGGAAAACAATATAACTACAGTCAAAGATCTGGAAGACAAAGTGCGCAAAGTGTCATCCTATGATAGTGTTTTAGTACATGCAAGCTCCGCCTGGCTGATGATTATGACAGAGCTCTATATCAAACATAGTCTGGAGGCAGAAAGAGGACCATTCTGAGTTCTGACCTTCATGGATCTTCAGGGCAAATATATGACCAAGGATTCAATGCAAAGGTGCTCAACGTTTGAAGGATTCAATCCTGGCATCGAAATTCGGCCATCCAATGTCCTCAGGACTTGCTGTGACATCTCTGAGCCCTCTGAGCCATGCTAGTTCTGTTCATGGCAGGACTTGCTAGGTGGCGACATCTGACCAATTGCGACCACAACAACCTAGTCATGCTCAATTGCGAAAGCCCTGTCAGTCGAGCCCTTTCAATGTTAAACCCTGCGACCAATGCTGCAAAGTCCAAAACTAAGGCGTACAGGTGTCAATGAACTGCTGCACTCACATGACGCACGCGACATGTATTCAAACCACTCAAGCACGTTCTGAATAGTCCATTGTATCATGCATTTCAACAATTGTCTACCTCAATCATCTCTGGACATGAAGGTCTTTTGTTCAGAGGAGCTTTCGGCAATTTGAGGGTATCACGGTATCACATCAGACGAGCCGCATGTAGATGTGGAATTCTTCCACCATGCGCACAACTTGATCCTTCACAGTCGCTTTCCACATCCAAACTTGAGAAGAAACTCCAGAGAAAGAATGAATGGAGACCATTGGCTCATATCCGCTTTCATATAGGTTATTGCGCCATGATTGTTCATTGCTTGATTCATCCCAATTGGTGGTGATGTTTTTACTAATTTCTGAAAATACAACTCAGTCCACTTGCTCGTCAGCATTTCCCCAATTTGGAGGCACCATCCTCCATTTTCAGACACATACTTTCCCCATATTAATGAACATATCCAAATTCTTGATGGTGAAGGAGCACCTTGCTAAAGACACCAGCAATGTTCTCCAGTTCTGATTTCAGCAAAAATCTGTGATTTGCACAGACTTGAAGTAGATCTTAATATACACATATGGGGGTCGTCCAAAATTATGGTACCCGAAAACTGCCCTTACGCCGCGCTTTCGCGAACCTTTCGCACCCTTTCGCGCCCCAGCAGAATCGGGACATGGGATTATGATCGGGTTTTCGTGTGCAAATTCGT
>Ga0126342_10018324_pt1 | contig 12014 bp, 8 predicted proteins | sample Cyp1metagenome_FD_92528 | JGI IMG/M metagenome (GOLD analysis project Ga0126342, IMG submission 92528) | Coral microbial communities from Lord Howe Island, Old Settlement Bay, Australia - Cyphastrea 1 metagenome | ecosystem: Host-associated > Invertebrates > Cnidaria > Coral ... | reverse complement strand
CCCCGGGGGGGGTCGAAATATTCCAACTACCTGTTTTTTTTTAAGTGGCCGACATCCAACATAATTCCAACATAAATCCCGCACCCTCCAAAAAAATATTCTATCTACTTAAGGATCACTATAGATGTATGATGATGTATGATGATGTATGCATGGTACATCGTGGTAACACAGTAGGGAAGTGTAAGACAGAGATGGCGCTTGGAATGCAACACGCCGACGATTGGAGCTCTCCTCAAGACTTTGATGTTGCATAACTACCATATACGCTCCACATATACCTACATACATAATTCTATACAAAAATATGTAGAATATTATATATAAATACATATAGATATGTATATATATAATTTTGGATGTATATGTATAAATATGTATAAATAGATACATACTTATGTATATAATACATATTTAGATAAAGAAAAACCACGTATATATATACATATGTATAGAAATAAATAAATATATATATATATATGCAAATACATAAACACGCAATTAAATATACAGATGTGTATATATATATTCTATATATATATGTATAGAATACATATATATATAATAATATACAGACAAATAAGTATACATATACAGATACATATACATATAACATATATATATATATAGATAAATATGATATCAAGAAACGCAATTCAATACCATATATACATAGATAACTATATACATATTAATAACTACATATACATAAAAGTATATACTGTATATACATATATATATATATATGTATATATATATATTGCTATATTTAGTTAAACACATAGACGTGCATATATATATATATGTATATATATATATACATTTATGACACATATTTACATATATATAAAACACATACGCACACATATATATATACACATACTAAAGTACAATATACATATTATATGTATAAATATTTGGGATATATATATATACAACTATTTTGTATTGATACATATAAATATAAATACATATATATATATATGTATATATGGATTTACATATATAAATATATGATCAATACATATATACGTGTATATATATACATAAATGCGTATATACATATACATATATGTAAATATGTAAATATGTATATATATACATACATACATACATACATACATATATGTATACATATAAAAAAAACACACACATATATATATGTATATATATTATGTATTATACGTATTGAAATATATGTATATAATAGCAAACTAGACAAATAGATAAATATATATATATATGTATATATTACATGAATATATTAAGTAAATAGATAAACAAATAAATAGATTCATCATCTGCTAGAGGCATGCTGCCCTGTTTTGGATTCTGATATGCTCAAAATGAAGTCAGATGAAGTCGTGTGATTACCTATCCAGCACACACTGTACTCCACTTGGCAGGGAAGAGAAAACCTTGTCTCGGGTGTCTTGGGCCTCAGACATGATGCTGTGACCTGTGGACGAGCTCGTCCAGCCTCTTCCTCCGGACAGCCCAGCCTCGCACCTGAACTATTTCACGGATCTAAAAAATCTAAGGAGCTGGAGAACGAAAAGAATTCTCAGGCATCTGGCTCAGAAATCTGAATTGTTTAGTTGCACTTTCGCGCCGGTTTTCAGCTGCTTACTGTGAAGTCCCTGTGTATGCACCTGGTCCAGGAAACTGCCAAGAAGTCGGGCGCAATCGAGTTTTTTGCCTCAGGGCAAAGTATATCTTCAAGATACAACTCTATGATGCTCTGTGATACTCTATTTGCACCTACTCAAATTGCTCGGCGAAAACAGATCACCCTATCAGGTGTACATCCTCGCGTGCTTTATTGCATGGTCTGCCGCAAGCATCTGCTATCGAGGCAGGAACGCCAAAGTGAGACATGATATGAAATGTTCTTGAGAGACATTTCATTATATGATCGTTCACAATCATAGCAATCCTTGGCATTCGTTAGCATGTGCTCATGTACTTCACGCTGTTTGTCCTCAACTTCCCAAGATCTGCAATGACTTTTAGAATCTTTCCGATTTTTGCTTCCAGGTACGGGTCATCGCTGCAGTAACTGGTCCAGAAATTGACTTTATTGAGCTCGAGATCTTTGGCTCCTGGACGGCTACAAGCCTTGCTTTCAGTGAATTCAGTCTTGCTTTCATTTTCCATGTCCCCTCGCTTCCCAAGTCCTGGAGTTGCTCCAATCCCACACTCCAACTATTGCAAAACATGGTTTGAGGTTTCGCCCTCTAATCCATGAATCAAAAATAATCAAGATACATAAAGAGGAAGAACAACTCAGCTTTTCCAATCGAACTATAATGCTGTTTGTGTCAATTCAATCACAAAGCTTCACAAAATGGCTTCAAAAGCGTCTGGGCAGATATGATGTGGTTTGGGATGTTTGGCTCGAGGACCCAACTGCATACTGGTTCTCCTGCTCCAAATGAAGATGTAGAGGTTCCCTTATGCTTTCAGAGGAGTTGCAGAGGTCACGCAATGTCATGAACAAGAAATTCTGTCATTCCAGGCCCTTGGCGACCGGGATTTGCTGGGAGGACCTGCAACAGGTTCTTTGACCAACTTTGCAATTTACCAAAGGTGGGTAGCTACGGGGTAGCTTGCGCTGTGGCATGCTCTGGCTGTGTAGGATACCGCGGTGGCTGCTTACTATCTCATTGCCGAGGATATCGATATTGCTTCAGTCTTTCTTTTCAAGCGTGCAAGAAGCCTCGATCAGTTTTCCCATCAGAGTACTTTCGGCCAGTGATTGGCATGCTACGAGATGCTTTGAGATGCTGCTAGGCTTTCTTGCCGCTCCTTTGCAATCATCTCATGCTGAGAGATGCCGTCGATGTGGCAACAGTTACGAGGATCCCACAAAGCCGGCAGATCTTTGTAGGATTCAAACAAGATGCATCAACCCGGCGGATGACAGTTCACGATAGCACCATGCAGTTTACAAACCTGTGAAATTTAAAGCAAGGAATCAGCCTTCGAATCATATTTGTCATGCAGCTGTTCGTAGTTGCTGAACAAGCTGGCGAGCTGCCCAGCCTTGCAGGACCACTTGGAACTTGAAGACCAAGCACCAAAGGAGATGGGTGAGATGGGTCAAGATTGCCCTGATGATTGTGGTAGGTTCATCAAAGTGGATTTCCGAGCTACCCAAAGGGCAAAGACCATCCTGCAAGTGCTCAAATACACATGCAAAAATCATGTCACATCATGTCACCATATCACCACCACCAACAGCTGCAACAACAGTAACATCGTCATAATTGGCAAAAAAATGGTCAATTGGGCAGGTGGCTCCGCTATACATTGAAACGTATATATATATATATCATCACCTCCTTCGGTGGCACCCATCACTGTCGCTCTTCGGCTTCGTTCAGGTTGCAACAATCTCACGGTCCCAGAGTATATTGAATGTTTAGCACCGGGTGATCCTGCTAATATCGAGGCTGAACTTATGCACTGGGGCATCGACTGCAAAGCCTTCCGTTTTGGTTCTGGACATGAAGCCCTTTGCTTCCCAGCGCAATGGACAGCACCGGTGAATCAGTTTCACTACATGTTCTGCCATGAAGACATTAAGGACAGTGAAGGCATTTTCCTCCACACATCGAACCTGTCTCTGGATGATCTTGGCCTCATGCAAATTCTCTACCAGTTTGGATACTGCAGAGCGGCCATCCTTGACAAGGAGGAGATATTACCCCAAGTTTTTCGAGTTCTTTTCCTGGATGTTGTCCAACAACCTACGACAGAGCCAGGACGAATCAAGAAGCCTCTGCCATGGCCAGCACCATCCCACCATGGACGGCTCAATCGACCATTCTTTGACCCTGGCCGACATCTTGAAGGAGACAAAGACTTCCTTATCAGGCTTGGCATCACCATGATTGACATTGATGCGTTTTTCAAGTCTGGGGATGATATTCTATGCAGAGATCCGACTGGTCTTGAATTGCCCGAAACCACCAAACAGGTCATGCTGATCAGCGACACTACTGACCTAGCCCTGTTTGATCGCCTCATCATCTATACAGATGGATCCTCAATTCCGCTACACAGACATCGTCCTGCAGCATGGAACGAGGAGAATGGGAATGGCGACACCTGGGCCTATGTGGTACTGGGTGAAAGATTTGTGGACCAACAACAGGTGGTCGAAGTCATTGGGTGGCTCACGCATCCTGTGCGATACGACCCCCATTGCCCATCCTTTCTTGGATCCACCTACGTTGGATCTCTCGGGGCTGAGCGTGAAGCCATGACCTGGGCCGCCCTTTGGCGGCTTGCACAAAATGTGGATACGCCCACATTGTTTCGGACTGATTCATGGACCACGGCAATGCAAGCCCAGGGCCAAATCGGCACTGCAGATGTCGAAGCTTCCTTCACGAGCTTACGCAGCTGTTTCCAGGCACTTGAAGTTGCTCTACCAAATCGGCTGCAAGTCGAGCATACACCTGGACATTGTGGGGATCCATACAACGACTTCGCTGACTGGCTTGCCAGAGAAGAACGATCTCGCAGCTTTTATGGCAAACGACAAGCGATCTCTTTGGATTTATGGCGACCCTTTCTGCCCTACATGTGGATGCTCTTCAGCCAAACAGATGGACTTCCATCCTGGAGCTCTCAAGGTTTCCATGTTCCTCCTCCTCAGCTACCTTCTCCACTTGCCACACCGGTATGTGAGGAGACCACGCTCATTTCGGACCTGGCTGCCAAGATCGACATCAGTCTGGCAAGCGCGAACATCGGTTCAATGTACAACGGAGAATGGGGACATGCCGGCAAACTTGATTATCTGCGAACTCAATTCAAGCTGCTGTGTCTCAATTTCCTAGGCCTGCAGGAAGCTCGCACGCCAGAGCTCTTTTCCAGAACTGACCGGATCCTTCGGTTTGCCAGTGGAGCACATCATGGACACCACAGCATCGAACTCTGTGTCAATTTGGAACAAGCTTATGCAGTGACTGATGATGGGCCAATTTTCTTTGCACCACACCATTTCGTTGTTGTACACAAAGACCATCGCTGCTTGCTTGTTCATGTGGTCACGGAGTGGGTCGATTTCTGGATCCTTGTAGCACACGCACCACAGAGCGGAGTACCTCTCTCAGAACGACAAATGTGGTGGGATCATTTGATGCAGATTACTGCAGCTTGTCCACAGACGGCTCGCCTTTTTGCCCTCTTGGATGCAAATGCGGGTCCAGGGTCTGCGGACCATGTCTCAGTATTTCGCACCATTGGTGGTCATACTTCGAGTACCCCGTTGCTGAGAACATTCTTGCAGGAAGGGAATCTTTGCCTACCCTGCACATCATCCTGCCATGAGGGAACACACACCACATGGATCACTCCCGATGGACTCTCTGAACACATGATCGACTACATCGCGATCCCCCAAAACTGCTTGAGTAATTGTTCGATCAGCAGAGTCCTTGACGAGTTTGACTTGGGCAACAGCCACCATGACCACTCAGCCATTGCTCTTCAACTTCAATGGCAAGAACTACGCCAATCACACAGTGCAAAGAAAGACAGCTCCAAACCCCACATTGACTTCAGCATTGTGCAGAACAGCCATGTGGAGCAAGCCCTAGGCGACTATGTAGTGCCTGCTTGGACGGAGAACATTGAAGATCAGGTTTCTCAATTCAATGGTCATCTTCTGGCCCGGCTGCAGAACCTGTGCCCTCATGCCAAGCACAGACCCAAGAAGCCATGTATTGATGAAGCCACCTGGAATCTTCGCACTCAGAAGCTCATTGCCAGGCGAGGGCTCAGACAGCTAGCCCGCCATCATCGACTTGAGCTTCTACGGGCATGTTTTCAATCCTGGACTTCACAGCCGGGCTATGACAAGGATCGCTTTTGGCATTATGGTCGCTGGCTTCAGTGTGCGAATGTCAAGCTTTTGGCAAGGCATCACACGTCGGCTGCACAACTTAAGGCAAAGCTGCGTGCAAGGAAGACAGCCTATCTCAAACAAGCCTTTGAGAACCTGCCTACAGATGCACCTGCTTCCTCAATTCTTCATGAACTCAAGAAGATTGTTGGCTCGACCAACCTGAAGGCTATCAAGCAGCAGACCCTCCCATTGATCAAGGATTCCACTGGGCAACCTTGTATCTCTCCATCCCATGCTTTGGATACCTGGATTCAGTTTTTCCAGAACATGGAAGGAGGTCGAAGAGTTGACAAACAAGAACAACATCAACTTTGGGTACAGAACCTTAAGAAGTTCCAGGCGACCTCTCTCGACCTGAAAATCACGGATGTTCCATCCTTAGTCGAGCTTGAAGCTGCTTTTAGGCATGTCAAGCCCCAGAAGGCCACGGGCCCCGACTTGATCGATGCCAAAATTTGTGCGAGCTCTCCGACCATCGTGGCGCGCAAGACCTACAGCCAATTACTCAAGCTCTACACCCACGGCCAGGAAAGTCTCTTGCACAAGGGCGGCAGACTTCAACCCATCTGGAAACAGAAAGGCCCCAGAGATGCCTGTTCTGCATACCGCAGCGTGCTCATTTCATCGCATGTGGGCAAATCTTTGCATCGGTGCCTACTTTTGCACTCCGCTGATGTTTTCGAGCACTATTTGCAGCTGCAGCAGACAGGCGGCATGCGAGGGATCTCCGTCACACTTGGTGTCCATCAGGCGAGGGCGTATCTGAGAACACGCCTCAGTCAGCACCAGTGTGTCGGCCTTCTGTTCTTAGATCTGACGGAAGCATTTTATCGCATCGTTCGTCAACTTGCTCTTGGTGGCCTTCCGGATGACGAAGCCATTGCGGCCGTTGGGAACCGCCTGCAGCTTGGGCCTGATCTTCTTCATGCTCTACACCAACATCTGGATGATCGACCAGCTGTAGTGCAAGCGGGCCTTTCCCCGCAACTCCAGAAAGTCCTTCAAGCGCTACACACGGACACACACTTTTATGTGGGTGTCCAACAGGATGCATGCAGGACCACCCTTGGAACGAGACCGGGAGATTGCTTTGCTGATATTGTTTTCTCCTTTCTTTGGGCCCGATTGTTGCATCGTTTGGAGCAGATCATGCAGGAGTCCAACATCCTTGATGGCTTTCCTGATGAAGAAGGTTTGAGAATTCCGGACGCTGAAGCAGCAGTCTGCGGCACCAAGTCATTTTTAGGGCCCACTTGGATGGATGACACCTGCATTGCCTTTGCGAAGGATTCTCCTTCATCCTTGGAGCGAGCAGCCGGACAAGTTGGAGGAGCTCTCTTGGGACTATGTGAAGAATTTGCAACGAGTCCAAATTTAGCAAAAGGGAAGACGGAGCTCATGCTGGTTTTCCAGGGCAAAGGAGCCAACAGTGCCAAGCTCAAGTACTATGGACCTTGCTCCCCACAGACTTTTCCGATCATCCTGGAAGGGGGCGTGAAACATCTTAGTGTTGTGAGCTCATACACTCACCTGGGCTGCACCATTCATCATCGAGGTGATCTTCGCCGTGAGGTTCGTAGACGCCTCAGCATCGCCCACGCAGCCTTCAATCGTCATAGACGACTTTTATTCCAAAATCGATGTCTTGACCTCACTCGAAGGCGCGAGTTGTTCCGCACCCTGATTCTGAGCAAGCTCCTTTACGGGGCAGAATCCTGGACACTTCGGGATGGTAAAGACAAACATTATCTGCACAGTGCCATGATGAGGTTGTACAACCGACTCCTACCTGTGCAGTCCAAACCAAGAAGCGATGCCACCATCATGGCAGAAACAGGCCTCCCTGATCCAGCAGTTCTCTTGAGGATTTGCCGACTACGTCATCTCGGCCAACTCTACAGAACCGGCAGAAGCACCTCCTGGGGGCTTTTCAATGATGATCAAGCGTGGCAAGATTTGATTTGGAGTGACCTGTTTTGGATGTGGCAGCAGCTGAAAAACTCTTCAAAGCTCCCGGACCCGAAACAAGGCTTTCAGCAATGGGAGTACCTCATGAAGCACCATCCAGGCTTTTGGAAGCGATTAATTCGCCGTGCAGGAGACCACGATGGTGGACAAAAGCGCAATGAGCATGTCGTGGCTGGTTTTCATGGCGAGTTTTTGGAGACCCTGCATTCCCATGGACGCCTTTGGCATGATGCTCCCAGACCAGAAGCTGCCAGTGTTGAACAGGTCCATGCATGCATGATGTGTGAGAAACGCTTTCTTAGCAGAGGAGGATGCGGAGCTCATCTTTTTCGTGCACATGGCCATGTTAACCCTGTGAGGCATTTATTCGCCACTTCACAATGCGGCGCATGTATGAAGGAGTACCACACGTTTGCAAAGTTGAAAACACACCTCCTCCAGGTGACAACCTGTCGCCAGACCTTGCAGGCCAATCGTCTTCGCTGGCAACCTGCACCTGGTGCTGGCTCGCAAATCAATGCGAGCATGGAAGCAACCCATGATGGCCTTCTTCCACCCTTGAAAGTACATGGACCTTTGCCTGAGCTACCTCCAGGACGAGCCGATGAGGACTTCGACCAGGACCTCTTGGAACAGATCTTCCTGGACATTTTGGACGCCATGACCATCGAAGAGTGCGAGATGATGATTCGGAATGCCACTCACGCGAGGGCTATTTCCTGGTACACCTTTCAGGCGACCTTAACCAGATTCTTGGACATTTTCATGGAAGAAGATGCTGCTGTCCTTCATGTCCCTGGAGATTCACTACGAGGACTTCTTCAGAAGCTGATGGATTCCAATGCCTGGCCATTTCTGGCCGCCGATGGTCGTGACAAGAACTCACCATGGCATCAAGAGATTGAGATCCAAGAGCAGCATTGCCTTCGAGAAATTGAGGAGCAACGCAATAGAGCACCTGTATTGCGTCCGGCAAGAGGATTTGCAAGAGAGCGCTACATCCTTCACCTTTTTGCAGGAAGACGCCGACAGGGGGATTTCCAGTTTTTTGTCGATGGCCTCACCGATTTACATGGTACCTTTTTCATTCAGGTCATTTCGGTGGACATCGTCATTGACAGACGTTGGGGAGACCTCTCCAACTCAGACACGCGCCGCTTTTGGATCTCAGCGATTTTGGATCACCAGATCGTGGCATTGCTTGGAGGCCCACCATGCGAGACATGGTCTCGCGCAAGGGGCCGTCAACTTTCACCTGAAGATCCTCTACAGCGATCTGGACCGCGTGTTGTGCGAACCCTTGAAGAGGTATGGGGCTTAAGTTCACTTTCCTTAAGAGAGCTTGCCCAGGTTACCATCGGGAACGTCCTCATGGGCTTTCAGCTTGTGGCTATGGCAGCGCTGGCATGCACTGGAGGCATAGCTGTGGTTGAACACCCTGCAGAATCTCCCAACCCAGAAGAGGCTTCTATCTGGCGAACTCCCATTATGCAATTGCTGCTCGCGCTTCCTGAATGTGAGTCCTTCACACTTGCCCAAGGCTTGTGGGGAGCCCAATCGTCGAAACCGACGACTTTGGGTGTGCTTAACGCACCCCAATTAAAATTGGAACTGCACAAGGGCCGCATCACCACGGAGGTGCCCAAAGGCAGCTCAATTGGGAAAGACACCTCAGGAAATTGGGCTACTGCCCGCTTGAAGGAATATCCTCCTGGCCTTTGTCTTGCACTTGCCAGAGGTTTCCTCAAGGCGATAGGTGATCTCCCGGAAGACCCTGCTCAGCAGGTCTCCCTGCGAAACCGTGAAATCTTTGGGCCTCTGGTCTGCACCAGCTACGGCCATGCCTATGGACCAGACTTCGCAGGTTGAGTGTTTTTCCTTCATCTTCCTTGTTTTATTTAGTTTATTCTGGGGAAGGACCCAGATGAATTTGCAGAGACATGCAAGGGCCGCAGCGGAGATCGCTTCTGTGAGTCAGTGCCAAAAAATATGTATATATATATGTATATATATATGTATATATATATATATATGTATATATATATGTATATATATATGTAAATTTGCACATATATTTGTTGTTTTGATCAGAATCACGTGAAAAAGTCGTCACGTGTAGATTCACGGCTGACATTGCACACATCAGCAGCAACTGTCTCTTGCGCGCTCGTCTGCCATGCATGTCCACTTACATATGTGGGTGCATATCTGTGGTGTGTGGGAAATACCTGCTTGCAAGTCCCAGTTTGAGAAACAAGCCAGCGTGTACGGCAACCGGCGCCGAAGCAAGACTTTTTAGCCTTTTACTGACACGAGAATAACACGCAAGTTCCATGCACTTCGTAGACGTATAAATATGGCAAATGATGCAAATGGTGCTTTTCAAGCTGTACCATATTTCCAAGTTCCGCTTATCTAGTCAATGGCGTCCATGCAGTGACATCTCCCAGCCTGGCGCATGAAACCACATTTCATACTTTTTCATGCACTTCTTCCATAGTTCAGCTGTCAAGTTTGGAGACTCCGGTTCTGGCGACACATGCATGACATCCTTCCATGTCAAAGTTGCAATCTCACGGACAGTTCTGGTGTGCGCATGTGCTTGCTTGGTTTTTTCTATGTAACAGAAAACATGAGAGACACAGAAAACGACGATAAAAGATGAGAAACCTTGAGCCTGAGGAGGCTTCTGAGCAAGTCAGCCATCAAATGAGCGAGGCGGAAGGCCAGGCCACGATGTTCTGCTGGCGAATGGCTACCAACTTTCTTTTGACAGCAAAACAGCATGCCGAGATTGCGGTTTTCATGTGTTTTGATGGCAAGCCGATAGAGAAATGAAGGTACAAGCCCTGACAAAGAACTTCAAGAACAGGAAGACCCTTGGTTTCCACACCTTTTTCTTCTTCCGCAGATCAGCTCTTACTGGTCCGAATCATGTGTTCTATATTTCTACACGTATATATATATATATACATACACGTATATGTATATGTATATAATATATATATATATATATACACATACACGTATATGTATATGTATATGTATATGTATAGGTATAGGTATAGGTATAGGTATATATAATATATATACATACATATACATACCTACATCATACATGTAGTCATACAATGTCAAGATACATGCACTTGCACCTGTGCACGTGAATGAAATTATATGTGTACGTCTACGTGTCTGTCTCCATGTATGTGTCTGTATACGTGTATATTGACTGACACACACACAAACACACACACATGCATTTCCATACTAGATACAACTTAGTACACCGATTCCAACAGCGCTTTTTCTGTGGCTTGCTGGTGGCATCTGTGTGAAACGATCTGAAATTTGCATGTGACGCACTGAGGAAACAATCGACGGGGCTGACGACGGAGATGACTGCAGCAGCGACAGTGAAAGCGAGACAGAGGACCGAGCTTCAAACAATCGACGCCATCGACGCCAAACATGGAAAACATACGGCCTTGAACAGAAAGTATTTTACACGCTAGGCACAGCCAGACGCAACAAATTCGAAGAACCATGGATTCATGAACTCGAAAGGATGAATATCCACCCAAGAATGAAGAATACCAGACATCAGCCATGACACAGGACGATGATGTTGAAGCAACTGATCGTGCTGTGATTTGCTCAGTCACGCGCACTTTGCGTGTAAAACCATGAGAACTCTGCACGACACATTCACTATCATTCACTCCACTTCTACTGAACTTTTATAAGGATGGGGTCGTCCCGGAAATCCAGATGGCCGACAATCCTGAGGAGAATTCCTTGGCATCTTGCCCTTAAAACACTGGTGATGCAAAGTGATGCAAAGTGATTCAGATCTTCTGCAGGACAGAGCAGATGGCAGTCACGACGAAGATGGCCGAAGCGGCCAAGACGGAGACGATGGAGACGATGGAGATAATGGCCGTGCAGATGCAGATGCTGAGCATGCTTGGGAAGTTTTTCTACAGGCCGAAGGTGCCTTGTCGAGAGACATTCGTGCTGATGTTCTCTCCGTAGGTGACATTTGCATACATTTGCATGAATTGTATTGAATTGTGTTCTGTTACGTTCTGTTGTCTTGTTTGCTGTCTTGTTTGCTGTCTTGTTT
>Ga0126342_10018323_pt1 | contig 12014 bp, 3 predicted proteins | sample Cyp1metagenome_FD_92528 | JGI IMG/M metagenome (GOLD analysis project Ga0126342, IMG submission 92528) | Coral microbial communities from Lord Howe Island, Old Settlement Bay, Australia - Cyphastrea 1 metagenome | ecosystem: Host-associated > Invertebrates > Cnidaria > Coral ... | reverse complement strand
ATTTTTCATCTCTCATCTGGCCAGATGGCTCCGCACCCGCCGCTTTAGCGAGCCTACTTTTCGACCCTCCGGAGCCACAAATCATTGGAAAAACACGGTGTTTCGCGACTTTCCTACCTTTTCCCGCATCTGCATCTTCTTTCTTCTGACTCTTTCTCTTCTCTTATCTTCTCTCTTCTACTCTTCTCTTCTCTCTGACTCTTCCCATCTCTGCTTTTCATCTGTCCATATTGTCGGATGTTTGACTTCTAAACTTCCTTCGGTTAGCATAGAGGATCAAACATGATATAGTAGACACCTTGCAGTCCCAGAAACATGGAAGTTGGGGGAACTGACAGCATTCCTTTCTGCCGATTTGAGAGTGCCGTACCCATTTTTATCTCATCAGCTCCTTACAACCAGGGCGTATCTTATCCCATTGTGATCCCAAGATCCAAAAAATATTCGTTGAAATCCTATGAACATCAACACCCAATGTTGTGCGTACTGGTAGTCACACTTACATTTGTATATATAATTGTTCAATATTATTCATATATCTATATATATATATATACATTTAGATACACATATAAATATCAATATGTACATATACATATATATATATATATATGTGTGTGTACATATATATATATACACATGTAAATATGTATATATATGTGTATATATGTACATATATATATATATACACATGTAGATATGTATATATATATATGTACATAGATACTTAAAAATATAAATATATACATATACATATATATATATATTCATATGCATATATATATATATTCATAAATATGCATGTATATACATACATACATACATACATACATACATACACACATACATACATGCATGCATACATACATACATGCATACACACACATACACACATACACACATACACACATACATACATACATACATACATACACACATACATATATAATATATATATGCAAATATATAATAGTTATATATATATATACATATCTTACAATATAGGATTTAACACATAAGTGTACACATCTACAGTTCTTTCATTCTCACGCAGTCTCTGCTACATCCATACCTTTTCTGATCTATCATCCCACGTCGCACCATGCCACGACACAGTTCGCACTTCCCAGCGATGCCAATTCGTGCCGGGGATCCGGATGGGAGTCGTGGGAGGCGTCATAAATCAGCTATGAAAGGGATTTTTATTAGCAAAGAAATGTGAGCAATGTTCAAACATGTGATGTTCAACTTCTGCCTGGTGAACTTTGATTATGGAAATTGTACTCATCTTCTACGAATGTATTTTGTTTGATTGGGTTCAATATGTATATAATGTATTAATATCAAGAAATGAAAACATGCCACCAATTGTTTACGAGGTTTAATACCAACAAAGGATGATATCACCAGCAAAAAGTCATCAAAACTCCCTAACATTTTTCTTTTTTTCTTTATTTCCGTATTGCCGATGTTCACCAAGGCCATGTCCAAACATTCCACAGACATGTGGTGTCTGAACATGGTGTATACCGCGTATACCTATCAAATGGCAAAAATAAATGGGAATGATTCCATCATATTTCATTGGAAACGGAGGTCGCCTATTTTCGGACAACTCCATGGTGGTGCCTGATTTTAAATGAGATTCTTAAAATCCCATGGCTTATGATCAAGTTCCACATGTTCACCTTGTTATTTTGGGTCTCATCCCCCATTTCACAGCAACAGCGAACAGCCCGCCCGGATGCAGCCCCACGACTCTGTGAACGCAAAACCGGTGAACCCCACAGCCGAAGCGAAAAAAAAGAGAGCGGCAGAATGGAAGGGTTTATGTGTTGCCATGTACGGCAGGTAAGGCCTGCAAACAATAGGGAAGTAAATTGATCAATTCGCTTAGCTACTGGCCTTTAAGAGTTAGAAATTAGATCAAATTGGTTCATTTCATGATATATTTCACCTTAGTTGTAGGAATCATGAACAATTTCCGTTGATAACTCTTAGTTGGGCCATGTATAGTTTATGACCTTGACCTAATGGTAGATATTAATGATGATATGGGTTTTATCTAATATGGTATATCTAATAGTGGATGTTTATATGAGTTATATCATACCATAGTGGATGATATTTCCATGATCTCTTCACGAATGGCTTTTATCCACTACCTGGACACCAGCTTATAGGATCTCTTCACCGAAATTGCGTTTTCTGGATGGCCAGGAGGCCATTGAGAAATCGCGATCGCGGAAAATACATCACGGTAAATCCAGGATTTTTGACCAGATCTCTGACCAGATCGGATTTGTCTGATCACAGGCAGGCCTCGAAATGAAGGGCTTAAGGTATCCGAAAGCGATCCAAATTTGATGAAGCTCCTCAATTATAAACCAATGTGTTCAATATCTCCCAATGTTCATCGATGAATAACTTAATTACCCAAAATCGGGTTAGATCCAAATGGATGGGAAGACTCGATTTGCCCAACTGATTCATTACGAGATCTCAGGCGAGATCTTAGCAAAGCTCCAGCCGGCCTGTGGTGCGATAACTTATAGCTACCTCGAACGACTACTACTATCATAGATGCGAGATTGGTATGGGGAGATACCAAGAAGATATCCTCATTTTTGCGATCATTTCAGGACTTTCTCCTATTGATTCTTCAATTATACATGCTTCGGTGATTTTATTCCACATATTCTACCTGTTTGGCAAAAGGTTTTGTCAATTCAGCTGGTGTTTATTAGTTTCAGTTGTTTAAAACTGCCCTATGTTGTTGATGGGGGCCAAATCTAGCACTTTTGTCCCTCAATGTTATCCCATGCACCAGGGACCGCTGACTCTTACCATATACCAGGTGGGATGATACACAACAAGGTTCGCTGTTTACCATCACTGTGCTCGACAAGTCATTGCTTGTTTGATAGCCACTTTGATCTCTCATGCGCCCAGTTCTTTCGGCTAACATCCCAGTTGTGTTTCCAAGATCCCACTCTTTCTTGAATGACCCCGGCATAATTCCAGCGATTTGAACCCTTTTTCGTTGTCATGACAGCTTAAGGTTTCATTCTTAAAATCCATGTTTTTAGTGAAACATCAAACATCACCCAATTTACTATTACATTTATATATATATATATACAATTTGCCATTCTGTATATATATATATATATACATATACATATATATATATATGTTTATGTTTATGATATAGATAACTGTGTATATATAATATATATATCCGCATTTTTTTTACCATATCCCTTTTTGATATCCTTTGACTCTGGTCGTTCCCGCAGCTGTCGGAGTTCCCGGTTCCCAGTTCAACGCCGTGTGTCGGCGGCATGGGATGGAGACGCAGCCAATGGGAGGCGTGGCCAACCACGGTGGGTGGAGAAATCCTGCACCTTGGATGAAACATGTTGAAAGCCTATAGCAAGTGGGGCCCCCAAGATAGCTAAGTTGGTTTATAACTACAATAACTAGGGTTTATGGTAGTTATAACTATAGTTATAACGAACTAGTTAGATTGGGTTATAAACCAACTTATAACTAGGGGGCCCCACTTTGTAGATAATGGGAAAAGGAAAAGCTAATGTCAACTGGTGCAGGATTTCGCAGCCATCCACAATAGTGGTAAGTGAATACTTGTTTAAATGGGGATAGCCTATGTTTTTATTTTATTTGAAATAGCTACTATGGCAAAAAAAAGGGTAAGCCCACATAAAAGTAGAAAGATCCTATGGTAAATTAATGTAGAGTATACTTTTCCACCTTTTTGGGGAATACTACAAGATAGGGAAATGATGACTAAAACAATTGAGGTAGGAAACGCATGTTTTTCCACAAAGCCAGGTGGTGTTATTTTTGGGAGCTGCTGTAGGGCACGCCCGTCCTGAAGGAATCAAGTTGAGTGTGTTTGATTTATTTGTTGATTATATTATATTATATTATATTATGGGCAATAGGATTATATAAATTGATGCATTGAGGCCCAAACTGATTTATTGATCCTATGTGTGTGTGTTAATAGGATTTTATATATATATATACATATATATATACAGCCTTTTGGATGATTAGCTCGCTGATTTAGGGATGAGTTTGCTTTTTCACACAGACCTAGCGCCTTCGAATTGTAGAAAGTGGCCACGTTGAGTTTGGCTCTCGATTCGTCAGACCCCAGAGTCCTTGGATGTCTATTGGATATTATTGGATCTGTTCAGATTGGATCTGTGCATTTTGGCTTTTCTTGTAGATATTATGTACGGATTGGTTTTTCTGGGAAAATTTAATTTGCCCTAAATTTTGAGTGGGAAAATAACTCTATGGTTTCTTGAGTTTCCTGTAGATTTTCCAACCAATCCATTGATACTACTGATGGTTTGTTAATCTACAGGAATAATCCATTGATATTACTCAGTAAATATTAAACCAATCCATTGTAGTTTCCTTAAGCCAATCCATTTGATTCATTCTGGTTCGTTCAATTTGCCCCTTTCGTTGACAAAATCACCATGTTTAGTGGAATCGATGACGAAAAATCTTTAATGGAATCCCATGTCCTAGGGGGCTGGCATCGCAGCGCGAATTTGGTGGGGTGTGCTGAAATCTGCGCCCAAACTACTGTACCTTGACAATCTTCACTGGTTGGTGGTTTGGAACCATGGAATTTTATGACTTTCCATTCGCTTGGGAATGTCATCATCCCAACTGACGAATTCCATCATTTTTCAGAGGGGTAGGTATAACTACCAGCTATTTTGATGTGAACAGAGCTCCATCTTTCAGAGGCGACGCGAGAACGCGAAGAAGTTGCAGGTGTGACTGCTGTTATGACGCAGACGCTGGGAGGGCTCTGGTTCAATCACCATTTTCTTTAGATGTCGATAATTACATCCCAGTGCTTCACCATGTTAATGGTGAAATTCCAGGATATTCAAAATGTTCATGGTTCAAATCACCATTAACTCCTTGTTTTCATCGTTAAAATCACCATAAATCACCCATAGCTCCCTATGTTTCATGGTTCAAATCACCATTAACTCCCTGTTTTTCATGGTTCAAATCACCATTCACTCCCTATGTTTCATGGTTCAAATCACCATTAACTCCCTTTGTTTCATGGTTCAAATCACCATTAACTCCCTTTGTTTCATGGTTCAAATCACCATTAACTCCCTGTTTTTCATGGTTAAAATCACTATTTTTCATGGCGAAATCCCAACCCCCCTGGCGTAGCTTCCCCTTAGTGTTTCCGTCCAGGCTCCGCCCCAGCCTGGCGGAGCAGATCCGTCGTGCCACGTGGGTGGCCGAGTCGGAGGACCCCCCTGGGTTTGTTGGGTGATGGAAAAATGGGGAAATCTATGGATTGTAACAATCAACATTTGGGATTCATCATGATTTATCAAGAATTGGATAGACTTGGACCTGCTATAACTGGTTTGGTGGTTTCAATAATGACTTTTATGACTTACGATAGATTGGGAATGGAAAAATCATCCCAACTGACGAACTCAAATGTTTCAAGATGGTTGTTTAATCACCAAGCAGATGGGAAAATGATGTTTTTTTTTGGTGGGTTTTCAGGGATAAATGGTGATTTTTGTTGCGTGGTTGTAGAGATTGGATGAAATCATTGGAAAATAGTTTTTTTTGTGGTAAAACATGTGATTGGAATCATCGGAAAAGAGTTATTTTTTGTGGAAAAAAATGTGATTGGATTTTGTGGTAAACTTGGCTTTTTTTGTCAAAAATATGGAAATTAGATGCTAAAGGTGCGGGCTTTGCCATCCAGCCTTCCTGAGTGCTGGAGATCTGCCACCAATCAGGTGGTGTCTTGGTTCCTGGCTGTTGAAGCGGCCACATGGTTGCATGTCATAGCATGTCTGGCAAATCGGGGTTGCAAGGGTTTTCAACATCACTTTGGATGGCGATAGAAAATGTATTGTATATAATAGTATTTAATATATAATATATAATATATAATATATTATAATATATAATATATTATATATTATAATATATTATATATTATATATTATATATTAAATACTATTATATACAATACATTTTCTATCGCCATCCAAAGTGATGTTGAAAACCCTTGCAACCCCGATTTGCCAGACATGCTATGACATGCAACCATGTGGCCGCTTCAACAGCCAGGAACCAAGACACCACCTGATTGGTGGCAGATCTCCAGCACTCAGGAAGGCTGGATGGCAAAGCCCGCACCTTTAGCATCTAATTTCCATATTTTTGACAAAAAAAGCCAAGTTTACCACAAAATCCAATCACATTTTTTTCCACAAAAAATAACTCTTTTCCGATGATTCCAATCACATGTTTTACCACAAAAAAAACTATTTTCCAATGATTTCATCCAATCTCTACAACCACGCAACAAAAATCACCATTTATCCCTGAAAACCCACCAAAAAAAAACATCATTTTCCCATCTGCTTGGTGATTAAACAACCATCTTGAAACATTTGAGTTCGTCAGTTGGGATGATTTTTCCATTCCCAATCTATCGTAAGTCATAAAAGTCATTATTGAAACCACCAAACCAGTTATAGCAGGTCCAAGTCTATCCAATTCTTGATAAATCATGATGAATCCCAAATGTTGATTGTTACAATCCATAGATTTCCCCATTTTTCCATCACCCAACAAACCCAGGGGGGTCCTCCGACTCGGCCACCCACGTGGCACGACGGATCTGCTCCGCCAGGCTGGGGCGGAGCCTGGACGGAAACACTAAGGGGAAGCTACGCCAGGGGGGTTGGGATTTCGCCATGAAAAATAGTGATTTTAACCATGAAAAACAGGGAGTTAATGGTGATTTGAACCATGAAACAAAGGGAGTTAATGGTGATTTGAACCATGAAACAAAGGGAGTTAATGGTGATTTGAACCATGAAACATAGGGAGTGAATGGTGATTTGAACCATGAAAAACAGGGAGTTAATGGTGATTTGAACCATGAAACATAGGGAGCTATGGGTGATTTATGGTGATTTTAACGATGAAAACAAGGAGTTAATGGTGATTTGAACCATGAACATTTTGAATATCCTGGAATTTCACCATTAACATGGTGAAGCACTGGGATGTAATTATCGACATCTAAAGAAAATGGTGATTGAACCAGAGCCCTCCCAGCGTCTGCGTCATAACAGCAGTCACACCTGCAACTTCTTCGCGTTCTCGCGTCGCCTCTGAAAGATGGAGCTCTGTTCACATCAAAATAGCTGGTAGTTATACCTACCCCTCTGAAAAATGATGGAATTCGTCAGTTGGGATGATGACATTCCCAAGCGAATGGAAAGTCATAAAATTCCATGGTTCCAAACCACCAACCAGTGAAGATTGTCAAGGTACAGTAGTTTGGGCGCAGATTTCAGCACACCCCACCAAATTCGCGCTGCGATGCCAGCCCCCTAGGACATGGGATTCCATTAAAGATTTTTCGTCATCGATTCCACTAAACATGGTGATTTTGTCAACGAAAGGGGCAAATTGAACGAACCAGAATGAATCAAATGGATTGGCTTAAGGAAACTACAATGGATTGGTTTAATATTTACTGAGTAATATCAATGGATTATTCCTGTAGATTAACAAACCATCAGTAGTATCAATGGATTGGTTGGAAAATCTACAGGAAACTCAAGAAACCATAGAGTTATTTTCCCACTCAAAATTTAGGGCAAATTAAATTTTCCCAGAAAAACCAATCCGTACATAATATCTACAAGAAAAGCCAAAATGCACAGATCCAATCTGAACAGATCCAATAATATCCAATAGACATCCAAGGACTCTGGGGTCTGACGAATCGAGAGCCAAACTCAACGTGGCCACTTTCTACAATTCGAAGGCGCTAGGTCTGTGTGAAAAAGCAAACTCATCCCTAAATCAGCGAGCTAATCATCCAAAAGGCTGTATATATATATGTATATATATATATAAAATCCTATTAACACACACACATAGGATCAATAAATCAGTTTGGGCCTCAATGCATCAATTTATATAATCCTATTGCCCATAATATAATATAATATAATATAATCAACAAATAAATCAAACACACTCAACTTGATTCCTTCAGGACGGGCGTGCCCTACAGCAGCTCCCAAAAATAACACCACCTGGCTTTGTGGAAAAACATGCGTTTCCTACCTCAATTGTTTTAGTCATCATTTCCCTATCTTGTAGTATTCCCCAAAAAGGTGGAAAAGTATACTCTACATTAATTTACCATAGGATCTTTCTACTTTTATGTGGGCTTACCCTTTTTTTTGCCATAGTAGCTATTTCAAATAAAATAAAAACATAGGCTATCCCCATTTAAACAAGTATTCACTTACCACTATTGTGGATGGCTGCGAAATCCTGCACCAGTTGACATTAGCTTTTCCTTTTCCCATTATCTACAAAGTGGGGCCCCCTAGTTATAAGTTGGTTTATAACCCAATCTAACTAGTTCGTTATAACTATAGTTATAACTACCATAAACCCTAGTTATTGTAGTTATAAACCAACTTAGCTATCTTGGGGGCCCCACTTGCTATAGGCTTTCAACATGTTTCATCCAAGGTGCAGGATTTCTCCACCCACCGTGGTTGGCCACGCCTCCCATTGGCTGCGTCTCCATCCCATGCCGCCGACACACGGCGTTGAACTGGGAACCGGGAACTCCGACAGCTGCGGGAACGACCAGAGTCAAAGGATATCAAAAAGGGATATGGTAAAAAAAATGCGGATATATATATTATATATACACAGTTATCTATATCATAAACATAAACATATATATATATATGTATATGTATATATATATATATATACAGAATGGCAAATTGTATATATATATATATAAATGTAATAGTAAATTGGGTGATGTTTGATGTTTCACTAAAAACATGGATTTTAAGAATGAAACCTTAAGCTGTCATGACAACGAAAAAGGGTTCAAATCGCTGGAATTATGCCGGGGTCATTCAAGAAAGAGTGGGATCTTGGAAACACAACTGGGATGTTAGCCGAAAGAACTGGGCGCATGAGAGATCAAAGTGGCTATCAAACAAGCAATGACTTGTCGAGCACAGTGATGGTAAACAGCGAACCTTGTTGTGTATCATCCCACCTGGTATATGGTAAGAGTCAGCGGTCCCTGGTGCATGGGATAACATTGAGGGACAAAAGTGCTAGATTTGGCCCCCATCAACAACATAGGGCAGTTTTAAACAACTGAAACTAATAAACACCAGCTGAATTGACAAAACCTTTTGCCAAACAGGTAGAATATGTGGAATAAAATCACCGAAGCATGTATAATTGAAGAATCAATAGGAGAAAGTCCTGAAATGATCGCAAAAATGAGGATATCTTCTTGGTATCTCCCCATACCAATCTCGCATCTATGATAGTAGTAGTCGTTCGAGGTAGCTATAAGTTATCGCACCACAGGCCGGCTGGAGCTTTGCTAAGATCTCGCCTGAGATCTCGTAATGAATCAGTTGGGCAAATCGAGTCTTCCCATCCATTTGGATCTAACCCGATTTTGGGTAATTAAGTTATTCATCGATGAACATTGGGAGATATTGAACACATTGGTTTATAATTGAGGAGCTTCATCAAATTTGGATCGCTTTCGGATACCTTAAGCCCTTCATTTCGAGGCCTGCCTGTGATCAGACAAATCCGATCTGGTCAGAGATCTGGTCAAAAATCCTGGATTTACCGTGATGTATTTTCCGCGATCGCGATTTCTCAATGGCCTCCTGGCCATCCAGAAAACGCAATTTCGGTGAAGAGATCCTATAAGCTGGTGTCCAGGTAGTGGATAAAAGCCATTCGTGAAGAGATCATGGAAATATCATCCACTATGGTATGATATAACTCATATAAACATCCACTATTAGATATACCATATTAGATAAAACCCATATCATCATTAATATCTACCATTAGGTCAAGGTCATAAACTATACATGGCCCAACTAAGAGTTATCAACGGAAATTGTTCATGATTCCTACAACTAAGGTGAAATATATCATGAAATGAACCAATTTGATCTAATTTCTAACTCTTAAAGGCCAGTAGCTAAGCGAATTGATCAATTTACTTCCCTATTGTTTGCAGGCCTTACCTGCCGTACATGGCAACACATAAACCCTTCCATTCTGCCGCTCTCTTTTTTTTCGCTTCGGCTGTGGGGTTCACCGGTTTTGCGTTCACAGAGTCGTGGGGCTGCATCCGGGCGGGCTGTTCGCTGTTGCTGTGAAATGGGGGATGAGACCCAAAATAACAAGGTGAACATGTGGAACTTGATCATAAGCCATGGGATTTTAAGAATCTCATTTAAAATCAGGCACCACCATGGAGTTGTCCGAAAATAGGCGACCTCCGTTTCCAATGAAATATGATGGAATCATTCCCATTTATTTTTGCCATTTGATAGGTATACGCGGTATACACCATGTTCAGACACCACATGTCTGTGGAATGTTTGGACATGGCCTTGGTGAACATCGGCAATACGGAAATAAAGAAAAAAAGAAAAATGTTAGGGAGTTTTGATGACTTTTTGCTGGTGATATCATCCTTTGTTGGTATTAAACCTCGTAAACAATTGGTGGCATGTTTTCATTTCTTGATATTAATACATTATATACATATTGAACCCAATCAAACAAAATACATTCGTAGAAGATGAGTACAATTTCCATAATCAAAGTTCACCAGGCAGAAGTTGAACATCACATGTTTGAACATTGCTCACATTTCTTTGCTAATAAAAATCCCTTTCATAGCTGATTTATGACGCCTCCCACGACTCCCATCCGGATCCCCGGCACGAATTGGCATCGCTGGGAAGTGCGAACTGTGTCGTGGCATGGTGCGACGTGGGATGATAGATCAGAAAAGGTATGGATGTAGCAGAGACTGCGTGAGAATGAAAGAACTGTAGATGTGTACACTTATGTGTTAAATCCTATATTGTAAGATATGTATATATATATATAACTATTATATATTTGCATATATATATTATATATGTATGTGTGTATGTATGTATGTATGTATGTATGTGTGTATGTGTGTATGTGTGTATGTGTGTGTATGCATGTATGTATGTATGCATGCATGTATGTATGTGTGTATGTATGTATGTATGTATGTATGTATGTATATACATGCATATTTATGAATATATATATATATGCATATGAATATATATATATATGTATATGTATATATTTATATTTTTAAGTATCTATGTACATATATATATATACATATCTACATGTGTATATATATATATATGTACATATATACACATATATATACATATTTACATGTGTATATATATATATGTACACACACATATATATATATATATATGTATATGTACATATTGATATTTATATGTGTATCTAAATGTATATATATATATATAGATATATGAATAATATTGAACAATTATATATACAAATGTAAGTGTGACTACCAGTACGCACAACATTGGGTGTTGATGTTCATAGGATTTCAACGAATATTTTTTGGATCTTGGGATCACAATGGGATAAGATACGCCCTGGTTGTAAGGAGCTGATGAGATAAAAATGGGTACGGCACTCTCAAATCGGCAGAAAGGAATGCTGTCAGTTCCCCCAACTTCCATGTTTCTGGGACTGCAAGGTGTCTACTATATCATGTTTGATCCTCTATGCTAACCGAAGGAAGTTTAGAAGTCAAACATCCGACAATATGGACAGATGAAAAGCAGAGATGGGAAGAGTCAGAGAGAAGAGAAGAGTAGAAGAGAGAAGATAAGAGAAGAGAAAGAGTCAGAAGAAAGAAGATGCAGATGCGGGAAAAGGTAGGAAAGTCGCGAAACACCGTGTTTTTCCAATGATTTGTGGCTCCGGAGGGTCGAAAAGTAGGCTCGCTAAAGCGGCGGGTGCGGAGCCATCTGGCCAGATGAGAGATGAAAAAT